>Ga0316191_10001132_pt1 | contig 18346 bp, 14 predicted proteins | sample Eddworburr2cm_MG_FD_204928 | JGI IMG/M metagenome (GOLD analysis project Ga0316191, IMG submission 204928) | Coastal sediment microbial communities from Maine, United States - Eddy worm burrow 2 cm | ecosystem: Environmental > Aquatic > Marine > Coastal > Sediment | place: USA: Maine...
GCCGCGGTACGTTAAGACTTCTGGAATTGCAGCCGCCCGGAAAAAGACGAATGGACGTCGCCGATTACCTCAACGCCCGGCCCCTTCCCGTCCGCCTGGGCCAGCCCTCGTGACCCGGGCCCGGGGGGACAACGCCCGGCTGAACGCTCTTGATCTGCTGGACTCGGTGCTCGACCGCGGCCTGAGCCTGGCCGATGCCGGCAATGTCGCAGGGGACGGCCCACGGGCCGCAGATCCCCGTGACCGGGCATTCGCCCGCCACCTCGCCTACAGCGTCCTGCGCTGGCTCAGCGCCCTCGAATGGCTCGCCGGCCAACTGTTGAAACGCCCGCTGAAGCCGCGCGATCGCGACGTGCATCGATTGATCCTGCTGGGCCTCCAGCAGCTTTGGCAGGACGATACGGGCGCGCATGCCGCAATCCACGAATCGGCTGAGTGCGCACGCCTGCTCGGAAAACCCTGGGCCGTTGCCGTGATCAACGCCGTCCTGCGGCGCTTTCAACGCGAACAGGATGACTGGCTGGCCCGCCTGGCGCTGCAGGACGCGCGGCACGCTCACCCACCCTGGTTGCTCGAGGCGTTGCGGCGAGACTGGCCGCATGATTGGGAAGCCGTCGTCGAAGCCAACAATCAGGCTGCGCCGCTGTGGCTGCGTCTGCGCCGGGACGCTGATCCGTCAGGCGTGAAGGCCGAACTCGAACTGAAGGGTTTTGCATTCGAAACCCATCCATTCGCGCCCGACGCCCTGCGGGTTCATCCCGCGGTAGCCGTGGACGCCTTGCCCGGATTTGAGGCCGGCCTGGTCTCGGTACAGGATCCGGCGGCGCAACTGGCCGTGGACTTACTGGGCCTCGCTCCCGGCCAGCGCGTGCTGGACGCCTGCTCGGCGCCGGGCGGCAAGACCGGTCACATTCTCGAGACCGCCCCCGGGGTCGCATTGACCGCGCTGGACAGGAGCCCGGAGCGTCTCGAACTCGTGAGCCGTAACCTGGAACGCCTGGGACTGCAGGAGCACGCGGGGCTGAGGCTGCACGCAGCGGACGCCGCGGAACCGAAAACCTGGTGGGACGGCACCGCCTACCAGCGTATCCTGCTGGACGCACCGTGCACTGCCAGCGGCGTCATCCGCAGGCACCCGGAAATCAAGTGGTTGAGAACGCCGCAACAGCTCGCCGCGGCCGTTACGGCGCAGGCGCGATTACTGGAGCGGCTCTGGCCAGTGCTGGAACGGGGCGGTATCCTCTTGTACGCCACGTGCTCGGTGCTAAGAGATGAAAACAACAGGCAAATCGAACGGTTCCTCGCAAACCAGCCGGACGCGGAATTGAGCCCCTTCGATGCGGACTGGGGCCGAGCGGTCGATCCCGGCCGACAGATTCTGCCGGGTCAGCAGGATATGGACGGATTCTATTATGCCCGGCTACGCAAGGCTTGATCCTGCCCGCGGCGTTGTCCTGGCTCTCCTGCTGACGTTGGGTGGCTGTTTTCAGCAGGACGCGGCCGGCCGATTCGAAATCAGCCGTCTCGACGCACATTGGACCAACGGCCGGGTGGAAATCAGCTGCGATCAGCGACTGGAATTGAGCGCCGAGGCGCGGTCCGCATTACGGCATGGCGTGCCCCTTACCATCGAGGTCGAATTGATTCTCCGTGATCTGGCCAGCCGGACCCGGGTTGGCGGAATAACCCGCCGCTACGAGGTCCGCTACCTGCCGCTGAGCGAGCACTACCAAGTGTCGGGCATCGGGGCGCACAATGTCGCGACCTTCCCGAGATTGCGGCATGCCCTTGCGGAACTGTCACGGTTGGACCTCTCCCTCGAGGTCGGCACGCTGCCGGCTGGCGACTACGAAGTCCTGGCGCGCAGTCAGCTGGCTCATGGCGACCTGCCGCCGCCGATGCGGTTGCCGGCTCTTTTCGACCCCGAATGGAAGCATGCCTCGAACTGGACCTCCTGGCCGATGACGGTTGGTTCGGGGGCGTGAGGACGTCGTGAACGCGGCGGCCGACAGGGACCGACGAATCCGGCGACTGCTGTTCCGGACTCTGCCCCTCGTTGCGTTGCTGGCGGCGCTGCTGGTCGCCTTGTTGCTGGTCAGCGGAGTGCAGAAGGAAACACCGGGCGTTCGGAACGCGCTTCTGGGCGATGAGTACCTCTGGGTGCTGGTGGTCACTGTCGTGGCGCTGGCCATCCTGCTGTGGAGCATCGTCTACCGACTGCTGGCCTTGCTGCGCAATGTCCGGACAGGTGTTCCGGGGGCGCGCCTGGCGGCACGCTGGGTGCGCTACTTTCTGGCGTTGTCGTTGCCTCCCGCTTTTATCGTGTTCTTTTTTTCCGCCTGGTTCCTCACCAGCACCATCGACAGCTGGTTCGATGTCCGCGTGGAAGCGGCGCTCGCCGACTCACTGAAACTCGGACAGAAGTTTCTCGATACGCGGACCCTCGAAGTTCGCAACCAGCTGCGGGAAACGGTCGGCGAGCTGTCCCTGCTGCAGGAAGACGGCGAACGGCTGCGCCGCGCCCTGCTCGAAGCGGTACGTGCATCCGGCCCCACCGAGCTTTCTGTCCTGGAAACGGACGGCACCCTGATCGCAACCGCCGACATCAACGCGCTGACCGGTCTGCCCGAGCGGCCGGGCGACTTCGCCATCATGCAGGCGAGCCAGCAGGGTGAATATGCCGCAGCCGAACCGACCGCCGACGGCGGGCTGCACATTCGCGTAATCCAGCTGATGCCGACGCCATTCCCCGGCGGCACCGCGCGGTTCCTGCAAGCCATCTATCCGCTGCCGCCCGAGGTGACAACGCTCGCGAGCTCCATTGAGCAGGAGTACTACCGCTACCAGAACGTCAGCTACCTGCGCCAGTCACTCAAACAAAGCTTCCTGCTGATCCTGTCGTTGGTGCTGCTGCTGACCATTCTGCTGGCCATCCTGGCGGCCCTGAACTCGGCTCGCCGGATGGTGGCGCCGCTGTCCATGCTTTCGACTGCCACCCGGGAAGTTGCGGCTGGAGACTTCGGCAGGAAAGTCGCCTTCGGACCGCGCGACGAGATTGGCTTCCTGGTCGAGTCCTTCAACCAGATGACCCAGGCGCTGAAATCGGCCAGCCAGGCCGCCGAGGAGAGCCGCGCGGAATTGCAGGCGCAGGGCGAGTTCCTGCAAACGGTTCTGGCCAGCCTGTCTTCGGGCGTGCTGACGCTGGACGAAAAGGGCCGGATGATCACAGCCAACGCACCGTGCCTCGAAATCCTCGGATTGCCCGCGGACTTCGCGCGGCAACTGCAGGCGGCAAGACCCGTCGGGGAACCGCTGAAACACTTACTGGAGTCAGGCCCATTCCTCGGCCCCTTCGTCGAAACCATCGAACGGCAGACCCGCCGTGGGCGGGGCGACTGGCAGCAGGAAATCCGGCTCGACCGCCCCGGGAAGCCCCTGGTCCTGCTGATGCGCGGCACGCGCCTGCCCCTGTTGACCCCGTCTGGAGCAGCGCCGTTGTCCGGGCAGGTCGTCGTGTTCGACGACGTGACCCTGCTGAACCAGGCGCAGCGCGAAGCTGCCTGGGCAGAAGTGGCGCGACGGCTGGCACACGAGGTCAAGAACCCGCTCACCCCCATTCGACTGGCGGCTGAACGCCTGCGCATGAAGCTGGCGGGTAAGCTGGAAGCGGATGACGACGCCCTGCTGGAGAAGGCCTCGAGCACCATCGTGGCGCAGGTCGAGGCGTTGAGAAAACTGGTCGATGCTTTTGGAGACTACGCCCAGGAACCCCGGCTCAGCCTCGAAGCCATCAGGCTCGACGAACTGGTTCGCGAGGTCGTCGCGCTCTATCAACAGGGGGAATCGGGTCTGCATTTTGTCCTGGAATTGTGTCCGGGACCTGCCGGCCTGGCCGCCGACGGAGGCCGTTTGCGCCAGATGCTGCACAACCTGATACGCAATGCTGGTGAAGCCCAAGCCAACGGGCCGGTCTCTATTGTGATCAGGAGCCAGATTGTCGAGGAGAAGGGAACTGGCTGGTTAAAGCTGGAGTTGATTGACGACGGACCCGGATTTCCAGCCGAAGTCCTGCAAAATCCATTCGAGCCCTATGTGACCAGCAAAAAGCACGGCAGCGGGCTCGGCCTGGCGATATGCCGCAAAATCGTGCTCGAACACGATGGCCGGATCGCCATCGCTAACCGCGGAAAGGGCGGCGCCCACGTGACCATCATGCTGCCTCTGACCCCGCGACAGGCGTGATTGGCCTCTAGGCAGACTTGCACGGTTGGAGTAAGCTGTTGCGCCAACGCAACAGAGCAGGCCGGCTAACCTTCTCATGTCACAATCACACATTCTCGTCGTCGATGACGAGCCGGACATCCGTGACCTCGTGCGCGAAATCCTCGAGGATGAAGGCTACCGGGTCAGCGTGGCCGAAAACGGGGAAGCCGCCCGATCGGCTTTCGCGCGCGCTGCTCCCGACCTGGTGCTGCTGGACATCTGGATGCCGGATGTCGACGGCATCACCCTGCTGCGCGAATGGTCTTCGGGCGGCAGCATGGAATGCCCCGTCGTGGTCATGTCCGGTCATGGCACGGTGGAAACGGCTATCGAGGCAACCCGCCTGGGGGCACACGATTTCGTGCAGAAACCTATTTCCCTGGCCCGTTTGCTCGCGGTCGTGGGCCAGGCGCTCGAAGAGGGCAAGAAGAGGCCAAGGCCGGCTCTGGCGCCCGTGCCCGCAGCAAGCGAGCCGATCGGCAACAGCGCCGTCATGCAGGTGCTACGGGGCAAGGCCGAGCAGGCCGCGCAGCACGACTTGCCCGTTTTGATCACGGGCGAACCGGGCTGTGGCCGTGAAAACCTGGCCCGCTTCATTCATCGGCGCAGCGCCCGCCAGGGCGAGTTCGTGATCATGGACCATTGCGAGTTGACCGCGGAAAACTGCCGCGACTATCTGCTGGGCAGGGAAGGGAATGGCGAAGGCCAGGCCGGCCTGTTCGACCAGGCCCACGGCGGCACCCTGTACATACCGGAGCTTCAGGACATTCCAGCCGTTTCGCTACGGATCATTCACCAGGTCCTCGAGTCCGGGCATTTCGTACATGAAGGAGGCGCTGGCGCAGAGCCGCTGGATTGCCGGCTGATTGCGAGCGCCTGCACCGATCTGATGCAGCGGGCGCAAAAGGATGAAACGCTCCAGCAGCTCTATTACAGCCTGAATGTCCTGCCGCTGCAGGTACCGCCCCTGCGCGACCGGCCCGATGACGTCCCGGAACTGGTGCGCTTTTATGCCGACTGGTTCCCCAACCGGGACAATCTACCCTATCGCGCCTTTTCGGTGGCTGCGCAGAACCGTCTGCGTAACCACAGCTGGCCGGGCAATATCCGGGAGCTGCGCAACCTGATCCAGCGCATGTTGGTGCTGGGCGGTGACGAAGAGGTGTCCGCGGCGGAAGTCGAGGAAGCGCTGCGGCAAAGCCCGACGGAGCAGGCGGCAAGCCAGCAGGCGCATCCGCCGCTGTTCGACCTGCCGCTGCGCGAGGCGCGCGAGCAGTTCGAGCGCGAATACCTGGTGTACAAATTGCAGGAAGCGGGCGGCAGCGTGGGCAAACTGGCGGATGCCGTGGGCATGGAGAGAACCCATCTTTACCGCAAACTGCGCTCTCTCGGGGTCGATCCGAAGCAAGTTGTCAGCGGAGAAAACGGATGAAGATCGTCATCCTGGGGGCCGGCCAGGTCGGCACGACGGTAGCCCATAGCCTGTCGACCGAAGAAAACGACATTACCGTGGTCGATATCAACGCGGCCCACCTCAAAGAACTGCAGGACCGGCTCGATATCCGCGGCGTGCTGGGTCACGCGTCCTATCCAACGGTGCTGGTGCGGGCGGGCATCGAAGACGCCGACATGATTATCGCTCTGACCAGCAGCGACGAGGTCAACATGACCGCCTGCCAGGTCGCTTATACGCTTTACAACACGCCCGCCCGGATCGCTCGCATCCGCTCGTCGGAATACATCGACAAGGAGCGCCTGTTCGATCGCGAGCACTGCCCGGTCGATGTGCTGATCAGCCCGGAGAGCCTGGTGACCGAGTACATCGCACGGCTGATCGAGTATCCCGGTGCACTGCAGGTTCTGGACTTCGCTGACGGCCGCGCCCAGCTGGTCGCCACGCAGGCTTACGCCGGCGGACCGCTGGTCGGGCACCGCCTGCACACGCTGCGAAGCCATATGCCGGCCGGTGCGGATGCGCGGATCGCAGCCATTTACCGGCAGGACAAGACGATCATCCCGGACGGGGCCACCGTGATCGAAGAGAACGACACGGTGTTCTTCCTCGCCGCCCAACGCAACATCCGGCTCATGATGAAGGAGCTTCGCCCGCTGGATAACCCGGTGCGGCGTATCATCCTGGCGGGCGGCGGCAACATCGGCAGCAACCTGGCCCGCCAACTGGAGCGCAATCACCACGTCAAGATCATCGAACGCGATCCGCAACGCGCGGAGGAGATCGCGGAAAGTCTCGAAAAGGCCATCGTGCTGGTCGGCGACTGCGCCGACGAAGAACTGCTTCGTGAGGAGGCCATCGACACGACCGATGTCTACTGTGTGCTGACCAATGACGATGAAGCCAACATCCTGTCGTCCATGCTGGCCAAACGCATGGGCGCCGAAAAGGTCATCGCCATCATCAATCGCCCGTCCTATGTCGACCTCGTCGAGTCGAGCTCGATCGATATCGCCGTATCGCCCCAGCAAATCACCATCGGCGCGCTGCTCACCCACATCCGGCGTGGCAACATGGTTCGCATCCACTCCCTGCGCCGGGGCGCCGCGGAAGCCATCGAGGCGGTGGCGATGGGTGACAAGCGCAGTTCCCGGGTCGTCGGCAGGGCCATCGAAGACATCGACCTGCCGCCCGGCACCACCATCCCCGCGATTGTCCGGGGCGAAGAAGTCATCATTGCGCACCACGATACCGTGATTCTCGAGAATGACCACGTCATTCTCTTCGTGCCCGATAAACGTCAGATCGCCGCCGTGGAACGCCTTTTCCAGGTGGGTGCGCTGTTCCTCTGAGGGAGTGATGGGATTCTCAGCCGTTCAACGTGTCGTCGGCTTCCTGATCGCCGGCTCGAGCCTGATGATGTTGCCTCCCGTGCTGGTGTCATTCTGGTACCACGACGGTACGGCCAACCTGTTCCTACTCAGTGCCACGCTGCTCCTGATCCTGGGCCTCCTGATCTATTTTCCAGTCCGCAACGCGCGCCAGGAGCTTCGGCTCCGCGATGGTTTCCTGATCGTCGTCAGCGCCTGGCTGGCGCTGGTACTGGTTGGTGCCTTGCCTTTCGTGCTCCTGACTTCGCCGCAACTCAGCTACGTCGACGCCGTTTTCGAGTCGATGTCGGGGCTCACCACCACCGGCGCCACCATCGTGACCAACATCGACGCCTTGCCCCGTGCGGTCCTCTATTACCGGCAGCAACTGCAATGGCTGGGAGGTATGGGCATCATTGTGCTGGCGGTCGCCATCCTGCCCATGCTGAGAATCGGCGGCATGCAACTGTATCGTGCCGAGACGCCAGGACCGATGAAGGACGCCAAGCTGACGCCGCGCATCACCGAGACAGCCAAGGCTTTGTGGCTGATTTACGTTGGCATCACGGTGACCTGCATCTTCGCGTACTGGCTGGCCGGCATGAAATTGTTCGACGCCGTCGGTCACGCCTTCAGCACGGTGGCCATCGGCGGCTTTTCGACGCATAACGACAGCCTGGCGTTCTGGAACAACCCGACCGTCGAGGCCGTGGCCATTGTCTTCATGACCATCGCCGGGATCAATTTCGCATTGCATTTCACCGCCTGGCGCCGTGCCAGCGCGCAACCCTACTTCCAGGACCCGGAGCTCAAGGTTTACACGTCGCTGCTGTTCGCTTTCTCGGTACTCGTCAGTTTCGGACTGTACTTCACCGGCACCTACGACTCACTCGCCACGTCGTTTCGCTATGGCACTTTCCAGGTCATATCCACGATGACGACGACCGGCTTCACGACGGCGCCGTTTTACCATTGGAACGGCTTCTTCACCACGCTGCTGATCCTGCTGGCGTTCATCGGGGGCTGCGCGGGCAGCACGGCCGGCGGGATGAAGGTGATCCGCGTCATCCTGCTCTACCGCCAATCCGTGCGGGAAATTCTTCGCCTGGTCCATCCCCATGCCATCATCCCGGTCAAGATCGCCGGACAACGCACATCCGACACGGTGATCAGCGCAATCTGGGGTTTCTTCTTTCTCTACATCGCCAATTTCGCGGTGATGACCATTTTGCTGACCGCGACCGGTCTCGACGAGGAGACCGCCTACTCGACGGTAGGCGCCTGCATCACCAACCTGGGCCCGGCACTGGGGCTGGCCGGTCCGAACTACGCCAGCCTGAGCGACACGGCCAAGCTGATCCTGTGCGTGGCCATGCTTATGGGCAGACTGGAAATCTACACGCTGCTGGTCCTGCTGACACCCGCCTTCTGGCGCGGCTGAGCCGGAAGCTCCGTGGATATCCAGAATCTGCTCAAACTGGTCGGCACCGAGCGGGACAACGCCATGCTGCGCCTGGCCCTGGCACGGCTGCTGGTCGACCAACCCGACCTGGAACAGGCCGCGGCTCACCTGCGGGCCGCAATCGACATGGACAAGGGCTACACAGCGGCCTGGAAGGAACTCGGCAAGGTCCTGAGGGCGAACGGCGACGACGAGGGCGCCGCGCAAGCCTGGCGGCAGGGGATCGAGATCGCACGGAGCAAGGGCGACAAGCAGGCCGAGAAAGAGATGACGGTATTCCTGCGACGAATTCCCTAGAAGCCAATTTGTTCGCGCCTGCAAAACCAGTCTCAGAAGGCGTCGGGTAGTCTTTTGCAGGACCGTAATTTGCCGGGAGCAAATTACCGAGCGCCCAGGGAAGGCCTGAGCGTGTCCTGCAAAAGACTACCCGATGCCTCCCGAGGACAGAATCTGAATCGCGAACAAATTGGCTTCTACGGCATCCGAGATCGACGTCAGGCGTAGAAGTCCGGGGAACCTTCCGGTTGGGTTTTGAAGCGGCGGTAACTCCACAGGTACTGGGCCGGGTCGATGGCGATGCATTCCTCGATCGCCCGGTTCATCGCGGTTAGCGACGTCACCATGTCATCCGAATGGATGTCGTCGTCAACCGGCAGGACGTGTACCCGGTAGCGTCCGCCCGGTAGCCGCTCGCACACGCAGGACAACACGATGCATCCCGTGCGCTGGACCAGACGCGGCACGAGTATGGCGGTCAGCGCCGGGTTGCCATAAAAAGGCGCAAACCGACCCTGCCCGGTGGAAGGCTGCTGGTCCGGCAGCACGCCGGCTCCCTTGCCGGCCCGGATATGCGAGTAGAGCTGCCGCAGGCCGGTGGCTGTGGCCGGTATCAGATGCGCGCCGCCCCGCCGCCGTTTCGACAGCAGGGCCTTCTCCAGGCCGGGGTGCGACGGCGGCTTATACAGGATGGCAATGTCCGGGTACTTCTGCAGGTACATCCCGAGGTATTCCCAGGCACCAAAGTGCGGGGCCAGAACGACCAGCCCCTGTCCACTCGAAAGTGCGTTGCGGAACAGATCCTCGTTGACAAACTCCTCGCACCGGGCCTGCAGCCTGTCCAGCGACCAATACCAGTTGTGCCCTGCTTCGAGGACCGCGCACAGGTAATGCCGGAAGCTTTCCAGCGCGAGTTCCCGGCGCCGTACCGGATCCATCTCCGGAAAACAGCGCTCCAGGTTGCGCGCGGTCGTATGGCGCTTCACCGGGGAAAACCGCATCCACAGACCGGCACCGCGCTCGGCCAGCCAATAAGGCAAGCCGGCTGGCATCAGGCTGAGCAGCCAGAGTAATAACTTGACCAAGTAGATCATGGGCTCCTCTCCGCCGGCCCGGCAGGCCGCTGCTCAATGTAGAATGCGGATTTCCATAGCCGCAAGCGAATGGCGTACGCGATGATTGCTTTGCTACAAAGAGTATCCGAAGCAGCCGTGCATGTTAATGGCCTCGAAGTCGGGGCCATCCGCACGGGCCTGCTCGCACTGGTGGCGGTCGAACGGCATGACTCCGAAAAAGAGGCGGACCGCTTGCTGGAGCGCGTGCTGGCCTACCGCATCTTTCCCGACAGCGAGGGCCGCATGAACCTCGATGTGCGTCAAGCCGGCGGGGGGCTGTTGCTGGTCCCCCAGTTCACTCTTGCGGCCAACACCCGCAAGGGTAACCGGCCGAGCTTCACTGGCGCCGCTGAACCCGCCGAAGGTCAGCGCTTGTTCGAATACATGGCAGGCCGGGCACGCGGCCTGATGTCTGACCTGGCCACGGGTCGCTTCGGTGCGGACATGAAAGTCAGCCTGGTGAATGACGGCCCGGTGACCTTCTGGCTTCAGGTGCCACCGGCCACCTGATCGCGAAGCGGTTTACCATCGGCGTCGCGATCGTTCTCGAACTTTTGCAGCTTGCGTGTCAGCGTGTTGCGGCCCAATCCGAGCAACTCGGCCGCCTTCAGCCGCTGGCCGCCGGTCCGTTCCAGAGCGCAGTCGATCAGTACGCGCTCCAGTTCCTCCTGGGCGCGCCCAAACAGGTCACTGCCCCCGAGCGCCAATTCCCGCCGCGCCCAATGACGCAGAGAGTCGGTCCACTCCGCTTCCGTTCCACTGGCTGAAGCGGTGCCAAGCATGACCGCCGGCAGGTCCTCGGGAAAAATCTGGTCGCCCGGGGCCATCACGCAAAGCTGCCGGCACAGGTTGAGCAATTGACGCACATTGCCGGGCCAGGAATGACCTTCCAGCACACGAACGGTCTCCGGCCTCAGGCGTTTTTCCTCTAACCCCAGCTCTGCGGCAACCTGCGCCAGGAAACGGCGCGCGAGGATGGCGATATCCTCGGTCCGTTCCCTGAGCGGCGGCAGGGCGATACGGATGACGTTCAGGCGGTGGAACAGATCCTCGCGGAATTCGCCGGTGCGAACCTTGTCTTCGAGGTCCTGGTGAGTAGCCGCGATCACGCGCACGTCCGCCTGCAACATGTCCCGGCCACCCACGCGGTAATAGTCACCCTCAGCCAGAACGCGGAGCAGCCGGGTCTGCAGCGGCAGCGGCATGTCGCCGATTTCATCCAGGAAGAGGGTGCCACCTGCCGCTTCCTCGAAGCGGCCGACGCGCCGCAGATGGGCGCCAGTGAAGGCGCCTTTCTCATGACCGAAAAGCTCCGACTCCAGCAACTCCGCCGGGATGGCGGCGGTATTGATGGCGACAAAGGGTCCACGCGCCCGGGGGCTGTGCTGGTGCAAAACCTGCGCAACGACTTCCTTGCCACTGCCGGTTTCGCCAGTGATCAACACACTGATATCCGAACGCGACAGCCGGCCGATGGTGCGGAAGACCTCCTGCATTGCGGGAGATTCGCCCAACAGCCGGCCCCCGCTTTCCTGCCGCGCCGGCCTGGGTTCGGCCTCATCCCGGGCGACCGCTCGTTCGACAACGGAAATCACCTGGTCGAGATCAAAGGGCTTGGGCAGGTATTCGAACACACCTTTCTGGAACGCAGTCACCGCCTGGTCCAGGTCGGAGTACGCGGTCATCGCTATGACCGGAATGTCGATGGACTGCTGCGCGAGCATCTCCACCACGCTGAGTCCATCGGCATCCGGCAGGCGGATGTCGGTCAGGATGGCTTGCGGGTGGCCGGACTGCAGGGCTTTGCGCACCGCCCGGACTTCGTCGAAACACTCGACGTCGAAACCCCGCTTGCTGAGTGCGCGCTGCAACACGAAACGGATGGCCTCGTCATCGTCCACGACCCACACGTCGACTGCGGCAATCACGATGAACGCTCCTGGTCCGCCTGCCGCGTTTCGTGTGCGAAAGGCAGCAACAGCGTGAACCGGCTGCCGTGCTCGAGCGGATGGAAGGCCAGCAAGCCCCCATGCGCCGACGCGATCTGTTGGGACAGCGCCAGGCCCAGTCCGGTGCCGTCCCGCCGGCCGGTGACCAGGGGCAGGAACAACAGGGAGCGAAGCGACTCGGGCACACCCTGGCCGTTGTCACTGAAGTCCACCCGGATCACGGCGCCCTGGCCGGACTGCAACAGCGCATGGCCGTGTTCGATACGGGTCCGGATCCGGATAACCGACGCGCCGGCCTGGCAGGCGTTACGCAAAAGGTTCAGAAAGACCTGCCGTATGGCGGAGGCGTCGGCACGAATATCCGGCATGCTGGGGTCATAGTCGCGCTCCAGCGTCACCGTCTCGCCGAATTCGGCATCGAGAAGGTCCAGAGCTTCGTCCAGCAGCGGGTAGAGATGGATCTCACGGCGGTCAAGCTCGGGCTGCCCGAACCGCTGAATCAATTCGTCGATGCGATCGGATTCACGCATGATCAGACGCGCCAGGGTCGCCTGCTCGCCGGGCTCCAATTCGTCCGCCAACATCTGCGCCGCCCCGCGAATGCCGCCCAGCGGATTGCGGACCTCGTGACCCAGGTTACGGCTCAGTAACTCGAGCATGCCCGTTTGCAGTTCGCGCTGCTGCAACCTGAGCCGGAGGCGTTCCCATTCCAGGTTGTGAAATTCAAGTAAGAGGTCATGGTCACCCGATCGTTGGATGGTGCAGTCATAAGGCCGGTTGCCGAAACTCAACTCGTGCAGCAGCACGCCCTGGCTGCCTTCCGGCAGCCGCGAAATAGCCTCCCGCAACTCGCGCGGAATGTCCGCCACCTCGCCGATATACCGGCCACAGGCCCGGTCGCGGCTGACCAGCAGGCAGTGCTCGGCGGCGCTGTTCATCAAAAGTATCCGGCCGGATGCGTCCAGCCTGACCACGCCCGTGTCCAGCTGATCGAGCAGCCCGTGAGACTGGGCCTGGTCAGCAGACACCCAGCCCTCAACGGCCGCTGGCGCGCGGCGACGGGGCCGGACGCTTGAAGCCGACCGATTGCTGCTTGACGAAAAACGTGACCGTTTGCGTTGCGATAATCCGGCGCTTGCGGGCGTCCAGCAATTCCACATATACCCGGTGTTCGCCCCGGTCCAGGGTCAGCGTCACGCTGCCGCTGCCGGGCACGTCTTGCGGGCTCCCGTCCACGAACAACCGCGCGGACAATTCCGGCGGCACAGGCTGGCTGGCACCCCAGGCCACGACGACCGTGTTGGCGGTGCCCCAGAAGGTTTCTTCGGGTTGCGGCTGCGTGATCCGGAAATCCCGGAACTGGCGCCGGAGATCCCGCGGCGTCGGCTCCTTGGCCTGCTCTGCGGCCTGCGCCTCTTGGGCTGCCGGGGCGGGCACTACGACATCGCTCTCTATAACGGATAGCGGAGGCAAATCCATGGGCTCCGCCCCCGCCGAGGGGCGCTGATCCGTGTAGGTCACGTTGCCGTTCTCGTCGACGACCTTGTAGATCTCGCCGCTGGATTGAGCAGCCAGCGACCCTGCCAGCAGGCAGCAGAATACAACTGCCGTGATCAGTCCTTTGTTCATAATCGTGCTCCTTTGGTTGCGGCCAACTCCGCCGGCCCCGCGCTGTGCGGGGCTCGGCGGCTTGCCCGGGGCACGTCCACCAGGATGGGATGCTGATTCCCGGGTCTGCTACAGAGAATAATACATATCGAATTCGACCGGGTGAGTGCTCATGCGGAAGCGGGTCACCTCATGCATCTTCAGCTTGATGTAAGCATCGATGAGATCGTCATCGAAAACACCGCCAACCGTCAGGAACTCCCTATCGGCGTCCAGCGCCGCCAGCGCCTGGTCGAGCGACGAACATACGGTCGGAATGAGCTTTTCCTCTTCCGGAGGCAGGTCGTACAAATCCTTGTCCATCGGCGGGCCCGGATCGATCTTGTTACGGATGCCGTCGAGGCCGGCCATCATCATCGCGGCAAAGATCAGGTAGCCGTTGCCCGAAGGGTCGCCAAAACGCACTTCGATGCGCCGTGCCTTCGGGTTGCTCACGAACGGAATGCGGCAGGATGCCGAACGATTGCGAGCTGAGTAGGCCAGCATGACCGGCGCTTCGAACCCCGGGACCAGGCGCTTGTAGCTGTTGGTCGTGGAATTCGCAAACGCGTTGATGGCGCGGGCGTGCTTGAAAATGCCGCCGATATAGTGAAACGCCGTCTCGGACAGTCCGCCGTAGCCATCACCCATGAACAGGTTGGTTCCACCCTTGGCAATGGATTGGTGAACGTGCATCCCGGATCCATTGTCGCCAACCAGCGGCTTGGGCATGAAAGTCGCCGTCTTGCCGGCCGCATGGGCAACGTTGTGCACGATGTACTTCAGAATGAGCAATTCATCGGCCTTGCGCGTCAGCGTGGAAAACCGGGTACCGATTTCGCACTGGCCGGCCGTGCCCACCTCGTGGTGATGGACTTCCACCGAGATGCCCATCTTCTCCATCACGCGGCACATGGTGCCACGCAAATCGTGCAATGAATCGACCGGCGGCACCGGGAAGTAGCCGCCTTTCACGGCGGGCCGGTGGCCGATGTTGCCACCTTCATACTCGGCCCCGGTGTTCCAGGCGCCTTCCTCGGAATCCACCCGGTAGGAGCAACCGTGCATGCCCACATCGAAGCGCACATCGTCGAAGACGAAGAATTCAGGTTCGGGGCCGAAGAAGGCCGTGTCCGCGATCCCGCTGGACTTCAGGTAGGCCTCGGCCCGCTTCGCCAGGGACCGCGGGCAGCGGTTATACCCTTCCATGGTGTTCGGTTCGAGCACATCGCAACGGAGGATCATTGTCTTGTCCGCGGCAAAGGGATCCTTCACGGCGGTTTCCGGGTCAGGCATCAATACCATGTCGGATTCGTTGATGCCCTTCCAGCCGGAAATCGAGGAGCCGTCGAACATTTTGCCCTCTTCGAAGAGATCATCGTCCACCGCGGAGATGGGCAGCGTCACGTGCTGCTCCTTGCCCATGGTGTCGCAGAAGCGGAGATCGACGAATTTGTATTTGTCTTCCTCGAGGGATTTCAGAATCTTATCAGCAGTCATAGCTAGGTTTCCTGTGGTGACGTTCCAAAATGGGTCAGCACTTATATGCAGGACCCGTGCCAAATGCGGTCATCAATACATGCGGGCAGAGGGCGGGATTTAGCCTTATTTTAAGCGATTTTTGCGGCGATTTCGAGGCAATTAGCGACGTCGCAAATGCCTTGATGTAAATGGTGCAGAGCAACGGAACTGTCTTTGCACCAACAATGTGCAGCGATAAACTGGTTCTGCACCACTTTGGATCAGTAGACGATCCAAAGCAGGGCAGCACCCAGCAGCAGCCGGTAAACCACGAATGGCAGCAGGCCGACCCGCCTGAGCAGAGCCATGAATGCGGCGATGCAACCCCAACCCGCGAGGAACGACAGGCCGAGCGCCAGCGCGAACTGCGTCCAATCGATGCCGGCCTGCCCCGAGGCGACCCGGTAGATCCCAAACGTCCCCGCCGCAGCGATGATCGGCACGGCCATCAGGAAAGAAAAACGCGCCGCGGCATCCGGCGCCAATCCCAGGAACCGGCCGGCCGTGATGGTGATGCCCGAGCGTGAGACCCCGGGAACCAGCGCCAAGGCCTGCGCCAGGCCAATCAACAGCGCGTCGCGCAGACCGAGGGATTCGATCGTCCGCTCTTTGGCGCCGACGCGGTCGGCGACTCCGAGAAGCACGCCGAACCCTACGGTTGTCCAAGCGAGCACGGTCACGTCGCGCAAGTATTTTTCAACAAAATCCGGCGCCAGGCCGCCGACCATTAGCGCCGGCACGCTCGCCACCAGGATCCATGCGAGCATTCTGCGATGCTGGCGGTCCGCCGGCGTCACCGGCGGCTTGAGGCAAGCCCCGGCCATGTCCAGCCAGTCGCGGCGAAAATACACCAGTACCGCCACCAGCGTGCCCAGGTGGGTTGCGACATCGAACACCAGGCCCTGGTCGGGCCAACCGAAAACCACGCTGCCGAGGATCAGGTGTGCCGAGCTCGAAACGGGCAGAAACTCGGTGAGCCCCTGGATCAGGGCGAGGACGATGATCTGTACCAGGGTCATGCTGCGCGATCAGCTGTCGACAGCACCGTCACTCCGCTCTGCCGGCATAACTGATGCGGTAGATGGCGTTCGCCTGATCATCGGCAACCAGCAGCGAGCCGTCGGGCATCTGCAGGACATCGTTGGGCCGGCCCCAGTTGTCCTGGCCTTGCAACCAACCACTGGCGAATACTTCGCTACCGGTCACGGCGCCATGGCCATCGAAACGAACCAGCAGGACGTTGTAGCCCACTTTCTTGCTGCGGTTCCAGGAGCCATGCTGCGCGATAAACAGTTGTTCGCGATACTCCGCGGGAAACTGACTGCCGGTGTAAAAAGTGAGCCCCAGTGACGCAACATGCGCTCCCAGGGTCAGCGCCGGCGCTTCGTAGTCTGAGCACGACTTGCCCACGCCGAATTCCGGGTCCAGTGAGTCGCCCTGGTGGCACCAGGGGTAGCCAAAATGCAGGCCGCTTTGCGGCGCGTGATTCAACTCGTCGCCGGGCAGATCGTCGCCCAGCAGGTCGCGGCCGTTGTCAGTGAACCATAAGTCACCGCTGCGGGGATGGAAGGCCATGCCGACGCTGTTGCGCACGCCCTCAGCGTAGACTTCCATGCCGCCGCCGTCAGCCCGCAGCCGGCGTATCTGCGCAAATCCGGGCTCATCGCAGATATTGCAGGGTGCGCCCACCGGCACATAAAGCAGGCCATCCGGCCCGAACCGCAGGTACTTCCAGCCGTGGTGCGTCTTGTCGGGAAAAGCATCGGAAACCACGACGGGTTCCGGTGGCTGATCGAGCCGGCTCTCGATTTCGTCGTAACGCAATATGCGGTCCAGCGCGCCCACGTAGAGCGAACCGGACCTGAATTCGAGGCCGGAAGGCATGTCCAGACCCTGGTCGACCAGGTACACCTGGTCGGCCTTGTGATCGCTATCGGTGTCGGTCACTGCATGGACCTTGCCCGCCTTGTGGGATCCGGCGAACACCGTACCATGTTGGCCCAGCGCCAATTGCCGGGCGTTCTCCACGTCCTCGGCATAGACGCTGATCTCAAAACCGGGCGGCAAGTCGATAAGGCTGAGCTTGTCGGCCAGGCGATCGGCGGCGAGCAGAGGTTGCAGGGACGCCGTCATAAGGACGGCCAAAATGAAAGAAGCCAAACTGAAGCGCAATTTCGATTTCATCGAACCAATCACCTGGCACCAACAGAGCACTGCGGCGCAGTATCTCATAGAATAATTGGCCAGAACGCATGGCATCAGGCATGACGAACGAAAACAGGCCAGGGGAGTAAAGCGTGTCTCTGTTCACCGAACTCAAGCGGCGCAACGTCTTCAAGGTCGGCCTCGCCTACGCCGTCACTGCTTGGCTCGTGTTGCAGGTCGCGCAACTGGGCACCGAAAGCTTCGAAGCGCCCGCCTGGGTGATGAAATTGCTCATCACGCTGTTACTGGCAGGTTTTCCGCTGGCGTTGATTCTCGGCTGGCTGTTCGATCTGACGCCTGAAGGACTCAGAAAGGAGCAGGACGTCGACCGCTCCCAGCCGGCCTACCAGGAACTCGGACGGAAGCTCAATTTCACGATCATCAGCGTACTCGTTGTCGCGCTCGCCTGGTTTGCCTGGGACAAGTTTCACTCGCGCGAGGCCCGGCCGCCGGACCCCATTAAAACAGCCGCCGGACCCGCGCGGCCGGTCGATCAGGTGGTCCGGAACACAATATCCCTGCCGATCCCTGCGAAGTCCATAGCCGTCCTGCCTTTCGCCACGCGCAGTGACCGGCAGGCCGATGCCTGGTTTTCGCAAGGTATGCATGACGATCTGCTGACCCAGTTGGCCAGGATCGGAGATATCAAGGTCACTTCGCGGACCTCGGTCATGCGTTTTGCTGACAGCAACATGCCGATCCCCGAAATTGCGGCCGAACTCGGTGTGGCCACGGTGCTTGAAGGCGGCATCCAGCGTTCCGGCGATCGCGTGCGCATCAATGCGCAGCTGATCGACGCGGGCACCGACACGCATCTGTGGGCCGAAACCTGGGACAAGGAACTCACCGCGTCCAATATCTTCGAAATCCAGAGCGAGCTGGCAAGCCTGATAACGGCCGCTTTAAGAACCGAATTGGCGCCCGATCTGCAGGCCCGCATCGAAGAGAAGCCAACCGAAAGTCTGGTCGCTTACGATCTCGCGCTGCGCGGGCGCTACCTGATGGACAAGGAAATGTCAGAGGAAAACCTCGAGGGCGCGGCAGCGCTGTTTCGGAAGGCGATAGAAGCCGACCCGGAGTATGCC
>Ga0316191_10001135_pt1 | contig 18339 bp, 15 predicted proteins | sample Eddworburr2cm_MG_FD_204928 | JGI IMG/M metagenome (GOLD analysis project Ga0316191, IMG submission 204928) | Coastal sediment microbial communities from Maine, United States - Eddy worm burrow 2 cm | ecosystem: Environmental > Aquatic > Marine > Coastal > Sediment | place: USA: Maine...
CGTCGGCGTGCGGCGTGATGTTGGGCACCCTGCCCTCGCCGTCCAGGCCCGGCGCTCCGGCCAGCCACTGGTTTCGCAGCAGCCCGCCAAGCTGGCTACGCGGTGTGTGGCACTCGCCGCAGTGCCCGACCGCTTCGACCAGGTAGCGCCCCTGCTCGAGCGCGTCCTGGCCGGCCGCCACCGGCAAGACGAAGCTTGCGTCGAGGTACAGCAGCTTCCACAGCCCGATGCCCCGCCGCATGCTCCAGGGGAAAGCGATGTCGTGGCCGGGAACCAGGGCGCTGACCGGCGCGAACGAATCCATGTAGGACTTCAAGTCGAGCACGTCCGGCAGAGTCATCCTGGTATAGGAGCTATACGGAAACGCAGGATAGTAGTGTGTTCCCTCCGGGGAAACGCCCGATTGCATGGCGTTGATGAAGTCGAGGTCCGACCAGCCTCCGATACCGGCGCCACGGTCCGGTGAAATGTTCGGGACGCGGAAGGTACCGAACGCCGTTGGCAAATCCAGCCCGCCTTCGAGTCCGGCGCCATGGCACGACGCACAGCCGCCGGCGTGGAACAGCCGTTCACCATTGAGCGGATCCGGCACATGAGGTGGAATGTCGCGTGCTGACAGCATGTGCGGCCGCGTCAGCCAGCCAAAGGCAAGCAACAGGACAGCGGCCACGCCCGCGACCACAATGGCCGGCCGGGGCCACGTGGAAGATAGCCGCATGTCGTGCTGTGCCGCCTGTGGCCTATTCGTCTTTTACGCGATATTCCTCGTGGCAGGCCTTGCACTTCTTGAACACGGGCCCGGCGGCAGCCCCCAGCGCCTCGAGGTCCTGCGGACTGGCGGCGATAGCGGCGTCAACTGCCTCGGCCCAGGCATTCAACGCGGCATCGAAACCCTCGCGGTCGCTCCAGATGTTGGGTTTTGCTTCAGTGTCGAAGCCGGTTTCGCTGCCCTCGGGGAACAGGTCGCCGAACTGCCCGGCGACTTTGGCCCAGGTTTGCAGCGCTTCCATGGCGGCAGCGGCATCGAATGGGTTTTCACCTTCGAGCATCTTGCCGATGGTCTTGGCGCCGCCGCCTGTGTCCTCCATCAACTCGTGCCGCTGCTCCTGCGGGGAGTCCCCGGCCACGGCCAGTCCCATGGTGACGAACAGCAATGAAACAGTGATGGTGAATTTCCTGAAAGAAGCCATGTGAAGCCCTCTGGTTTGGATGAATATGCGTTTGACTGATCCGCAGTATAAGACCTGCATCCGCATGTCGCTAATGTTTGACCTGAGTCAAACAATGTTGCCGGATTTGTCATCATATCTTGATAAGCTTGGCTCTTGAAAACACCAAACATGCCCGTGCGCGGAGATTCCAGATGGCAATCGAAAAGAAGGCGATAAGTGACGTGAAGAAATACGTTTATCTATTTGATGAATATGATGAAGTTATGGCTGCTCTGGATCAAAACTGGGATGGCGTTCGCGGCCTGCTTGGCGGCAAGGGCGCCAACCTGCTGGACGCCACCCGGCTCGGCATCCCGGTGCCGCCCGGCTTCACCGTAACCACGGTGGGCTGCAACGACTACCTCGCGGCGGGCGAACAGTTTCCTGCCCATCTGTGGGACCAGGCACTCGAAGCAGTCGCCAGACTCGAAGGCACGACGGGCAAAAAATTCGGCAGCGTGGAGAACCCTTTGCTGGTCTCCTGCCGGTCCGGTGCGCGCTTCTCGATGCCCGGCATGATGGACACCATCCTCAACATCGGCCTCAACGACGAGATTGCGGCCAAGCTGGCCACGCGGACCCACCGTCCGCGCTTCGCTTACGATCTGTACCGCCGGCTGGTGCAGATGTTCGGCGGAGTCGTCATGGGTGTCCCGGACGAAGTATTCGAAGCCGTGATCACGGCCCAGCGCCGCGAATCCAACGCGCGCAACGACGCAGAGCTCGACGCCAGCGCCTGGAAAGCGGTCACCCTGCGCTTCAAGGAAATCATTCGTACCTATACCGGGAAGGAATTCCCGACCGATCCCTACGAACAACTGCGCCAGGCCACCGAAGCCGTGTTCCGCTCCTGGAACGGCAAGCGGGCCATCGATTACCGCGAAGCGGCCGGAATCGACCACGACCTCGGGACCGCGGTCAATATCCAGACCATGGTGTTCGGCAACGTGGGCGACGATTCGGCCACCGGTGTTTTCATGTCACGCAACGCCACCACCGGCGAGCCCGTGCTGGAAGGCGACTACCTGATCAACGCGCAGGGCGAGGATGTCGTCGCCGGCACCCGCACCACGCTGCCCATTCTGCAGCTGAAGACGGACATGCCCCAGATGTATGACCAGCTCGAGAAGATCGCCCGCCGTCTCGAGCAGCACCACCGCAACATGCAGGACATGGAATTCACCATCGAGCAGGGCAAACTCTGGCTGCTGCAAACGCGAGATGGCAAGCGCACGGCGCAGGCCGAAGTCCGCATCGCCGTGGACATGGTCGACGAGGGCCTGATCAGCCGCGAGGAGGCCGTCATTCGCGTCAAGCCCGACCAGGTCGATTTCTTCCTGCACCCACAACTCGATCCGGACGCCCTCAAGGACATCCAACCCATCGCCAATGGCCTGAATGTGTCGCCCGGCGCGGCGGTAGGCGTGATCGCCTTCGACCCCGACCTGGCCCAGCGCTGGGCCAAGGAAGAAGGCAAGAGTGTGATCCTGGTCAGGCCCGAGACTCGTCCCGACGACGTGCATGGCATGCTGGCCGCCAAGGGCGTAGTCACCAGCAAGGGCGGACGCACCAGTCACGCCGCGCTGGTCGCGCGGCAGTTCGGCAAGCCCGCGGTGGTGGGCGTGGAGGCCATCGAGATCGACCTCGACAACCACCTGATGCGGATCGGCGAGAACCTGGTGATCGAGGAAGGCGAATACCTTTCGATCGATGGCAACAACGGCTTGATCTACTACGCGGATCTGCCCACGGTGGTGCCCGACATCAACAACCCGTCCCTGCTGCAGATCCTGTCGTGGGCCGACGAATTCCGCAAACTGGGCGTGCGCGCCAACGCGGACTACCCGGACGACGCCCGGCGCGCCCGGGAATACGGCGCCCAGGGCATCGGACTGTGCCGAACCGAGCACATGTTTTTCCAGGAAGACCGGCTGCCCATCGTGCAGCGCATGATCACGGCCACCACGCCGACCGAGCGGGCCGAGGCCATCACCGCCCTGCTGCCGATGCAGCGCTCCGATTTCGAGGGGCTGTTCCGCGCCATGGAAGGCCAGCCCGTCATCATCCGCCTGCTTGACCCGCCGCTGCACGAGTTCCTGCCCTCGGCCCACGACCTGATGCTTGAACTCACCGACCTCAAGTTGCGCATGCAGCATTGCTCCAGTCTCAAGGAGATGGACCAGGCGCTCGAAGAAATCCAGACCAAGAGTGAACTGCTGCAGCGCGTCGAGGCCCTGCAGGAATCCAACCCCATGCTGGGTACGCGCGGCGTGCGGCTGGGGATGTTGATTCCGGGCCTCTACAAGATGCAGGTTCGGGCCATATTCGAGGCCGCTTCCCGCTGTGCGGCCGACGGCGTGGACGTGCGGCCGGAGGTGATGATTCCGCTGGTCTCGCACGTGGGTGAACTCGATGTCATGGTCGGGCCATTGAAGGAGATCGCGCGCGCGGTCATGGATGATCACGGCGTGGATATCGCATACCTGATCGGCACCATGATCGAGATTCCGCGAGCGGCGCTGACCGCCGGTGAGATCGCGCGAACGGCCGAGTTCTTCTCGTTCGGCACGAACGACTTGACGCAAACAACCTATGGCATCTCGCGCGACGACGCCGAAACCGGCTTCCTGGTGCACTACCTGCAAACCCGGCTGCTGCGGGACAATCCGTTCACCAGTATCGATCCGGGTGGCGTCGGCCGCCTGATGCAGATCGCTATCAAGGAAGGCAAGATGACGCGGCCCGACCTGGAGATTGGTGTCTGCGGCGAACACGGCGGCGACCCGAAGAGCATCCGGCTTTGCCACCAGATTGGCGTGGACTATGTCTCCTGCTCACCGTTCCGCGTGCCGATCGCGCGACTGGCGGCGGCGCATGCCGCGCTCAGCGTGGATTGAGGTAAGGAGCCTACCAGCCCAGCCCCAGCCCCAGGCTGATCTGACGTCCGACGGCCGGCGTGCCCGGGAACTCCTCGAAATCGCTGTCGGTGGCGTTGTCGACGACCAGGCGCAGCCGCGCGTTTTCGGCGTGTGGCAGCGGCGTCGATACTGAGAACGCCGCGATGAATGCACTGTCGCTGCTATTCCGGAGCGGATTGTCCCGCTGGCGGCGATACTCGCTGTCCAGGCGGACGTCGAGCCATGGCAGCGGTCGCAAGAGCAACGCCAGCGTCAGTCGGTGACGAGCGTAGTTCAGCGCATAGAAACTCGCGTCAACCCGCGCGGTCCCGTAATCCGCTTCCTTGTCAATCCAGTTGTAGGCCGTGACCACATCCAGCTTCTCTCCATACCGCGTGAACATCAGCTCAGCGCCATGCACGTCGATATCGACCGCATTGGCTTGCCGAGCAAAAGGTGCGCCCTGCCGATACGTCCAGTCGACGAGATCATCGTCCCTCCGCCCGTACAGCGAGGCCCTTGCTTGCCAGCCTGCTGCCTCGTAAGCGAGACTGAACGTCAGGCTGTCGGCATACTCGCGGCCGAGCGCCGCGTTGCCCCCGAACAATCCGGTCGGCGCTGAATTCAGGGCGGTGTAGCCGGGCAGCTGCGAGCCACGGGTGAATGCCAGGCCCACACGGCCGACACCACTGCCTACTGCTTGCTCCAGGCTGAGGCTGAACAAGGGCATCAGCGCATTCTCGTCCCGGTTGGACCAGTCGGCCCTGAGCCCTGCCTTGGCGCTGAGCATGCGACCCCGGTCGAACACCCATTCACGCCCGGGCGCCAGGCTCAGGCTCAGGTAGCTGCGCGAGTTGAAGTTGCCGTAGGTCAGGTCAGTCGAGCGGACCAGGCGGTCGGCAACCAGTTGACTGGAAAATGCCCAGTCCAGGCCCGCCGCACGCCGCTCGCCCGTCAAGCCGAGAGCAAAACTGCGTGTTTCATGTTCGAATGATCCCGGCACGCCGGTTTCAACGGTACGCCGGTCGAAATCGTAGTCATCCTCCAGCCGGCGGTAGGCCACGCCTGCTTCCCACCAGCCCTGCTCCACGACCTGCCGGTGATCGATCACCACCAGGCCAAGCTTCGTGTGGTCGGTTTCCGGCAAGGATGCGAAACCCGTGTAGGCGCCGGGCCAACCGAAGAACTTGTCATGGTAGCCCATGAGCACATTGGTCTCGCTGTCCGGGGCGAGCAGTTGAACCTGGCCGCTGAACCGCCTGAATTCGTGATCCCCGCCCGGCAACGTGCCATCGCCACGCGAACCGGCGGCGGAAACCAGCGCACCCAGGCGCCGCCCACCTTCCCTGTCGGCTGTTGTACCGGCGCGAAACTCAGCGTAAAGCAGGCCGTCTCCGCCCAGCCCCAGGTCGAACACTCCGCCCTCACTGACGCGATTGAAGCCATACTGGATGGTGGCTACCGAGGCATTGAATGCGTTCAGGCCGTGATCCAGGTCGGTCAGTACTTCGGGCGCCGACAGCATGGCGTGTGCTAAAGGAATCTCAACGGCGAAGTGGCCGGTCTGCGGATCGAAGAGGGTCACGGCGCCGAGCCGGAACCCGGTGTTTTCGAACAGGCCACCCCGCACCGTGATGTCAGCCTGCCCTTCCGGCAGGCCCCGCGCCTGCACATCGATCTGCGGATCGTAGCGGAGCCCGGTCACCAGGGCCGCGTAACTGCTGGCAGGCTGCACGTTGGCGATCCGCTGGCCGAGGACCGTGACAGGTTCGAGTACTTCGGCATCGTCCCCGGCTGACTGGGCCACGGCGAGGTTTGCAGTCAGCGCGCAGCACAGAAACTGGACCAGCCGGGGGATCGTCCACCCCTCACAGCGCAGCGCCATGGCCGGACTCAGCGCCAACCCCCGGCTTCAGGCATCGAGTTCGGCGTCCCGCGCCAGGCAGCGCTCTGCATAGCCGCTCAGCGCCGCGCTGTCAGTCAGCACGCCGAACACCTTCATGAAATGAACCGAAGGTCCAACCAGGACGTCGTGCACCTTGCCCATCGGCCTGGACGCCCGCGAGGCGCGGGTCCGGGGGCACCAGAACAGCGTGATCATGTCGGAAACTCCCCTATTGCGCTCAGGTTGCCTCCGCCAGGGCCGGTATCGAGCGGCGCAGCCACAGGTACATAGCCCCGTAAATCAGCAGGCCGACAGCGGCCGCCGAGGAACACATAAGGAACACCGCGCTGTAGCCCATACCGGCCCCGATCTGTGTCGCCGCGATATTCGGGCCCACGATCTGCCCCAGTCCCTGGGCTCCGGGCATCAACGAGGCGAAGGAACCGCTGTGATCCACGTTGGCCACGGTGGACATCTGGTACACGTCGACGAAAATCCACAACAGATTGAAGCTGAACATGCTGATCAGGATGTTGATGTCATTGATGCCGAAAGCGAGCATGCCGACCACGCCGGCCATGCCGATCAATGCCACCAGCAAGGGTCGGGCCAGGCCAAAGCGGTTGCTGATCACGGTGGCCACGGCACAGCCGATCAGGCTGAAGAAGGAGGTCCATACCAGCAGCCGGCCGACATAAACATTATCGATCCCGGCATCTATGGTGGCCAGTTCGATGTAGGTCCAGTAAGCGCCGATGTTGATGTAGGTAAAGAAAATCGCCGCCAGCACCAGCCAGGGCACCCAGGCCGGAACATGACGGTGTTCCACGCGGTGTTCGCCACTTTGGCCTTCGACGTCCAGCTCGATCTCGAGGCTGCGGTCAACCGGCCGTGCCGGAATCCAGCGCAGGAAGGGCAAACCCGCCAGGTAGCAGCCGATGAAAACGAGGTAGATCCCGTTCATGGACAGCATCGGCAATATCTGCATCTCCAGCGCCTGCGAGAAAGCGAACGCGAACAGCATCAGGTTATAGGCCCGCGCCGGTTTGCTGGACCCACCCAGGGTGGCCACCGCTACCGCCGTGTACATGCCGCTGCCGACACCCGCGCCCACGCGCAACCACAGAACCTGTTCGTAATCGAGGTAAACCATGCACAGGCCGTTGCTGACAATGACGATCGCCACGCTGATCAGCACCAACAGGCGACGGTTCATGCGGCTGACCAGCAGGGCCGTGATGACCGCGCCCAGCGACAAGCCGCCGAGGTCGGCCCCCGCCACCCGCCCAACCTGCTCCTCGGTAAAACCCAGCAACTCCACCCAGGCGGTGCTGATCACCGGCACGCCGACCAGCACGGCGTAGCCGACCAGCGTCATGTACAGGGAGATCGATATGGAGCGCCAGCCGTCGAAGACGGTGCGCGGGTGCATCAGGGCGGTTTTACTATCCGGTTCGCTTGATGGCTTCACTCATGATTTCCAGAGCGGTTTGATCACACGGTGGCAGTTCCGCATCGCTCTCGCCCAGCGGTATGGTGCGCTCCCCCCAGCGAATCAATCCCGCACCGCGGGTCAATCCGGCGCCGAAGGCGGCCAATAACACGTTACTGCCAGGCCGGATCCGGCCCTCTTCGAGCGCCTCGCACAGGGCAACCGGAATGGTCGCTGCCGAAGTATTCCCGTAACTGCCGATGTTCAAGGCAACCTGTTCCATCGGCACGCCGAGGTGATTCGCCAAGGACTGGATGATGCGCTCGTTGGCCTGGTGCGGAATGATCAGATCGATGTCGCTGTTTTCCAGCCCCAACTCCTCCATCACGATGCGCACTTCCTTCGCCATGCCTTTGACCGCACGGCGGAAAATTTCGCGGCCGTCGAACATGACATCGAAGGTGGCATAGTCTTCCACGAAGCGGTTACCGGCGGTGCCGAAGTTGGGCACCAGCAACGCTTCCAGCGCGTCCCCTTCACAACCCAGGTGCGAAGCCAGCAATCCGCTTTCACGCTCGCTCGGCTCGATCACGACCGCGCCGGCGCCATCGCCAAACAGCACTGCGGTATCACGCAGCGACCAGTTCAGAAACCAGGTGATCCGTTCGGCGCCGATAACCAGCGCCTTTCGATAACCGCCGGAACGCAGCATGGCGGTGGCTACCGCCAGGGCGTAAATAAATCCACTGCAGCCGGCATTGAGGTCGAACACGGCGGCGTTGACGGCACCCATCTTTTTCTGCACATGCGCGGCCGTACTCGGAATCACGGTATCGGGCGTACAGGTCGCCACCACCAGCAAGTCTACCTCTTCCGCGGATGCGCCCGCTGCCGCCAATGCCCGAAAACCGGCCACGGATGCCAGATCACTACCCGGGACGTGCGAAACCCGCCGCTCCCGTATGCCACTGCGCGTACGAATCCACTCATCTGAGGTGTCGATGACGCTGGCCATATCGTCATTGGTCATGACAGCGGGGGGCATGCATTTGCCCCAGCCGGTGATTTCCGCGTAGCTGGGCATGGAGGTTACCCTTGTGATTATGCTGCGGGCAGCCTAGCAGCGATAGGTACAAATCACAACGGAAACCGTTATGATGCGGCGGTATGCACCCGTGAGGAGTTGGCTGGCATTTCAGCGCGATCGATCAACTATCAGCAAGTCATCAAGTGGACGGTTTACACCTTGTTGCTGGTCAACTGGGCGCTCTATGTCCGCGAGGAGTGGCTTAACGCTCATTACACGCTGCGCAACGGCGGTGGTCTGCTGGAATGGGCCACGGCGTTCCGGACTTCACTCGACGAGGCGGCCTGGTTTGGACTCCTGTTTCTCTGGGAACTCGAAACCTATGCACTGTCGGACGAGTCCTGGAATCGAATCCTGCAATCAGCTTTCCTGGCCATTCGTGGGTGCTGTTACATCTTTCTGGCCCACACCGTCTTCTCGGCTGGAAACGCCTGGATGGAGTTGCGCCAGGTTGAACCCAGCACGGCGGTTACCAGCCTGTGCGAGATCAGTGACCAGGGTGTCTCTTTTACCCGGAACCTGGACTACACCCTGATCGACAGCGTCAACTGTGCGGGCCTGCCGGGGGGGCCGGATTACTTTTTTGTCGACGATACGGCCCTGACCGACCGCGCGGGGCTGGACATAGAGCGCCGTTCCGCCTGGTTCGACGTGCAGGACGCCATCACCTGGCTGCTGGTGATGTTTACGATCGAAATCGGCATCTGGCTGCAGGAGCGCAACATCACCGGCGGCCCCATGATGCTGGTGACCCAGCTGGGCAAGGCGTTCTACGGCGTATTGTTGCTGGATGCCGCTTACTGGGGCTGGATGGGTCACTGGCTGTATACCTGGGACCAGCTCCTGTGGATTTGCGGTTTCTGGGCCATCGAGTTGAACCTCAAGGAGTGGCGAGAGCAAATCGATCTTGACGCGGAAAAGGAAGAGCCAGCAACGGCCGACTGGGATAGAATTCCCGCAGGCAGCGAGTGAGAACATCATGAGTGACAGCAAAACGGACGGCTCTCCGGTTCGCCGGTTCCTCGAGGAATACCCCGGCACCGAGATCATCGAAGTAGTCCTGACCGATCTGAACGGCATCTATCGCGGCAAGTGGCTGCCGGTGTCCGGCATCGACAAGGTCCTCGACGGCAAGTTCAAGATGCCGCTGACCTCCGTTTCCTGCGATATCTGGGGCCGTGACGTACCGTCCCTGTGCCGGCACACCGGCGACGGAGACGGCATCTGCGACGCCATCGAAGAAACCATCCGGCCCCTGCCCTGGCTCAATCGCGCAACAGCGCAACTCTTCCTGCAGCTGAATGCCGAAGACGGCACGCCGTGGGAGTTCGATCCCCGCGTGGTGCTGAAAAGGGTGGCGGCCCGGTTCGCCGACCTGGGACTGACCCCGGTGTGCGCGCCCGAACTCGAGTTTTACCTGTTCAGCGAAGGCCGCGACGAAGATGGACTGCCGATCATTCCTTCGACCCGGGTCAACGCCGAGTGCCGCATCGGCGGCCAGCTCTACAGCACGGAGCTCATGCACGAGAACGAGGACCTGATGCACGAAATCCGCGAGTCCTGCGACCTGATGGGAGTGCCCCAGGACGGCCTGCTCAAAGAGCTCGCGCCCGGCCAATACGAAATCAACCTGCACCATGTGAACGATCCACTGGCGGCAGCGGATAACGCGCAATTGCTCAAGCAGGTCATCAAGAGCGTATCCCGCAAGCACGGCTATATCGCCAGTTTCATGGCCAAGCCCTTCGGCGACCGCGACGGCAACGGCTTCCACACGCACGTCAGCCTGCTGGACCGCGACGGGCGCAATGTGTTTGACGACGGCACGGACCAGGGCAGCGACATGCTGCGCCAAGCTATCGCGGGCCTGGCCGACGTAATGGCCGATTCCATGTTGCTGCTGGCGCCGCACCGCAATTCCTATCGCCGACTGCAACGCGGCGTGCACGGCCCGCTGGTGCCGAACTGGGGTTACGAAAACCGTTACGTCGCCATGCGCATCCCGAATGGTGAAGGGGCGGCCCGCCGCATCGAACACCGCATCGCCGGCGCCGACGCCAATCCCTACCTGTCGCTGGCCGTGATCCTGGCCGGCATTCTGCACGGATTGGAGCGCCAGCTGGAACCCGAGCCACCGACCCAAGCCGGTCCCGGCAAGCCGAAGGCCCGGTTACCCGGCAACTGGGAAACCGCGCTGGCTGCCTTCGAGCAGTCGGAATTCATCCGCGAAGCACTGGGCGCCGACTTCCAGCGCGCCATGGTCGAAATCAAGCGCGTAGAGCAGGAACAGTTCCTGGCCCAGGTCAGCCCACTGGAGTACGACAGCTACCTGGTGCTGGCCTAGGCCCGCAAGGGCTATTCCAGCAACTGCATCACCCGCTCTTCCAGCGGAGGGCCGTCCAACTGCACGAAGCGGTAAGCGACCCGTATCAGTGGTACGTCCAGTTGCATCATGCGATCCAGCCGCGCCGGGCTGGCGTCAAGCACGCAACTGACGTTTTCGGCCGCGCAGCAGGCGTTGATGGTCGACGCCAGTGACTCGCGCTGTTTCTCGGAATAACCCATCGCGGGCAGTACCCGCTCGAGGTGTGGATTTGCTTCGAAGGTATCCCGGATGGTGCCCACCGCGTAGGGCCGCGGATCGACGGGAATGGCGCCGTGCCGCTCGGCTGCGACCATGCCGGCGCCGAACGCCATGCCGCCGTGGGTGACGGTCGGCCCGTCTTCGATCACCAGCACCCGCTTCCCGACCAGCCGTTCCGCGTCATCGACCTGGATGCGCAGGTCGGATCTGCAGATCACGGCCTTCGGGTTCAAGCGCGCGGCCCGTTCGCGAATGCCATCCACCGAGCCCGGCAAGGCCGAGCCGCACTTGCTGATGATCAGCACGTCGGCGCGGCGGAAATTCACTTCGCCGGGAAAGTAATCGGTTTCGTGGCCGGCTCGCAGGGCGTCCACGACCACGACATCGAGGTCGGGCCGGATGAACGAAAAGTCGTTGTTGCCGCCGTCCCAAAGCACGACGTCCGCATCGACGGCGGCCTGGTCGAGAACCGCCTCGTAGTCGACACCGGCGTAGATCGGAATACCCATGTCCACGTAGGGCTCGTATTCCTCGCGTTCCTCGATCGTGCACTGCTGCTCCGCGAGGTCTTGCGGACTCGCGAATCGCTGCACGCGCTGCATGTCCAGGTTGCCGTAGGGCATCGGGTGACGAATGACGGCGACCCGTTTCCCACGATCGGTCAATAGCCGGGCCAGCCACTGGGTCAGCGGACTCTTGCCGGCACCCGTGCGGGTTGCCGTCACGCTGACTACGGGTTTGGCGGAGGCCAGTTGCGTATGATCCGGCCCGAGCATGACGAAGCTCGCCCCGGCGGCCTGGACCTGGCTGGCCTTGTGCATGATATCGGCGTGCAGGATGTCGCTGTAGGCGAAAAACACGAAGTCGATGTCATGCTGCTGGATCAGGCGGGGCAATTCGGACTCATCGTAGATAGGAATGTCGCTATCGTACCCGGGGCCCGCCAGGGACTGCGGAAAGCTGCGCTGGTCGATGAAAGGTATCTGGGTCGCGGTAAACGCCTTGACGCGAAATTGCTGATTGCCGCGCAGGAATGACAGGAAAACGTGGAAGTCGCGTCCGGCGGCGCCCATTACGATGCACTGGTACTCGCTCATAGTATCTCAGGCCCTCCAACAGTAACTGGTGCTAGCATAGCGGTCATGACGAAATCCGGACATGATCTGAAGCGTGTTCTCGACCTGAAAGATACGCTGGCGTTGTCGTTTGGCGCGATGGTGGGGTGGAGCTGGGTGATCCTGTCCGGCGTGTGGGTCAGCAACGGCGGCAGCGTGGGGGCCATGCTCGGCTTCGTGCTGGCGGGCGTGCCCATCATGCTGATCGGGCTGCTCTACGCCGAACTGGCCTCTGCCATGCCAGTAGTTGGGGGTGAACACGAATATTCGTTGCAGGCCCTGGGCCACTCATGGTCATTCGTCTGCACCTGGGCGATCGTCTTCGTTTACGTGTCCGTGTGCGCCTTCGAGGCCGTCGCGTTACCCACCGTGATCGACTACTGGTTTCCGGACTACGAGGCCGGCTACCTGTGGAGCATCGCCGGCTGGGATGTTTACCTGAGCTGGGTAGCCGTGGGCATTGCTGGTGCCGCGCTGGTCACGTTCATCAACTACCTCGGCGTCAAGTCATCCGCAGTCGTGCAGGCCACGGTCTCCGTGCTGATTCTGGTGGCCGGCGCCATGCTGTTGAGCGGTGCCCTGCTGAAGGGTTCGGGGGGTAACCTGCAGCCGCTGTTCAGCCAGGGTCTGGCTGGCGTCTTCTCGGTGGCGGTCATGGCGCCGTTCATGTTCGTCGGTTTCGACGTGATCCCGCAGGCGGCCGAGGAGATCCACCTGCCCGCCCGCTCCATCGGGCGCGTGCTGCTGGGGTCGATCGCGATGGCGCTGGCCTGGTATGTCCTGATCATTCTGGCCGTTGCATTGCTGGTACCGGCCGCCGGGCTCGGCGGACAACTGGTCACCGCCGACGCGGCCGGTACGGCCTGGGGACCGGTGGGCGCCAACCTGCTGGTGCTGGGTGGCGTGGGCGGCATCATCACCAGCTGGAATGCCTTCCTGGTCGGCGGCAGCCGGGCCGTGTACGCGATGGCACAGCACGGCATGCTGCCCGCCTGGCTTGGCCGCCTGCATCCGAAATACCGCACACCCCACAACGCCATCCTGGCGATCGGCCTGCTGTCGATGGCGGCCCCGCTGTTTGGGCGGGTGTTGCTGGTATGGATCGTCGATGCCGGCAGTTTCGCGGTGGTGATCGCCTACACGCTGGTCGCCGTCTCGTTTCTGCAGCTGCGGAAAAACCAGCCGGACATGCCGCGTCCCTTCCGCCTGAAGCACGGGGTTCCGATTGGCTGGCTGGCCCTGCTGGGCAGTTTGGGCCTGCTGATGCTGTACCTGCCCGGCAGCCCATCGGCATTGCTGTGGCCGGTCGAATGGGGGCTGGTCGGCGCCTGGTTCGTGTTGGGGTGGGTGTTCTACCGGGCCTGCCGCTAGATCGCCAGCATCCCCATCCAGATCGCGGAAAGGAAACCGGTCACGGTCATCAGGCCGGTCAGCCAGCCACCGTGATCATACGCCTCTGGCAACATGGTCTGGGCGATCATCGCCAGCATGGCGCCGGCGGCCATGCCCTCGAGCAGGCCGTGCAAGTGGGGCGGCGCATCTGCGATGAGCAGGTTGCCGTAGGCGGCCCCAACCGCTGTCATGATCATCAGCGAGACCCACATGCCCATGATGAACAGGCTGGAACTGCCCTGCTTCTTCATCACCACGGCGCTGGACATGCTCTCCGGGAAATTGGCCAGGAACAGGCCGCCGATCAGCGCCAGGCTGACGGTCGCCCCTTCCATGGAGCCGCCGATGATGAGGGATTCCGGAATGCCGTCCAGCGCGATGCCGAGCCAGATGGCCAGGGCCACGTTACTGCCGCCACGCTTGGCGGAGTGCGCGGCCTTGACGATCTCCGCCTCGGTCGGCGCGCCCAACTCGGATTCCAGGTTCTGGCTCGCGGCTTCCAGCCACGTCGCGGACTTGGCCGGATCGATCACTGCTTCCTCTTGTGCACCGCCGCGGTCGTGCAACAGTTTACGCAGATTCTGTTGCAGGCCCGGGGAGACGGCCACGATCTCGTTGAAGTCGTCCTTGTGAATTTCCCAGACCACCGTGTGCTCCAGCGCCTCGGCGCGGGCAATCGGCGCCAGCCCGGTTACCAGGGCCATTTCGCCGAACGCTTCACCCGGACCGAGGATCTGCGGGGGTTCTCCCTCCCGGGCGCCGTGCGGCAGAATGCTTACCCGGCCGGACTCGACCAGGAACAAGGCGTCACAGGGATCCTCTTCGTGGCATATCAGTTCGCCCGCGGTGAATACGCGTTTCTCGATGTCACTGACCACGCGCCGGATTTCTTCCGGAGGCAGGTTGACCATCAGGTCCAGCACCGACAACTTGTCCAGGATGCTGTGATAGTGCTTCTTCTTCAGCCGCTTCAGGCGCGAAGCGATGGTCGACGTCTTGCGCAGGTAACCACCCATCTCCGACAGGAGGTGGTCCAGCCCGATGAACGCCAGGCAGCCGATGAGGGAGCCGAGGGCCAGCCACTTGAAGCCTTCCAGCGGGTCATCGGGAAAATGCTCCAGGGCCGGCACCACCAATTCCAACGCCAGGGCACATAGCAGCGCGCCGGCGCCGAACGCCATCACGGCTGCTGTCAGTCGGAGGCCGGGATTGAACCAGATCCCGGCGGCGGCGCCCAGGGGCAGAGAGAGCGCGCTGAGACCGCCGAACAGGAATGCGAGTGTGACAGGTTCCATCGACGCAGAGTAACGGCGTCGAGGCAAAATTTCATCGAAATTTTGCGCCGACCGTATTCAGGGGCCTTCGCCTCCCCGCTCCTGCGAGCGGGTGGTTTACATTACGTCCAGTGCGTGTTTCTTGAGGTCGGCCAGTTTCACCACGCGCAACGCCGCCGCGTGTGTGGCCTGCAGCACGACCCGCGGCGGGGCGCCAGCCTCCAGGGCCTCCTGCCAGCGCGCGGCGCACAAGCACCACTGGTCACCCGGCTTGAGGCCCGGGAAGCCGAACTCGGGGTGCGGTGTCGACAGGTCATTGCCGCGCGAGCGCGAGAATTCCAGGAATTCCGCCGTCACCCGGGTGCACACGGCGTGCAGGCCCAAATCCTCTTTTGCGGTGTTGCAGCAACCGTCTCGGAAGAACCCCGTCAGCGGTTGCTCGGAACAGAGAGCGAGCGGCTCGCCCAACACGTTCAGTTTCGCTTCCAACGGCGCTCAGCCGTAGTTGGCCGCAACGAAGTCCCAGTTGACGAGTTTCCAGATTTCGTCCAGGTACTTCGGGCGCGCGTTGCGGTAATCGATGTAATAGGCGTGCTCCCATACATCGATGGTCAGCAACGGCGTTTTGCCGTCGCGTAGCGGGTTCGCGGCATTCGAGGTGTTGACAATCTCCACGCTGCCGTCGCCGTTCTTCACCAGCCAGGTCCAGCCGGAACCAAAATTACCCACGGCCGACTTGACAAAGGCTTCCTTGAAGCCGGCAAACGAGCCGAACGCCTTGTCGATCGCACTGCCGAGCGCCCCGCCCGGCTCGCCACCACCTTCCGGACTCAGGCCGTTCCAGTAGAAGGTGTGATTCCAGACTTGAGCGGCGTTATTGAAGATGCCGCCACTGGATTGCATGACGATGTCTTCAAGAGAAGCATTTTCGAATTCCGTACCCGGTACCAGGTTATTCAGGTTAGTGACGTAAGCCTGGTGGTGTTTGCCGTAATGGAAATCGATGGTTTCCGCCGAAATGACGGGTTCCAGCGCGTCTTTTGCAAAAGGCAGAGGGGGCAATACATGGGCCATGATCGAGCTCCTTTGTTCACAATGAATGACGGTTACCCCCCTCTACATAGGGATCACCCTGCCACTGCAAAAGGGTGACGGCGAAAATAGTCGCCAATGCCACCAGGCGGAACGCCACTCCCGCGGACCGACCCGGTAGCCGGCCTGCAGGACTTCGAACTGCTCGTCGGGGGGACAGCCAGGGATGCAAGGGGTCAGGCGAAGTCGCTGTCTTCCTGCGGCGGTGCCAACCGGGCCTGCAGTTCGGCCAATTCTTCCTGCAGCGACGCCACTGCCGACTCCAGGGCCTCGACCCGCGCGCCAAGACCCGTTGCAGCCGGAGTCGCGGAAGCCTGGGCCCCTAACTCAGCCAGGTCCGGTTCGCCGCTCAACAGGTGTACATAGCGCACTTCCTTCTGTCCGGGCTGGCGCGGCAGCGCCATCACCAGTGGCGGTTCGTGCTCTGCCAGTCGCTGCAGCATGAACTGCACATCGTCCAGATCGTCGAATGCGTACAGTCGATGCGCGTTGGTCTTCAGCTCCCCCGGTGTCTGAGGGCCGCGCAGCATCATCGGACATAGCAGCGCCAGTCCCTTGCCTGGCAGGTTGAGCACCTTGCCGGCCAGGTGTTCATACTTGGCTACCCGGACGCCCCAGGCCTCGCGCACCAAACCCAGCGATTCGAGTTCCCGCACGGTGTGGCCCACTTCGCCCTCGGTGTAGGCTGTTACTGGATTTCGCGCAGTCTTCTGGTTACAGGCTGTGCGCAGGCCGTTCAGGGTCAGGGGATACTGTTCCGGAGTCGTCTCCTTTTTCTCGATCAGGCAACCGAGCACGCGGATCTGGATGTCGCTGAGGGTATTCATTTACCTGGCTCTTCCACGATCTTGCTCACCATTGCCAATGGTTCGCCGGCGCTGACGGGCGGCGTACCCAACACGTAATTGACGATACCCGCGAACGGCGCACGGACCTCGCTGACCGGGTCGCCGAAGGCGTCGACAAGCAGTCCGAGCAGGCCGCCCTCGGCAACGGCATAACCATCCCGCACGGCCGGACGAAAAATTCCCATGACGGGGCTGCGAATCACTTCGTAATCCGCCAGCCACACCACACCGGGGTTTGGTCGTACTTCGCCCGGCAGCATGCCGAGGTGACGCATCAGGTTTTGCACCCCGCCGAGCGCCATGTCCACCCAATAGTCGTCGTTCGATCCCAGCTGACCGGTTTCCGTGGTAATGGCCGGAATTCCACGCGACAGCGCAGTCTGATCGGTATACACCGAAGCCTCCGCGGGCTGCACTCGTCCTTTGTCTATCACGATGTGATCGAGGCCGAAGGCCAGGGCCATGTCCCGGCACGCCGCATCGAGCCTGGCGTCACCGGTGACCGGCAGGTACACGTACGGCCGCAGCGCTTCGTTACCGTCTCCCGCGTGCAGGTCGACCAGGAAGTCCGCCTGTTCGATCACCTGCCGGGTGATGACGTCTGCGATCCGTTCACTCAGCGAGCCATCCGGCTTGCCCGGATACACCCGGTTGAGATTCTTGCGGTCGGTGGGGGTCAGGTAAATCGAGCGTCCATAGAAGGCCGGCGGATTGGCGATGTGCACCAGGATCAGCGTGCCCGCAAGATCGGCTGGGTCGAGTTCACCACGCAACCGCTGCAGGGCCGTGATACCCGGGTATTCGTAACCGTGGGTGCCGGCGATCAATGCCAGCACCGGGCCCGGCCGCGCACCGTGCACCACCGACACCGGCAGCCGGGCGCCCTCGTCGCCAGCAGCCGCAACGTCCAGGTAGCCGGACACCGCCTGACCCCTGGCAGCGCTGAGCGGTCCCACGCTGAACTGGCCGCCCTCCGCTGCGGCCCACAGCGCCGTGGGCGTCGCCAGAACCAGCCATAGTCCGGTTATCACTCGCTGAAACACTCGCATCATCCTGTCGTCTCCGCCTCGTACCGGGCGTACATGGTAACCGTTATTCAGCGCTCGATGGTGTAGCTGATGTCAGCGCCGGTTTCCCGCTGGCCGGACGTGGTCTTGACGCCGAAACCCCGGCCCAGGTCATAACGGGCGCTGATGACATTCTGTTCGTCGAACAGGCCGATGCCGTAACTGATATACAGTTTCGGCGCCACGTACATGCCGACCTCGACGCTGCCGACACCCTGCTCGTAATTGAAGTCGCTGCCGGTCACCAGCAGCGTGAGCGCCCGCTCCCGTGTCGTCATCGGGACGCTGTAGGGTTCGAGAACCGGCTGCTTGAGGGTGCCGGTCACCAACACGCCGGCGCGCGTGATCTGCGAATTGCCGTAAATCTCACGCTCGGCGCGGATGTTCAGGAAGGGATTGTCCGCCGGCCGGTTGGAAAAGTTGATGCGCCCCTCGGTCACCGTGAGCAGTTGGCC
>Ga0316191_10001137_pt1 | contig 18326 bp, 20 predicted proteins | sample Eddworburr2cm_MG_FD_204928 | JGI IMG/M metagenome (GOLD analysis project Ga0316191, IMG submission 204928) | Coastal sediment microbial communities from Maine, United States - Eddy worm burrow 2 cm | ecosystem: Environmental > Aquatic > Marine > Coastal > Sediment | place: USA: Maine...
CCTTGGGAGAGAAATCTTGAACGATGTGGCTGAACGCGATCGCTTGCGGGAAGAAATTGCGCATAGAATCGCGGAACTCGAAAAGGTTCGCGCCAGTATTGGACAGGTCATAGTCGGGCAGGCAGACGTCATTGAGCAGATGCTGGTCGGATTGCTTGCGGGGGGGCACTGCTTGCTCGAGGGTGTGCCGGGGCTCGGCAAAACCCTGCTGGTCAAGAGTCTCGCACAGAGCCTGTCACTGGATTTCCGCCGGGTGCAGTTTACCCCTGACCTGATGCCCAGCGACCTGATCGGAACCGAGATCCTCGAAGAGGATCACGGCACCGGGCGGCGTTATTTCAAGTTCCAGCGCGGACCGGTCTTCACCCATATTCTGCTGGCTGACGAGATCAACCGCACGCCACCCAAGACCCAGGCGGCGCTGCTCGAAGTAATGCAGGAGCGCAGCGTCAGTTATGGCGGCGAGACCCACCATCTCGAACCGCCCTTTTTCGTGCTGGCAACGCAGAATCCGATCGAACTGGCAGGCACCTATGCGCTGCCGGAGGCGCAACTCGACCGGTTCCTGATGCACCTGCGAATTGACTATCCGAGCGAGGCGGAGGAGCAATCGATTTTGCGCCTGACGACCGGCAGCGCCGCGGCCGATCTCGAGCCGGTGATGGGCCGGGAGGCGCTGCTGGAATTGCAGGCCTTGACTCGCGAGGTCAGCGTGTCCGATGCGATCATCGAGTATGTGGCCCGACTGGTGCGGGCGACACGTCCCGCGGACAGCGAGATCGACGCCGTTCGCCAATGGGTGCGCTGGGGCGCCGGTCCACGCGCCGGCCAGGCGCTGACCCTGGCTGCCAAGGGACGCGCACTATTGCGTGGCCGCTATGCCGCAACCCGCGAGGACATCGTGCGGATGGCGGTGCCGGTGCTGCGCCATCGCGTCCTGCTGAATTTCCAGGCGGAGGCCGATCGGCGTCGGGTCGAAGATGTGATCGGGCCGCTGCTCGACCAGGTGCCGGCACCGGGTGAGCAGTGAACGACACGGCGACCTCGCAACCGCAATCGCTGCTCGAACCGCGGACGCTCGCGGCAATCCGCGATCTGCGGCTGGTCGCGCGGCGCGCGGTAGAGGGGCTGCATGCCGGGCAACACCGCAGCCGGGTTCGCGGTTCCGGGCTCGAATTCTCGCAATACCGCAACTACACACCCGGAGACGATCCGCGCCGGGTCGACTGGAAGCTGTTCGCGCGGTCGGATCGCTATTTCGTGCGCGAGGCATACCGTGAAAGCCAGCTCGAATTATGGTTGGTGCTCGACGTCACCGGCTCGATGCTGCAGGCGTCTGATCAGATCGACAACTGGCGCCGCCTCGATTGCGCCCGTTGTCTCGCTGCAAGCCTGGCCTGGCTCGCCAACGAATATGGCGATGCGGTCGGTCTGCTGACGATCGGTGGGCGCAGCATCAGCCTGTTGCCACCGCGCGCGGGACAGGCGCAACTGGATCGTCTTTGCCGCGAGCTGGCGGCGGTCGAGGCATCCGGCGCGCAACCGGTCGCGCCGCAGCTCGACGCGCTGTGGAATCGATTGCAGCGACCGGCGATGCTGGTCCTGATCAGCGATTTCCTCGATGAAGGTCAGGAAATCTGCGATATGGCGGTCAGGTTGGCTGCCGGCGGCATGGACACGGTCGCACTGCAGTTGCTGACCCGCGCCGAGGAGGAGTTTCCGTTCCACGGCGGCTTACGTCTGCGCGATCCCGAAACCGGGCGTTATTGCGAGGTAGATGCCGATCTCGTACGCAGCGGCTACCGCCGCCGCTTCGAGGCCGCGAATCAGCGTTTGCAGCAGACGTTGCTGGCGGGAGGTGTAGAGCATCAGCGGATGCTGATCGAACAACCGCTTGATCAGATGCTGTGGGAGTTTCTGCGTTACCGTCAGGACAAAGCGTATTAGTCGGATGGGAAAATGAGCGGTTTCGTCTGGCAATATCCTGCCGCGCTGATTGCCCTGATTGGCGTCGTGGTGCCGCTCATCATCCATTTGCTGGATCGCGGCAGCGCCCGCCAGCTCGATTTCGCCCCGTTTCATCTGCTTGAGGATTTGCCGCGCGCGAGCCTGCGCAGGTTGCGCCTGCGCGAGCGTTTGTTATGGCTGCTACGCAGTCTGCTGGTCGCGATCGCTGCGATTCTGCTGGCGTCCCCGGCGCTGCGGCCGGCACCGCTGGCGGCACAGGCCTGGTTGCTGGTTCAACCAGGCCTGGAGGAGGCGGTGGACGCGAGCGTCGCGAGTCTCTCGCAGCGCTGGGGCATTGACCCGGGCGCCATCGACGTGCGTTGGCTCGAACCCGGATTTGCGCCGTCGAGCATCCCCGCACAGGCCCGGGAACGCGGAGATTTCTGGGGTGTCTTGCTTGCCGCTGACACGCGTTTGTCACCGGGAGCCCGGCTCGCGGTCATCGCCAATCCGCGGGCCGCCGATCTCGGGCCGGTGCGGCCGCGACTGTCACGACCGGTGGAGTGGCTGACCAGTGGCGAATACAGCGGGTCCACACCGCCCGGCGAAAACGGTCCTTCGCTGGCCGTTTATGTCGATGCCGCGCCATCACGCTCCGCCCTGATACCGGTTCTGACCGCGGCCGTCGATGCATGGCGGCGCGGATTGGGCGCAGCAGTCGATATCGTCGATGAGCCCGCTCATGCTGACTGGATTCTGTATGCGCCCGCTGGCGCTTTGCCTGAAGCGGTCGAAGATGCCGTGGCCGGCGGCGCGTTACTGCTTACCGATTCACCCGCCTTCGCGAAGTCGGCCGCGACCTCCTCAAGTGAGTTCGGGCGGCGACGAATCGGTTCGGGGCTGTGGTTGCGCCAGCCGCAGGATTGGACGGCGCTCGTGGCCGGGTCCGGGGATTTTGCTTTCCCCCTGCGGCTATGGCGCGATCTCGGTGCTGCGAGGCTCGCATCTTTGCCGCCGGGAATTGCGATCCCGCGGGAGCAGGCGGCGCCGGTGTCCGGGGCCGCGCCACGTGCGGCGCCGCCGCACTCACTGACCCCCATTCTCGGCGTCTTGCTGTTGTGGCTGCTGGCGCTCGAGCGCTGGCTTAGTGGCCGCATTGCTGCGGGGAGACGGTCGTGACGGCGCGCGGGCGGCTTTTCGAGCTTGCGCGTACGCTGCGAATCCGCGCCCGCGCGTTGACCGCAGTCGAGGCGCTGGCGGTTGCCGGCGGGATCGCCGTGCTATCCGTGAAACTGGGCGCTGGCACCGGGTCAACGGCGCTGCTCGCGTTTGTGTCTGTCCTGGTATTGGGCGCATGGCGCTGGCGAACCACTATTGATAACCGGCTCAGCGAGATTGCCGTGGCTCGCAGGCTTGACGATGCATTCCCGGGTCTCGAGGACAGCGCGGAATTGTTGTTGCGGGAAAGTGCCGGGCTTGGCCGTCTCGAGGGTCTGCAACGCGAGACAATAACCGCGCGTTTTGCGCAATTGCCGGCTTCCGCATTGCGCAATGCCACGCAGAGGGTGTCTCCGGCAAGGTTATGGCCCGCCCTGGGATTCCTTGCTCTGGCGCTCGTTAGCGCGGTGTACGTCGTCCGCCAGCCGGGAGCTGCTGCGCGCCAGGGCGAGTCCGGCGATGCGGCTGCCGAAGTGGCCGGGATCACGTTGCAGGATGTGGAGATCCGGGTGCGACCGCCGGACTATACCGGCCTGGCGGAGTATCGGGCGGAGGCGGACGCGACCGTGCAGGAAGCGGCAGTGCTGGTATGGCGAATGCGATTTACCGGCAATCCCGGCGCGGTGTCTCTCGGCTTTGACGACGACTCGGTGCTTGAATTGCGCAATGACGCAGACGGAGCTTGGGTCAGCGACGAGCTGGCGGCGCGCGCGGCGCTGTATCGCATCGAAACCGAACCGCAGACGGAATCCGATGCGCGTTTGCACCGCATCAGGTTGATCCGCGACGAAGCCCCATTGTTGAACTGGCGGGTTCCCGTCAACAGCGTCGTCGATGTAGCGGCACTGCCCGCAAAGGCGATGAGCGTGAAACTGCGGGTCCGCGACGATTACGCCGTGGTCACCGTGCGCGCCGTTTTGACGCTGGCCCGTGGCAGTGGCGAAAACGTCCGGTTCCGTGAGCTGTCGCGGGAGATGCGGCGTAGCGACGGCGAGGCGACGGATGCGGAATACACGCTCGACCTCGACTTCGAGGAACTGGGAATGGAGCCGGGAGACGAGCTCTTTGTCAACGCCGAGGCCCATGACAATCGGGAACCGAAGCCGAATCACACCCGATCGGCAACACTGATTTTCCGTTGGGCGGGGGGTAATTCCGCAGCGGCAGCGATGGACGGCGGACTCGCCCTCGACGTATTGCCGGAATATTTTCGCAGCCAGCGGCAGATCATTATCGATACGGAACAACTGATCGCAGATGCCGATCGCCTCAGTCGGCGCGATTTTGCGAATGCGGCCCAGGCGCTTGCCCAGGATCAAAAATTGCTGCGTCTGCGTTACGGCCAGTTTCTCGGGGAGGAGATGGTCCGTGACATCGCGCCGGGTGCGGAACCCGATGTGGGGGAAGACGATCACGACGACGAGCACGGTCACGAGGACGCCGCCGGGAATGCTGCAAAAATCGATCCCATGGAGGTTTTCGTTCACAGTCACGATGTCGCGGAGCAGGCGACGTTATTCGATGACAACACGAAAACCCTGCTGAAACAGGCTCTCTCAAACATGTGGGATGCGGAATTGCATTTGCGGCTCGCCGCCCCGCAGCAAGCCCTGCCCTACGAAAATGCTGCACTTCGGTATCTCAAGGAAGTGCAGCAAAGCTCTCGAATATATTTGCGCCGGGCCGGATTTGCCCCGCCCCCGGTTGACGAGCAGCGCCGCCTAGGCGGCGAGCTGGACGATCTGCGCGAGCAGCGCCAACGCGATCTCGTCCCTTCCGACGCTGGACGCGAGTGGCGCGAGTTGCTGACGGCTCATGCGGATCCGGATCGCACACGGACCTGGTTCTCCGGCGATGGCGCCGATCGGTTTGCCAATTTCGTTGCCAGCGGCGAGGTAAGCGACGAGCTGCGTCTGAGCGTGCTGGAACTGCTTGACGCGTTGCGCCGCGAACCCGGGTGTGAGCCGTGCCGGGCGCAGCTGCGTGGTCTCGCGCTGGCCCAGCTGCCGCAATGGGTCCCGCTGCCATTACCACGCGAAGGCGGCAACGTGGAAATTGAAGCCGCGTTCCGCGAAGCGTTGTCCGGTGAAGGACGATGAGCGCGAACTTTTTCGCATGGGGCGGTCTCGTCGCGGCATTCCTGGCAGCGGCCTACGCCGCCCGTGGCGTCTTCGGGACGCGCCGGAGCACGATTGCGATGCTGGTCGTGGCTGCAAATATCGCGGCAGTGTTGTGTGCGGCGTGGCTGGCTATGACGGCAGTCCGGCCCGCGGAGAGCGGGCTGGCGTGGCTGCTTACCGCAGGTTCCGAACGGGTCGCACGGTTACGCCCGGTATTCCACGCCGTCGATGTTTATCCGGAACAGGAAGGAAGCGATGCGGTGTCGCTAACCGACCCCGCGTGGCTGTGGCTGGACCCGGCTAGCCAGCGCCGGGTCGCGGTGGCCGGCTGGGGACTTTCGCGCGAACAGCTGCGCGGCGCCGATGCCGCGGCGATTGAGCGTTTCGATGCCGCGCCACAACCCCGGGGTATCGCCCGGCTTGACTGGCCGGCACGCGCGCGCGAGGGATCACCATTGCGAGTTTCCGGTGCGGTGGCCGGTGTGGATCGCGCCCGGATCCGGGTTGCCCTCGGCGACCTCGAGCTCGGGATCGCTGCGACCGGCCCGGATGGAGAATTCGAGCTCGATTTGCTGGCTCCACTGCCGGGCCGCTATGCGCTTGATTTGCAGGTCATCGACGAGGATGACCGTCTGGTCGATTCTGGTCCATTGCCGCTGCAGGTGATCGCCGTGCCACGCCTCAATGTGCTGGCACTGGCCTCCTCACCCTCGTTCGGCTGGCGTTATTTGCAGAACTGGCTGAGCGATAACGGGGCCGGCCTGCTTTTGCGCACCCGCGTCAGCCGCGACCATTTTCTGCAGCAGCGCCATAACATCGATGCGGGACTGTCGGCGGGTGGCCTCGACGATGCGATGCTCGGCGCATTCGATATTGTCGTCGCTGATAGTGACGCGTGGTCCCGGCTCGCGCTCGCCGCGCGGGAGCGAATCGAACGCCAGGTGAGCGATAAGAGTCTCGGTCTGTTGCTGCTGGTCGATCACGCATCCGGCGCGGCAGTTCCAACGTTTCCCGCGCGAGCACCCGAACTCGCCGAGGCACCGCCGCGCGCCGATACGCGCCTGCTGTCGGCCTATTCCGCGCCGTTGCCTCTGATCGATGTTCCCGCGTTGGCGATAACTGGCGCGTCCAGTGTTTGGCAAGACGGGGATGGGTTGCCGGTGGCGGCTTTCAACGGGTCGGGAGCCGGGCGGATCGGGTTGGCGCTGCGTTTGCCGGTCTATCGCTGGGTACTCCAGGGTGAGGCGGACGCCTATGCCCGCTACTGGCAGCAATTGCTCGCCGCGATTGCACGCCCGCAGCCGGCCAGGCTGACATCGCAACCGTCGTCCCGGCTACCGGTTGTCGGAATGCGCGTGGAACTCTGTTTCGATGCAGCGGTCAATCCGGTGGTGGAGCTGATCGGTTCGGACGCCTTTGCAGAGGCGCTGACGACGTATCGGCGGCCATGGGGGTCATGCGCCCTGGCGTGGCCACGCGTTGCCGGTTGGCACGGGCTGCGCAATGCTGACGAGACCGATTTTTTCTATGTTTTTGAGGCTGCCGACTGGAAGGGCTTGCAGGCCGCCGAGAGAATTGCGGCCACCCGCGAGAGTTCCGGCGGGCGCGCGGGAAGCCATGTCAGGCATGCCTGGAATCCACCGCCAGAGGGCGGATTTCTAGTGCTACTGGTTCTTTTGGGGCTTCTGTGGTGGGAGCAAAAACGGCGTCCGGCGCGGCTTGTAAAGCCCGCGGCGGACGGCGCATAGTGGGCATGCCCAACAGACGAATAAGGAGAACGGGCTATGTGGGGACGACGACGGCCTTTTGCCGCGACGCTGATGATACTGCTAATGGCAGTGATGGCCGCCGGTTGCGCGAGCACGCAAACGATCGACGTAACATCGGAGATGACCGACGCCCAGTGGGCTGACAACATCAAACCCGGCGACAAGGTGGTCGTCGACACGGTTGACGGCAACCGCATGGAATTCAAAGTGGCGGTGGTGGAGCCCGGGTGGATTATCGGCGACGGTGAACGGGTCCGGCGCGAGGACATCAGCGCGCTGGAAGTACGCCGGCGCGGATTCAACAAGTGGTTTGCCGAGAGTAGCTTTGACGGTGGTGGGATCGCCTATACCGCGGTTATCGGCATCCTTGTCGTGTTGGCTTTTGCCGCATTCTGACGCGGCGTAGCGACGACCTGCCAGACGATGTCGGCACAGTGGGCAGAAGACGGCGCCTCTTACGCGGTGATTTTTACCTCGCGGCTGCGCACAGCAGATCCTGCCTACGAGGATATGGCCGAGAAAATGCTTGCGCTGGCGACCGCACAACCGGGGTTCGTGAGTTTCGAATCCGCGCGCGATGACGGTGGCCTGGGGATCAGCGTTTCCTACTGGCGTGACCGTGACTCGCTGTTGGCATGGCGCCGTGACACCGAGCATCTTCTGGCACAGAAACTCGGCCGGGAGCAATGGTATGCGCACTACCGGGTACGGGTAGCGCGGGTCGAGCGGGATTACGAGTGGGGCTATGATGCATCGCAGCTGGAGACCGACCATGCCCGCGGATGAATCACGGCTTGAACGCGACGGCGCCGAAGCGCTTGCGCTGAACGCGGATATGAGCCGACGTGTTGTCATCGATTCGACCCGGATGCCGTGGCAACCGAGTCCGAGCGCCACGGTGTGGCGCAAGCGTTTGCACCTGTATGGCGCGGCGGAGTCGGCCCAGGTCACTTCGATCGTGCGCTATGAGGCCGGTGCAACCTTTCCCGCTCATGACCACCCGGCTGGCGAAGAAATCCTGGTGCTGCACGGCGTTTTCTCCGACGAGCACGGCGACTGGGGCCGCGGCTGCCATCTGCTCAACCCGGAGGGTTTTCGCCATGCGCCCTTCTCGCAAGAGGGTTGCGTGATATTCGTCAAGTTGCAGCAGTATGCCGGTGCGGGGCGGCGCCACCAGGCAGTTCTCAGCGACACCCTGGAAAGGCAACCCGGAGACGCCGCAGGCATCGAGGTGCGTCTCCTGTACCGGCAGCGGGGGTTCGCGGAACAAATCTGGATGGAGAACTGGGCGGCCGGGACGAGCGTTGAACGCTGCTACCCCGACGGCGTGGAGATGCTGATTATCGCGGGCAGCCTCGGTGAAGCGGGGGCAGTGCATGGCCGCGGTACCTGGTTGCGCCTGCCCGCCGGCGCCACAACGGCGTGGCATAGCGCCGGCGGCTGTCATTTGTACCTGCAAAGCGGGGCCATGCCGTCATTGCATTCGACAGCCCCCGAGGGATGGACTGGATGAGCGAAAAAGACAGGCCGGCCGCAGGCACGGTCGGATGGTTCGATCTGACGGTTGACGATGCAGCGGCGCTGCAGGATTTTTACGCGGGCGTCGTCGGCTGGTCCGTGCAGCCGCAATCGATGGGTGAGTATGACGATTACACGATGATGGCGCCCGGCAGCGGACAGGCTGTGGCCGGTGTTTGCCATGCGCGTGGCCCCAACGCGGATTTGCCGCCGCAATGGCTGATGTACATCAACGTGGCGGATCTGGATGCAAGTATCCGGACATGCCAAGAGCGCGGCGGTGCGCTGATCTCGGGACCGAAGACGATGGGCGGTTACGGGCGTTACTGTGTGATCCGGGATCCGGCCGGGGCCGCGGTGGCCCTGTTCGAGCCCGCACCCGGCTGAGGCCGGCACGCTGCGCATCGTCGTCAAACCGGCGCAGTTACTGGTGACGATCGCGCTCGCCGGGATGTGCGTTGCCGCGCTGATTATGGGGCCGGGGCGGTGGGCCAGCGAGCGTAGCGACGGGCCAAAAACGGCCGCGGATGCGCGCCAGGCGATCCGCCTGGCGGCGCTGAATGAGTCCGCGCGCATCATTCGCGAAGGTGATACGGCATTTCTTGCGCGGATAGAACTGGACGGCGAGCGGCGCATCCCGGGACTGGATGGCGACACTTATCAGCGTTGTTTTGCCGCGGTAGCTGGTACGGTTTCGATATCCAACGATCCGCGTCTCCATCCGGACAGCGATCCGCGTCGCTATGAACTCTATTTCGAAGTGTTCAACGCGGCCATGCTGCAACACCTGACTGGCGAGTTCGAGTCTGACTGCCCGGCAACACAGCGCTGATCAAACGGTCTTTGAGTACGGGTGAGTCGCTATACTTGCGCGGTCGCCGCGGCTGGCGGCAAAACTGCCGGGAAGGTCAATGCTGCACTCCATCCATCATGTCAATTTGCTGGTCCGCGACCTCGACAATGCGATTGCGCGTTGGCGAGAAGTGCTGGATCTCGACGGCGAAATGCGTGAAAGCCTGCCGGAAAGAGGCGTAAACACCGCGCGGTTCCAGTTGGGTGCAACCTGGCTGGTGCTGGTGCAGCCGACCGACCCGGACAGCCCCCCGGGGCGCCACCTTGCAGAGCATGGCGAAGGCGTATTCCTGCTGTCGTTCGGTGTCGATGAACTCGATGCAGCCGTTGCCGCGCTGGAAAACCGCAACGTAGTCTGCGGGGTCGAACGATCCGGTCTCGATGGCTGGCGCATCGTGGATGTCGACGCCGCGATCGGCGGGAGTACCAAGATTCAGCTGACCGGGTCGCAACGCGGATGAGCGGGCAGCGCATCGCAGTGATCGGTGCCAGTCGCGGGATCGGTCTTCAGCTGACCACTCAGGCGTTGGCGGCCGGGCACAGCGTGACCGGGCTCGCGCGCCATCCCGAGCATTGCCCTGTCACGGATGGGCGGCTCGAGCTCGTTGCGGGTGATATACGCGACGAGGCAGCGCTCGCGCGCCTGTGTTCAGGGTGCGACGCGGTCTGTGTGTGCATCAGCGTTGCGCCGACCCGCGCGCCAGTCGACACTTTTTCGTCAGGCGCACGCGCATTGCTGCCTTTGCTCGAGCGCCACGGACCGTCGCGGCTGCTGGTCGTGACCGGTATCGGAGCGGGTGACAGCCGTGGCCATGGCGGCTGGTTTTACGATCGCATCATGCAGCCGCTGTTGCTTGGCCGGATGTATGCCGACAAGGATCGCGAGGAGGAGCTGGTCAGGCGCAGCCAGCTCGACTGGCTGCTGGTTCGGCCGGGACGCCTGACCAACGGTCGTTGCCGCGGCGAGTATCGCGCCATCAATTCGGTTCAGGGGTTGCGTGGCGGCTCGATTTCGCGCGCGGACGTTGCTCACTTCATGCTCGGCGAGATAGAGCGGCCGCGTTATCATCGCGATGCGGTTCATCTGGTTTACTGAATGGCTATGGAGGCAAGATGATCGTTACGACGACTCCGCATATCGAGGGGCGCAAGGTGCGCCGCTACCTCGGCGTGGTGACCGGGGAGGCCATCCTCGGTGCCAATTTGTTCAAGGACATGTTCGCCGGGTTGCGTGACATTGTCGGCGGGCGCTCCGGTTCATACGAGAAAGAGTTGCGGCGGGCGCGTGAGATTGCGTTTGAAGAGCTGCAAACCGAGGCCCGCGGGCGTGGCGCCAACGCGGTCGTGGGTGTGGATATCGACTACGAAGTGCTCGGCGAACGCAATGGCATGATGATGGTCAGCGTCAGCGGCACGGCAGTGGACCTGGAGTAGACCGAGCCTCGGTCATACTGCGTGGTTCTGCTATAGTTGCGCGCGATCCGAGACCTCAGGTGTTACCTATGCGTACTGCAATCCTTGCTCGTTCATTTACGCTTTTGGCTTTTGCCGCTTTGTTATCCGGGTGCGCGACCAGCCAGACCAGCACCGGCTGGGATCCTGCCCAAAGTGCGACACCGGCAGAGCAACCCGCCAGTAATCCGGAAGTTGCCGAGGCCATCGCCGCGTTCAAGAATGCGGATCCGGGGATGCAGCGGTTTTTTGACAACTCCCATGGTTATGCGGTCTTTCCTGGCGTGGGTAAGGGCGGGCTCGTGGTCGGTGGCGCTTATGGCGGCGGTCAGGTTTTCGAGCAGGGCCGGCTGATCGGTTATGCGACGATTACCCAGTTCACGCTTGGCGCGCAGATCGGTGGCCAGTCCTATCGTCAGATCATCTTTTTCGCCGATAAGGCAAGCCTCGACCTGTTCCGGACCAGCGAATTTAATTTCGGTGCCCAGGCGTCGGCCGTGGCCGTTACAGCCGGTGCTGCTTCGAACGCGGCTTACAGCAACGGGGTTGCAGTGTTTACGTTGCCCCGCGGCGGCTTGATGCTGGAAGCGAGCATCGCCGGCCAGAAATTCCGGTACACGCCGAAGCCCTGAACGGGACCGTTGCGGAGACCGTTTCAGGCATCGGCCGGCAGCGACTGGATTCGCACCGGCAAGCTGCGTGCGCCCCACGTGCCCGGTTGCGACTCGAAAACCCCGGGGAGCGGGCTCTGGCAGCCCAGGCATCGCCCGTGCGCATCCAGTTGCCATTGGCTGATCTGATATCCATTGCGCTCGATCAGCAACGCGCCGCATCGATGGCACCAGGTAGTGGCGCCGGTGGCGTCCCTGATATTCCCGGTGTAGGCATAGCGGACCCCGTTGTCCATCGCGGTCCTCCGCGCGCGATGCAACGTCGACGCGGGCGTCGGCGGTATATCCCGCATCCGGTAGTCCGGGTGGAATGCGGTGAAATGCATCGGGATATCGGCGCCGAGATTCTCGACGACCCAGGTACTCATTTCTGAGATTTCCCGGTCCGAGTCGTTTTCGCCGGGAATCAGCAGGGTAGTGGTTTCCAGCCACACGTCCGTCTCGTGGGCGAGATACAGCAGTGTATCGAGCACGGTCGCCAGCCGGCCGCTGCACACCTTCGCGTAAAAACGCTCGGTGAATGCTTTAAGGTCGATGTTTGCGGCATCCATATGGCGAAAAAACTCCCGCCGCGGTTCCGCGCAAATATAGCCGGCGCTCACCGCCACGTTGCGCACGCCGCGCAGATGGCAGGCCGCGGCCACGTCAACGGCATACTCGAGGAATATCACCGGATCGTTGTAGGTATAAGCAATACTGCTGCAGCCGAATCGATCCGCGGTTGCCGCGAGGTCTTCGGGCGTCGCGCGGTCGGCGAGCGTGTCCATTTCGCGGGATTTGCTCATATCCCAGTTCTGGCAGAATTTGCAGGTCAGGTTGCAGCCAGCGGTACCGAACGACAGTACTGGCGTGCCGGGAAGGAAATGGTTGAGGGGTTTTTTCTCGATGGGATCGACACAGAACCCGGACGAACGCCCATAGCTGTACAAAACCACCGCATCGTCTTCGCGGCCACGCACAAAGCACAGACCGCGCTGGCCCTCGTGCAGGCGGCAGGCGCGCGGGCACACATCACACTGGACCCGGCCGTCGTCGAGCCGGTGCCAGTAAACAGTCGGATGAATGACGCCAGTCCCTGTGTCCATCTACGTGCCTCCTGGCGGGTCGAAAAGCGCGATTCCCGCCTTTCTGCAAAGCCTTCTTATAATACACCCTGGACGACGGGTCCGAACGGTTGGAGGTCAGCGCCATGAATACCCGGGAAGCGGCGGTTGCCGGGACGTTTTACCCCGCGAGCGCGGCGCAGCTAGGCGCTCAGGTCGACAGCCTGATGGCCGGTAATTGCGCCAGCGGCATGGTGCCAAAAGCGCTCATCGCACCGCATGCTGGATACGTATACTCAGGGCCTGTTGCCGGGGCCGTTTACAATCGCGTGCGCGGCGCGGTCGGGATCCACCGCGTTGTACTGGTCGGGCCATCGCATCGCGTCGCGTTTTCCGGAATTGCGTTGCCCGAATCGCGGGTTTTTCGCACCCCGCTTGGCGACGTCGATCTCGACATCGGCGCAATTGAACGGCTGCTGAGATTGCCCGGGGTTTCACGGCGTGAAGATGCCCACCTGCTCGAGCATAGTCTCGAGGTCCATCTGCCATTCCTGCAAGTCGCGCTCGGAGAATTTCTGCTGGTCCCGATGGTGGTCGGATCGACGACACCGGAAACCGTGGTAACGGCACTCGAGTCGGTATGGGGCGGTAGTGAGACACTTGTCGTCATCAGCTCCGACCTCAGTCATTACCACCCCTACGCCGAGGCGGAAGCGATCGATGCCGCGACCAGCCGCGAGATAACCGGACTGCACGGGGTGCTGGGGCCGCAACAGGCTTGCGGGTGCACCGGTATCAACGCGTTGCTGAGAATTGCAGGCAGACGGGGCCTCGCGATAGAAGAAGTCGATCGCCGCAATTCCGGTGATACGGCGGGGCCGCGTGACCAGGTCGTCGGCTATGCGGCCTATGCACTGTATGAAGATTGATCCGGACAACGGCCGGTTACTGCTGCGGCTGGCACTGCATTCCATCGAATACGGCCTCGCGCATGGCCGGGTCATGGCGGTCGATATCGATCAGTACCCGCCGCCATTGCGGCAACCGCGTGCTTGTTTCCTGACTCTGACCGAGGGCGGGAGTCTGCGCGGTTGCACCGGTGCCCTTGAGCCGACGAAACCGTTGGCTGAGCAGGTCGTCGAGGCGGCTTATGCCACGGCTTTCCGCGATACGCGATTCGCGGCGTTGCGGGAGGGAGAACTCGACCGCCTCGAACTGGAGCTGTCGGTGCTCGGGCCGCTGCAGCGCTTGCAGGTTGCGACGGAGGCGGAACTCATCGCGGTCATCGAGCCGCTGATCGATGGTGTGGTGCTGGAGGCGGACGGACGGCGCGCCACTTTTCTGCCAAAGGTGTGGGAGCAGTTGCCGGAACCGCGCGAATTCCTGCGTCATTTGCGCCACAAGGCGGGGCTACCTGACCAGGCCTGGCACGCGGACATGCGGGTATCGCGTTATTCCACCCAGAACTTTAGCGCCACTGTGCGCGAGTTGCGTGAGTCAGCCGCTTGCCCATGACCCGTGATGTGGGGAGGCCGCATCAGACCGCGCCGGCGCGGGTGAACTCCCGCCCGCCCCGTCGCAATGCGGCCGGCCGGTAGCCGTCAGCAGTGCACCGACCTCCCGTGGCGCGGGGTCATGGTAGAGTAATCGGTCACGTTCTGGTTGGGCACAGGGCAGCGGCGGATGACCCGAACGGGGTCGATTTTTATGCGGATTACCGGCCGGAGAATGACGCGATAATGGAACAGGTTTCGGCGAGCGTCGATCTTCCAGGCGAAGTCAGATCGTCGGCCATGGCGCTCGACTCGCTGGCGCTGGATCTGTTACGTGGCGCCGAACCGTTCTCGGCCGATAGCATCCACCGCATCCGGGTTGCGACGAAGCGGCTGCGTGCGCATTGGAACCTGGTGCGACCGGAGCTCGGCAAGAAGGAATACGTCGCCGCCAAGGAGCGTTTGCGGCTGGCGGCGCGATGCGTCGCGGGTCAGCGCGATGCGACCGTGATGCTGGCGACCTTCGACGAGCTGATCGACGCTGCGCCGTCGGCCAAACTGCGCCACTCCCTGGTTGCCGTGCGGCAAGCGGCCAGTGAGTACTTTGACGCGGAAGCGGCCCAGCTTCCCGGTCTGGCGGAGCAGCAACAACTGATCGAGGCGCTGGAGGCGGACCGGCGGCAATGGGAAGAGATCGAACTCGGCCGCGCCGACGCCAGCTTGCTGGAGCACGGGCTTCGCGACACCTATGCTCGCTCCCGGCGCTCGGGGCGCTTTGCCGCGCGTGGCCAGCGAGCGGAGGATTTTCACCGCTGGCGGCGCTGGAGCAAATACCTGTTGTATCAGCTCGAGATACTCGAGCGCTTCGATCCGGATCGGCTGAGTCGCTATATCCATGATCTGAAGAGCCTGGGCAAGCTGCTCGGACGCAGCCAGGACTATGCCGTTACCCGGCGCCTGGTTCGGGATAGGCTGGATCTGCAGGAGGAGGACCGGCGCCGGGTCCTGAAGGCGATAGACCGAAAGGACCGCAGCGTGCTGCGCCAAAGCCGCATGCTGCGTGCGCGCCTTATCGAACAGCGCCCGGGCAAATTCGTTCATGGGCTTTCCGCTGACATGGGTCTGGCCCGGAGCGCGCGGCGATGAGTGCTGCCGCACTCATGGCGAAAAAAGAAAACCTCCTGCGACCGGGTATCTGAGTATGGACGCGGGATTTCGCGGCTGGTTGCGAATCGCGATGCGCCCGGACGTGCGGCGGCGGTCGCTAAAGGTCGCGCTGCTGGTCGGAATAATTCTTGCAGCGATCAACTACACGGATCGGCTGCTGGCCGGAACAATGGCCGCGAGCGACTATTTCAAGATGGCGCTGACTTTTCTCGTGCCGTTTGCGGTGTCGACGCACGCTTCAGTCAGCGCCATTCTCCGGAGCGGGCAGGAGTCCGCGGCGGCGCGGCCAGAAGCGGGGAGTGTGGAGGAATGAGCAAAACACCGGTGCGAAAGCGGATGGCTGGCGGTTGTCTTTGCGGTGCCCTGAGGTTCACGATCGCCGGTGCAAGCAAATGGTGTGCGCACTGCCACTGTTCACTGTGCCGGCGTGCCCATGGTGCCGCTTTCGTGACCTGGCTGGGTTGCGACGAAGACAGCGTCGCTATCGATGACGGGGGCGGCACGTTGCGCTGGTACGAATCCTCGCCCGGCGCGGAACGCGGTTTTTGCGCGCGTTGTGGTTCCACTGTTTTCTTCCGCTCAAGGCGTTGGCCGGATGAACTCCACCTCACTTGCGCGAGCCTGGACGGCGCTGCCGACCGCGTGCCGCAAGCCCATGTTTACTGGGATTCCCATGTCGACTGGAGTGATCTCGAACGGAACCTGCCGCGGCGTGACGGCAGCGGGGCCTGAGGCGATGGACGAAAATGCAGAGGAGGGTAAGTTGCACGGCAAAACCGCCCTGGTGACCGGGGCCTCGCGCGGCATTGGCCGCGCCATTGCACAACGACTGGCGGCGGAAGGCGGTCGCATCGCGGTGCATTACGGACACAATGCAGCGGCAGCTGAAGCGGTAGTCGGCTCCCTGCCCGGATCCGGGCATGTCTGCCTCGAGGCCGACCTCGGTCATACCGAACAGGCGGCCGCGCTTGCGGCGGCGGCGGACCGGGCGCTCGGCGGGCTGGACATCCTGGTCAATAACGCCGGGATCTTCGAGACTCAGCCGGTCGACGATGGCGCTGACAATTGGCGCAGGAACTGGGATCGGACACTGGCGATAAATCTGCGGGCTCCGGCACTGCTGTGTCATGCGGCGGCGCAACTGATGGCGTCTCGCGGTGGCGGCCGAATCATCAATATCACTTCGCGCGGCGCGTTCCGCGGCGAACCGCGCGCCGCTGCCTACGGGGCGAGCAAGGCTGGTCTGAACGCGCTTAGCCAGTCTCTGGCCCAGGCGCTGGCCCCACAGAACATCTACGTTTTCGCGATAGCGCCGGGGTTTGTCGAAACGGACATGGCAGCGCAGCTGCTGGAGGGCCCCGAGGGCGATCAGATCCGGGCCCAGAGTCCGCTTGGACGCGTGGCGCGGCCGGAAGAGGTCGCCCATACCGTTGCCTTCCTCGCGTGTCCTGGCAGCGAGTTTCTGACCGGTGCCATCGTCGATGTCAACGGCGCCTCATACCTTCGCAGCTAGCGTTCGAAGCGGAATTGGCACTGCTATACTGGCGCGCCAGCGACAATTCGCCGAATTTGCCCCGATGTCCCCACCCGATAACAACGATGAGCTGAACGATGCTGTCGCACTGCATCGCAAAGGTGAGCTTGGCGAGGCGGAAAAAATCTACCGCCGGATTCTCGCCGCGCAACCGCAAAACCCGGATGCTTTGCATTTACTCGGGCTGATCGCATCGGCGAGCGGCCGCAACTCGGAGGCAGTCGAGCTGATCAGTAAGGCCGTTGCGCTAAATCCCGGGGTTGCCGATTTTCACAACAACCTGGGCAACGCGCTGTTCGCACTGGGGCAGCTCGCGCAGGCCGAACTGTCTTTTCATGAGAGCATTCGGTTGGATCCGGGCGTCGCCGATTACTACGGTAATCTTGGCCGCCTGCTGCAGCATTTGCGCCGCTGGAGCGAATCCGAGGCCGCTTATCGCAAGGCGCGGAACCTGCGCGCTGATCCGGAATACGCGGCGGGGCTGGGCAATGCGCTTCTGGCGCAGGGCCGCGCGAGCGATGCCGAGCAGGTATTTCGCGACGCGCTTACCGAGAAGGACGGCAGCGCCGAACTGCTTGCCAACCTGGCAGGTGCGCTGATCGTGCAGAACCGACTGACGGAAGCGGCAGAGGTGTGCCGGCAGGCGCTCGCCGCGGACGCGACCAGCCCCAGCGTGTTGCATGTGTGGGGGCAGGTGCTGGCGCTGCGTGGTCAGCATCCGGCGGCCATCGATTTTTTCGAGCGTGCGCGGGCCGTGCAGCCCGGCAATCCCGATATTTCGCTGAGTGCGGCGTCGAGCCTTATCGCGTTGCAGCGCTGGGCCGCCGCCGAGCGCGCGTTGCGCGCAGTGGTTGCGGCGCAGCCACGGCTGTTGCGGGCCCGCTTCGCGCTGGCGCGGGTGATGATCTACCGTGACCGGGCTGAAGAGGCGATTGCTTTGCTGCAAGAGGCGGGCGAGGCCGCGCTTCGCGATGTTGACGGCTTGCGTGTACTGGCATTGGCCCAGCGCGGTGCCGGGCGGCATGAACTTGCCGCGGACACGTTGCGCGCCGCGATTCGCCTGGACCCCGCTGCAGTGAGTCTGTACCTGACGCTCGGCAACGTTTTGCAGGACAGCGGAGATCTGAGCGCCGCGCTCGAAGCGTTTGCGGATGCATTGCGCCACGATCCGGGTTGTGCCGAGGCGCGGGTACAAATCGCCGCGTGCAAGCGCTATGACTCGCTTGAGCATGCCGATGTAAAGGCGATCGAACGCCGCCTCGACAGCCCGTCCGGCACGGATGAGACCCAGGGACTGCATTTCGCGCTGGCCAAGATCATGGCGGATTGCGGTGAGTTTGCGCGTTCCTGGGAACACGTTACGGCTGCCAACGAACTGCGTCGTCGCGAATCCGGTTTCGATCGCGGTGCGCTTGCCGAGCAGGTCGACTTGCTCCGCGAGGTCTGCAGCCGCGAATGGTTCGAGCGATTTTCCGCCACGGGCAGCGACAGTGACGTGCCGGTGTTTATCGTCGGCATGCCGCAGGCTGGCGCCTCGTTGCT
>Ga0316191_10001138_pt1 | contig 18322 bp, 18 predicted proteins | sample Eddworburr2cm_MG_FD_204928 | JGI IMG/M metagenome (GOLD analysis project Ga0316191, IMG submission 204928) | Coastal sediment microbial communities from Maine, United States - Eddy worm burrow 2 cm | ecosystem: Environmental > Aquatic > Marine > Coastal > Sediment | place: USA: Maine...
AAAGGGTCGGGGCAAGTCTGCGAGCGAAAACGAAGCCTGATTCAGGCCATCAAGCACGGCAGCAATTTCGCCCGATTACTGGCGAATTGTTGCTTACGCGATAGAATAACGCCCTTCAGGCGCCCGTAGCTCAGCTCGACAGATTAGAGCCCTGCTCAGGCAGAGCTTGAACGGATGGAAACGCGATTGATCTCATTCTCCTCCATGAGGTTCTTGCTGGGCTCAATCCTTTTGGGCCTTGCATTTCTGATGCTCGCCCCCTGCGCGGTAGCTTTGTATTCTGGCTCCGCGGACCTTAAAGCATTTCTCATCAGCGAAGCCGCCACCACTAGCGCAGCGGTGCTTCTCATGATCACCGGCCGGCGCAAAATATTGCATTTTCGGCTGCGGGACATGTTCTTCTTTACCAGTGCTTCGTGGCTGCTCGTGTGTGCCTTCGGGGCACTGCCGTTCATTCTCTCGCACACTGTGGAGAACTTCACAGATGCAGTCTTTGAGAGCGTCTCGGCAATTACAACAACAGGTGCCACAGTCTTGTCGGGACTCGACTCCATGCCGCAGGACATTCTGCTTTGGAGGTCGATGATGCAATGGCTCGGAGGGCTTGGGATCATCGCGCTTGGCACGGCCGTGCTGCCGTTCCTCCGAATCGGCGGTATGCGGCTCTTCAACACGGAGTCATCCGACCTCTCAGAGAAGACACTGCCGAAAACCCGTCGCATTCTGCATCGGCTGCTGCTGGTCTACCTGATTATTTCCGCAGCCTGCGCCATCAGCTATTGGTTCGCCGGTATGACGGTCTTTGATGCGATAAACCATGCCATGACGACCGTCTCGACGGGTGGCTTCTCGACGCATGACAAGTCCATCGCGTATTTCGACTCCAGCGCAATCGAGTTGATCGGCGTCGCGTTCATGTTGTTTGCGGCTATGCCCTTCATGCTCTTCCTGCCGCTGATGCTGGGTCGTCGAAGCGGTTTACTTAGTGACGGGCAGGTTCAGAGCATGATTGCTGTCTACTTTTCGACCGCGACGGTGTTGACGCTATGGCTGATATTCACCGGCCAGTTGGAATCTCTGGATGCCGTTCGGGACGCCATTTTCAATGTCGTCTCGATCGGAACGACGACGGGATTCGTTAGCTCTGACTACACCACATGGGGCAGTTTTGCCGCCATGGTGTTTTTCTTCCTGACGTTTGTAGGCGGTTGTTCGGGCTCAACAAGTGGCGGCATCAAGATCTTCCGCTTCAAGATTGCGGCGGTCATGTTTCGCGAGACCCTGCAACGCTTACTCCATCCGAATGCGGTATTTTCGCGGTCCATGCAGGCGCGGCCACTAAGCGACGAGATTGTCGCTTCAGTCATGGCATTCTCACTGGCATTCGCAACGATTGTCGGAATTGCGGCCACACTGCTGGCTGCGGCAGGCAATGATGTCGTTACGAGTTTTAGCGCTGCAGCGACCACGATGGCAAATGTCGGACCCGGGATTGGTGAGGTCATCGGACCGACCGGCAACTTCGCTACCTTGACCGCTCAGTCAAAGTGGGTTTTGTGCGCCACGATGCTACTCGGCCGTTTGGAGATCTTTACATTGCTGCTATTATTGACGCCCACCTTTTGGCGCGACTAGACAGAGAATCTGATGGCGGACGATACGGGGAATGATAGTCTTCCTCCCATGGCCACTTTGAACAGGATGACAGCGCCGAAAAACAGGGGTCCACAACCTCGGTTCAAACCGGCTACTTTCCTGATCGCGATTGTTATCGCCGCGCTGTTGATTTATGCGGTGAAACCAAATCAGCTCGACGTCTACAAGGGCTTCGACGAATTACAATTTGAGGATCCGGCGCTGGCGCAGTGCGTTAAGGAATCCGCTGCGGCAAATAACTGGCGTGAAGTCGGCGACGCGCTGAAGCTGCGCTGCAATAATCCTTCAGGCAGCGGCATCGAGAGCCTCGTCGGTATCGAGCACCTGGTGGAGCTTACCGAGATCAATCTGTCGTTCAACCGGATCAGTAATCTCGAGCCACTTGTGCCACTTGCGCGCCTCGAAATACTGGACCTGAGTCATAACCGCATCGCCTGGGTTCCGGTATTCAGGTCGGCCCCGGCACTCAGGCGTATCGAACTCAACTACAACCAGATCGAGTCCCTGGACTGGTTGACGGACGAGCATTTCCTCGCACTCAAGAGCTTGTCGATCGGCCACAATCACGTCACGGACATCACGAAAATACGGGCGCTGGACGGTATCAGCGAGCTGAGTATCAGGGATAATCGAATCGTGAACCTGGAGCCTGCCTGGGAATTGCAGGATCTCGTCATGCTCGATGCGGGAAAGAACCTCATCGAGGACATATCCGGCATCGGCGCACTGGGCAAACTGCGCCGCCTTTTCCTCGACAGGAACAAGATTGTCAGTCTTGATGGCATCGAGGTGTTGCACGATCTCGAGGAACTTGACCTGTCTTACAACTCGCTCGAGTCAACGACGGCCATTGCCAGCCTGGAGCGAATGCAGCGCCTGAATCTCACCCAGACCGGCCTTACAGATCTGGACGATATCCTGTCGCTGGGAGACCTGGACCTGCTAAGGATTCCGGGAAACCCGGATCTCGCGTGTGCGGATATCACGGTAGCGATGAAGGAGTATGGCGAGTCCGTAATTCGTACGGACAGATCCTGCTCGGCTATCAACGACGAGTTGTCGAAAAACTAAGCGCCTCTCAAAGCGTAGTGCCATTCAGTCGCACGGTTGCGGCCGTCAAACTGCCTGCTCGGCATGCCGACAGGATGTCCAGTTCCGGCTTATAGGCTGAGGTCGATATACCCAGCAAACCCAGCTCGGTATGGAACAGGTTGTCATGGGAGAGTGATGCGCGATGTTTATCTGCGGCGCAGCTTGATCCGGGAAAGTCGCCATATGATGAGCTTGATCCCAGCCAGACAATCATCGGAACCGTCGTCTGCTCGGCTGGCGCCAGTTTGTAGGGCATGCCGTGTAGGTATAAACCATGCTCGCCCAACGACTCGCCGTGATCTGAAACGAAAACAAGCGAGAGGTCGAATTCGTCGGTATGCGCCGACAATGTGCTGATCGCACTCGCGATCACATGATCGGTATACGCAATCGTGTTGTCGTAGGCATTGACGATCTGCTGTTGGCTGCAGTCGGTGAAATTTGCGGACTGGCAGTCTGGCTGAAAAAGTCGGAACGATTCCGGGTACCGCCGGAAGTAGGCAGGCCCGTGACTGCCTAGTTCGTGCAATACGATGAGCGTGTCCCCGGTTACAGTATCGAGGGTCCGGCGTAGCTCCTCGACAAGGATCTCGTCGTAACAGTCGTTGTGCGGGCATATATTCTCGGCACTCAACGTATGTACATCGCGACTTTCAACGCGAGCACAGACGCCCTTGCAGCCGTTGCCATTGTCGATCCAGATGACGTCGTAACCCGACCGTTTGGCAACGTCGAGAAGATTATCCTCGTTCTTGCTTGCACTGCGATCAAAACCGTCGTGCTCCTGAACCGAAAACATGCACGGCAGCGACACTGCTGTCGCTGTGCCGCAAGCGCGCATCTCGAAAAATTGCACATCATTTCTTTGCCCAAGCTCCGGATCGGTGTTCACCGTGTATCCATCAAGGCCGAAACTCGAAGCCCGCGCCGTCTCGCCGATGATCAGAACATGCACCAGCGGTTTCCCGTCTTGTTCGGTTGCAGGCACGTGCCTGGCGTCGAGCGCGACCGAATGAAACTCAGGGGGTGACGCGAGTTGGTCCTCAATAGTGCTGTAGGTCGCGGCGATAATATTCAGGGGCGCGATCATATGCCGTAGTTGTTGATTTTCCCTTGCGACAGAAAAGATCTCCTTCTGACTCATGATGAGCGGTGTGACAATCAATGCCAGTGCAACTACCAAAGCCACACCTCTATGTGTCGTTGCGGCGACGAAGCGGCGTTGCTCCAACGGATAAGCCCAGATCGCAAGTGCCGGCAACAGACCGGCGAGAGCGATGAACATGACAAGCGGGACCGTCAGGAGCTCAGACGCTTCTTCGCGATTGGTCTCGAGAATGTTCGTCAGCATTCCGGTATCGAACAGCACACCATATCGGGCCGTAAAATAGCTTGTACCGGCGGCAACGACGAGCGCCACACCCAACAAGATTCGCGTCGGGCGGCCGAATACGAGCAGCAACAGGACGAGACTGATCAGACCGATTGTCAGGCACAGAAAGGCGGAAAAATAGGAAAGACCAGGCAATATGCCCGGCGGCGCATTGTCGGCAATCACGCGCCAGAAACCGCTGTTGCTGAATAGCGCGATCCAGCAACCAACCAGGATGATTAACGCTTCCTGGGTCTTGTAAAAACGCAGCATGCCAATTCACTCACGGGTGGAGAATCGGCAGGATGCCAGTTTGTCCTTAAGGAATACTTAAGTAAGGGCCACAGCCGTCAAAACTCGAATTCGAGGTTTGCTTTGACGATTTGGTCTGGGCTTCTTTCACTGAGTCCCGCAAAAACCCCCAGCTCCCAGCGCAGCTTTCGTCCCTGACCGATGCGAAAAAGCCCGCTGATCAATGGTCCGGCTGCTGTCGTATCCTGCCCTACATGCACCTCGAGCGAGGGTTCGAAAGTTTCCTGCAGTCGATAGCGTGCTTGCAGTCGCAGCGTAGTTTCGATCTCGTTCTCAATACGCTTGCCGCCCTCATAAATAAGACCAAGATTGCCGGTAACGGTCATTCGACCCAAGTCTCGCGCTGCGAGCAGTTGTGTCGAGACCTCCCAGGCGTTTTGTTCGATGTCGCGCTCCAGTTCAAACAGCAAGCCCCAGTCGAAGGCAAATTCCCCCTGCTCGGTCAGTTGCCACTTCGCCTCCAGTTCGTAGGCATTGACAGAGATACTCTCCCCGACGCCCTTTACGCCGATGGCATAGATTTCACCGGCCCAGCGATCGGATAACGAGCGACCAATTCCTATCGAATGCTTTTGCACGTCCGGTATGGCGTCATCTCGCTGACTGACGAAACGCCATTCGATCTCGGTTTCGAGTGGTTGCACGTAGGGGTCGTAAATCTTGCTGACGACAACTCCATCGGCGACGGCAAGACTCGAAATGAACAAAGCGACGACAGGTACGGTTGTGCTGACAGACTTTGGGAGGTTTACACGCACGATATCTAGTCCGAGACTTCAGCAATCGACGGGCGGGTGAGTTTACCGGCAGTGAAAGCCGCTGTAACCAGTAACAGGCTACCCACGTAAGCAAACACCTCGACCAGGGAGGGCGACGCCTCGTAGCCGATCAAGGCGTACAACAGCTGCCCCGCAAGCGAATGCTCTGAAAGAATATGGGACGTATCCCAGATAGCGCCCGACGTCGAGATCCAGTCAGCTTGAATCAGTAATCGTGTGGCTTGCGAGGCCATTCCGGCGCCTATCAGGTGGAGCAGCAGGACCGATGTCGGTAACGCATGCCTGAGCGGTTGTGCCAGCAGCAGGTAGTAGATAAGCACTCCTACACTGAAGCCGATACAGGCGCCGATGACCGAGCCGATTGCAACGGCAGAAAAGAAGTCGCTCATGCTCCAGAAACCGGATAGGTAAACCAGTATTTCGGCCCCCTCCCGCGTAATCGCCAGTGCGACAGTGAGCGCCATCAGGCCCACGATCACAGCCGCCGAATTGTGCGGGTTCTGAGCGCGGCGCGGAATTTGAAAAACGATGAGGACGAGCAAAGCAAAGGCTCCGAACTGCAGGAAGGCGTTGACCACTTCCTGACCGACGCCGTCGAACAGCTCCGACACGGGGTGAAGCAGGGAACCATAAACACTTGCGCCGACCAGTCCCGTGATGATGGCTGCAACGACCCATCGATTTCGGATTTGCAGAAAACGCGCGCTGGCGAGGAATACGCTCATGAGAAGTGCTGCCTCGAGCACCTCACGTAAAACGATGATGACGCTATTCAGCAGCATCGTTCTTCGCCACAACCACGATAGAGCCGAGCGCCGTCTGTGGATTGAATTCGCCGAAAAATGGATATTCGCCGGGCTCGAGCGGCCCGATAAAGATAATTGCCTTGCGGCCTCCCAGGATGACCTTTTCCCTGTTGAGTTCGTAGCTCTCAAACTCCTCGGGCGTGGGGTCGCGGTTGTAGATGATGAGCTTGACCTTCGTGTTTGCCGGAATGGTCAAGGTGTCCGGTTGAAAAAGGTGGTTGCGTATCTCGATTTCAAATTCCGGCGGGCCTGCGAGAGCATGACCTGCCAACAGCGACAGGATCGCTATTGCCAAAGACCCGGATGTCGTTGCTCTTGCGGCCGTTTTCACTTTTCCTGTTTTCCTTCAAGTCCGAGGATGACGTGCAGGTCAGCCGGGAAGAATACACTGACGGTAAGTCCTGGCCCGTCGTCATTGTTCTGCAGGCTGATGTTAGCCTGATGCAGGCTTGCAATATGCTTCACGATAGACAGCCCGAGTCCACAGCCGTCGACGGAACTATCGTGCCGATCACCGCCGACGCGGCGAAAGCGGTCGAAAACCTGCTTGATCTCGGTCAATGGAATTCCCGGCCCGGTATCTTTAACGCCTAACCAGATGCCAAGATCTTCCTTGTCGACGCTGACTGTGACAGAGGCACCTTCGGGCGAATACTTGCTGGCGTTCTGAATCAGGTTGGTCAACATGATTCGCAACGAGGCTTCATCGCCGGTTATGGTCTGCGACGTCCCTTCGAGTGCAATGACCTGATTTTTCGCGTCGATGTCCGGGTAGATTTCGGCGATTACGGACTGCGCAAGATCGCGAAGATTAATCTCCTGCATCGAAGCCTGGTAGTGCTCCGGTTCCGTGCGATACAGGACCATGATCTGTTCAATCAAGTGGTTCAGCCTGCCGAGATCACGATCGAGAGCCTGCAGGTCTTCACTATTGTCAGGAAGATGCTGCTTCAGGTTGTGTACATGCACTTTGAGCGCGCTGATAGGCGTCCTCAATTCGTGAGCCGCATCGGAGGAGAAGCGACGTTCTCGTTTGATGGACTCATCGAGCCTGTGCAACAGGCCGTTAATTGCATCGACAACCGGGGCAAGTTCGACAGGCGGGTTTGCGGTTCCGATGCGGGTCAGGTCGTCGCCGCGCTTTTTGCCCAATTCGTTTGCGAGCTTGCCGATCAGGGACAGGCCATTGCCAACGACCAGCCAGACGATCGCCGCGATCAGTGGCAGGCTGACAACGATAGGAAGCAGCGCTCTGAGTATGATGTCATCTGCGAGATCGATACGAATATCGATGCGTTCCGCAACGAGAAGCCACAGCCCGGATTGCGCGTCGTACCGACTCAGGACTCGCCAACGATAGCCCTCGAAGTTCTCATCGCGATAGCCTTCGACAAATTCCGTTACGGGTTCCAGACCGCTGTTCGCCGATCTCTGCACCAGCCTCCCATCAGTAGTCCAGATCTGAAACGCGAGCCTGTCGGATGGCGTGTCCGAGACGCGCTGCGTGCCTGGTCGCATCGTCTGAATCAGGGCAGCGGCATCCGCGAGTTGGGTGTCGAGCAGTTCTTCGGCTTCCGCCATGCTGCTCTTGTACCCGTACACCGCAGCAACGAAGTTGCCGAGCGTAACGGCGGCCAGGAGGGAGAGAATCAGGTACAGCCGGATCGACTTCACGGTTTCTTGACGGTGTAACCGACGCCCCGAATGGTTTTTATGAAGTCGCTTCCGAATTTCTTGCGAAGGTGATGCACGTGCACTTCAATGGCATTGCTGGAAACCTCTTCTCCCCAGGCATACAGGCGGGACTCGAGCTGATCACGCGTCTGGACCTTCCCGCAATTCTCAATCAGCGACTTGAGCACAGCGTACTCGCGTCGCGCCAACTCGACAGGCTCTCCCTTGAAAAATACCTGGCGGTTAATTGTGTCGAGCGTTACATCGCCGACTTCGATTCGGCTTTCGGACGTAGTGCTTAGCCGCCGCTCGATCACGCGAAGCCGTGCGATCAGTTCCGGTATTTCAAAGGGCTTGGGAAGATAGTCATCGGCACCACTGTCGAGTCCGGAGACGCGCGCATCGACGCTGGACCTGGCGGTCAGAATAAGAACCGGAACATTTGATCCCGCAGTTCGAATCTTCTTAAGGACGGAGAGCCCGTCCATGTCGGGCAGGCCAAGATCGAGCACCACAATATTCGGGGGATCGACAGCCACGGTATGCAGCGCGGCACCGCCGTTAACGACATGATTTACAACAAAGCCCTCGCTACGGAGGGCCTTGCACAAGCCAGCGGCCAGCGACTGATCGTCTTCGACGAGAAGTATCTGCATACTTTGTTATCCATCCCACGCCACTGAATCCGGATATTATGAGCTGCGTCGCTGCAATTTCTCCCGGACTTCGGCCAGCGCCAAACTGATCTCCTGTCGGCGACCTGAGTCAGCCACCGGGCGGTTTGGTCGAGGCGCCGCATTTTGCGCTTTCAGCAAGTACTTCTCAGCAGCCTCGAATTCCTTCTTCTCACGCAGGTAATCCGCGTAAAAGTAATTGGAGTCAATACCGTCCGGGTTGAGTTCGAGCGCCTTTGTGAGGAATTGTACGGCTTTCTTGTCGTTGCCAAAACCCACGGGCCATCCCGGCACCTTGAAATAGAGCGTACCGAGACTCGCGTAAGCCGACCCGTCGAGGGCTTTGTCGTCTATCTCGAGAGACTGCTCGAGCGCCTTCTTGGCTTCCTTGGCGTAGCCAAGTGCACCCAGGCCACCTTTCACGCCCGCGAAGGCGGATTTGATGATGCCATTCCAGACCAGGATTTCGGCCGAACCCGGGTGGTCCGCCGCAGCGGCGTTCGCTTGATCAATCAGGGATTCATAGGCCTTGATTTGCGCATCGCCGGTCAGTTCATAGTTGGCTATGGCCCAATTTGCCTGCAGCCCGGAAACGATCTCGTCGGTCGTATCAGCGAATGACAACGCGGGAAGCAGTAAAGCGAGGAAAATCAGTTTCTTGAGCTGTCTCATGTTCATAGTTTCGTCCTGTACTCAGATTTCATGTTTTGCAAAGCGCCGAATGATCGGCAATTGCTTGCGCAGGCTGCTATCGACCAACGTCGGCAGCAACGCGTTAATTTTTACAAACAGTTTTTCGGGCCAACCCATGTACTTGTCGAGCGGCTTGCGTTCGCCGATAACGCGCATGACCTCGGTCGCCACAACCGAAGGGTCGTCCATGGCTGTGCCCAGCTCATTGTTCATGGCGACAATCCTGTCGCTGTTGAGGGCCGTTTGCGTTGCGCGCGGTGCGATATAGGAAATCCGGAGATGGGTATCCGCAAGTTCGCGACGCAGCGCTTCGGTGAAGCCGCGCAGACCGAATTTACTTGCACAGTAGGCGCTGAATCCCGGGTAGCCGATGCTGCCAAACGTCGATCCAATGTTGATGATCTGAGCGTCGTCACGGCATCGCAACATGGGCAGGAGGTCCTGGCAAATCAGCATGGGGCTGACCAGGTTGATGCTGATCGTGTCCACAATGGCGACCTGTGACTGATCTTCCAACAGGCCGAAATCGTTGATGCCCGCGCAGTTGACCAGTACGTCTATTCCCTGCGCACCGAGCGATTCGCAGAATTGGCGAAGATGACGCCGGCCCTCGTCGGAGCTGATATCGGCGACGACATAGGCATGCTTCTCGCCGCCGAAACTGCTCACCAGTTCTTTAAGCGTGTCTTCATTCCGGCCAACAAGAACCAGGCGAGCTTCGGCTGCGTCGAGTTTCTCTGCGATAGCGCGACCGATGCCGCCGCTCGCGCCAGTAAGTACAACGGTCTTGTTTTTGACGTTCATCGTCATGTCAGGCAGCCAGCGCCACGCCGTTGCCCAGGGAACGGAAAATATCCGCATAAAGTCGATAGAACATGCGCGCGCTGTGGATGATTTGCTCCTGGTCGCCCTCATCGGTGACTTTGTTCATCAGGTTTTCGAAGAACTTGATGTGGTCCTGGTCGAGCGCACCGTGCGATCGCAGGTAGGAAAATGCGCGATCGGGAAGGTCCAGTGCCTGCTTGATGGCTGTCGCCGCCATGTCCGCTGTCGTTACGCTGGTACCTTCGAGAACGAAAACCATGCCGAAGAAGCCAACAGGGTTGACGCGTTGAATCATGTCGTACGCATAGGCAACCATGAGTTCGGTGGCAGCAGACGGGCGCGAGCGGCGAACAGCCTCCTTGTCGAAACCGCATGCGGCGATGTCGTTGAGGATCCATTCCTGGTGGCCGAGTTCCTCCTCGATATATTCCGCAACTGCCTCACGCAGCCATTCCTTGTCCTCCGGCAGGCGGGAGCCGACGGCCATGAGCAAAGGTACTGTATGTTTGACGTGGTGATAGGCCTGGGAAAGGAATTCCACGTAGTCCTCGAGTGAAATGTCACCGCTCATGCAGCGATTAATGATCGGCGATGAGAGCAGGTAGTTCCTGTCTGTCTCTGTCGCGTCGTGCAGTCTGTTAAAGAACGTCATAGTCCGGATACCTCCTTGTGGACGTCGTACAAGTCGTCAATGACGGTTTGGTATGTTGCTTCGATATTTGCGCGTTTCGGGCGGCCGTTCTCTGTCAGCAGCCCGTTGCTGTGACCAAGCGCCTTCGGTAATCGGTGCCACGCGCAGATGCGGGCATAGTCCGGCAACCGGTGATTGGTTGCCCGGATCCAGTTTGCGATATCGGCATCACTGGTTGATGGGTTCCGCGGGTAAACGAGGGCTACGCAATAAGGCCGGTCGTCACCGATGATGACCGCCTGGTTCAGCGCAGGTCCCGCGAGCAGCTCGCTCTCGACCCACTCGGGCGACAGGTTACGGCCAAAGCTCGTAATCAACTGGTGTTTCCTGCGCCCATTTACATGGACGTAACCGTCATCATCGATGAACCCGATGTCGCCGGTTCTAACCATGTCGGCGCCCCAGGAATCCGGTTGGTTGACGTAGCCGAGGAACGAGTTTCCCCGGACGACAATTTCATCGTGCTCGATCGACACATCCACATGCGGCAGAGGCCGGCCGACGGCACCCGGACGATCAGCGCCCGGTGCGTTGATGCAGACGACCGAGCCGCACTCCGAGAGTCCGTATCCTTCGAAAGCCGGGATCCCGAAAAGACGCGCGCGGCGCAGCATCTCAGGGGCCACCTTGCCGCCGCCGACAGCGACGAAGCGCAGCGACTCGGGAGGTTGCCAGCCGGCGGCCGCGGCAAGGGTCAGCGCATTCAGCATTTCCGGAACCAGTATCAGGGTATTGGGGCGGGAGCGCTCGATACATGCCAACCAGCGCTCGACATCGAGGCCCGACGAACCGGTCAAACCTACTTCAGCAAGAGTCGGCACGATGACGGTTCCACCTGCCAACAGCGGCGCATACACGCCAGCCAGGTTTTCCAGCAACGTGCTCAGCGGTAGTACACACAGGTGCCTCGGCTTATCGACACCAACCAGGGAAGCCAGTGCCTGTGCGAGTGCAAGCTGCTGATCGAGAGACAGGCAGACGCCCTTTGGGGCCCCGGTCGTGCCAGAAGTGAATGTAATTTTCTGTGTACCGGGTGGTAAGGCAGGTACTCGGAAAGTCGGCAGACGATACACGTGATCGACGGCGGCAGGCCGCGCGTCCGGAATGACATCACCGATTTCACGATCGGCGATAACGGTGTCGACGCCACCGCTCTCGATCGCGTGTTGAATTTGTGCCCTGGAGAAGAACAATGGCAACGGGACAAGGGTTAGTCCCGCAACCTGGCACGCGAGATCTGCCACGATCCAGTCAATGCCGTTATCCGCGTATATGGCAACGCGATGCGCCTCCATGTCTGCGAGGCCGGCGGCCAGATCCTCCGCGAGCGTGCGTACGTGCGACAGCGCTAGGCGCTGCATTCCGCTCTCGAACGCAACTTCGGCGTTCGCGAGTGAATCCGGCAGAGCGTTTAACAGGTGGCGGTTCATCTGCTCGCCTTGCCAAGGGTGGCGGCCATCTGCGTAATCGGCCAATAGAGTTCGTCAATCTGACGTGCAATTTCGCTATTCATGACGACCTGGCGCGCGGCCAACTGGACATCGCCCGCCATGACGCGAGGGCCGGATGCATAGTAGTCACCCCAGTCTGCTGCATCCGCTTCCAACAGAGAGGGGTCTGCACGGCAAATTGCCCGGGCCGAGAGTCCCATCCTGGAAAGCATCGATGCGACCTGCGGTGTCGCGGTACACACCACCCAACGAAACCCGGCCCGCGCCAGAATCGTGGCAAGCGCTGCAAACAGGGTGTAGGCGTAGCCCGGCACATTCGCTGCGAGGTTGCCGATTTCAACGATCGAGTCACGATCCACCGGTGTCTTGAACGCTCGGGCGACAGCCTGTTCTACGGGCCGATCGAGGTACTGCTCGAGGAAGAGGGCTTCTTTGCGTGCCGCCCGAATTCCGGCCACTGCGCCCAGCTCGTCCGCCGTGCCAAGCTTGAGGAGATCGGGCAGGAAATGGGTTAGATGGGCACCGTACGCACGCTCGAACTTCTGCATGATGCTCTGCTCGACGGCACGACGGTCTTCGGAGGACTCGGAAACAAGCGCCAGGGAAAGTTCCTGTGCACCAATGGCAATCCTGCGATTGCGTCGAGACGCTGTTCGCGATGTGTCCCTGGTTTCAGTGCTGTTGCTTGCGGCCATCGGTAATCCACCAATTAATCCTGATTGGCGGCCAGATTACCGATCGATTCTTAAGGGAATCTTAGGGGCTCGTGTGACCGGCGTCACAGCCGGCACACTGATTTGCAACGCTAGATTACATAGACCAGTACGTAGGCGGTTAGCAGTATGGCAATCCAGAGTGCCGTAGTGCCGATAGACCAGGCACGGGCAAACACGCCTGCCCGCTCGGTGAGCCGGGAGCTGAAATGTGACTCGGCCTGGCTGCGCAGGGCACTGAGAACGGCACCGATACGCGAGCGCAGCGCGTCACCCAGCGCTGCAGCGCCGCCATGCAGGGCGCCGGCCAGACGGTACAGCAGCACGCGCCACACCCAGTCGGTGTCCAGGCTGATCGTGAGGGTGCGCTTCATCAGTGGCAGTAACAGCAAGAACGCGAGACCCGAGAACAGCAGCAGCTGCAGATAGAAAAGCACCTTGCCGGCCGTGTACGGCACGTATTCGACCGGGTAAGGAAGGAACTTGTAGAGCAGATCCGGGAAGACGCCCAACAATATACACAGCGCACTCAGTAGCACCATGGCCGCGGCCATGTTCCATGGAGCATCCTTCGGCCGCAGGCCGGAGTCCTTTTGGAAAAAGACGAACCAGGGAAACTTGATGCCGGCGTGCAGGAATACTCCGGCTGACGCGGCGGCCAGCATGAAGTAGACAAACACCAGGCTTTCATCCGCCGCGGCCTGCGAGATCATCGTCTTGGTAGTGAATCCGGAGGTCAGCGGAAAACCGGAAATGGCCAGCGCGCCGATGATGCCGCACACGGCCGTCAGTGGCATGGTGCGGAACAAGCCGCCGAGATCCGTGCACTTCGAGAAGCCGGTGCGGTAGATTACGGCGCCGGCACTCATGAACAGCAGCGCCTTATACAAAATGTGTGCAAATGCATGCGCTGCAGCCCCGTTCAGCGCCATCTGGGTGCCGATACCGACCGCGCACACCATGAAGCCGACCTGGTTGACGATCGAATAGGCGAGGATGCGGCGCACGTCGTTTTCCAGCAGGGCATAGATGATGCCGTACATCACCATGAACAGGCCCACGCCGATCAGTACCGGCTCGCCCGGGAACAGCAGGATCAGTGCAAGCACCGCGGTCTTGGTGGTGAACGCGGAGAGGAAGACGGAGCCGGTAGGACTGGATTCCGGGTACGCGTCCGACAGCCAGGCCGACACGGGCGGCGCCGCGGCATTGATCAGGATGCCGATCAGTATCATCCACGTATCGAAGTTGTTGGCCAGCATTGGCTGCACGTCGATGGAGCCGGTATGAACCATCACACCTTCGATACCAACCTTGAGGACGACGCCGCCCAGGAGGTGCATGATGGCGTAGCGTATTCCGGCTGCGCGCGCGCCTGGCGTGCCGCCGCACCAGACGACCACGGTCGAGAACAACGCCATCAGCTCCCAGTAGAGGAAGAAGGTGATCAGGTCGCCGGCAAAACTGACGCCAATGGCTCCCGCCGCATAAATGTAAGCGGCCGCTAATTCATACCACTTCGCCTGGCGAAAGGCGTACAAGCCGCCGCCGAAAGCCATCATGGCGAAGATCGTGGCAAACAGCCTGCGAACCGGGCTTCCCTCTATTGGTTCTATCAAATAGTCGAGAAAAGTGACGGTCGCGACAATGCCGTCCGGAATCTGCCAGACAGCCCACAGCGTGACGAGCGGTGTCCCGAGTACGAACAGGTTGCGCAAGTGGCCGCGGGTCAGGCCAATCAGGACTGCGCCGCCGAGCATGATTAACGCGGGTGGGAGAACGTCAAACATCATCGTCTCCAGCGGCGTAGTAGTCTTCATCGCGTTTCAGGATGAAGCCCAGTGCCTTGGCAAACAGCACCATTGCAAGACAGGACAGGAAGCCGAATACGGCTCCGAAGCCGAACCAGCCATCGGCGCCGAAGTAACCTTTAACGTAGATGAACAGCTGTGCGGCAACCGTCAGCGCGAGCACGGCGGAAAACACCCACCACAGCTTGCGGATTGTTGTCGGGCGCGCCAGCCAGTGATCCTGTTCCCTGTTGTTATTCATAAAACTGCCTGTACAAGCTGTCGTTCAAGTGCGAGGACCGGACCGTTCAGGAAGAAGAACGCGAGCGTCAGCAGCGCCGTAATTGTTAACGCGAGCACTACTGCGAAAGGCGCTTCGCCATGCTCCCGTGCAGGCGGCGTATCTTCCTTGAGAAACCAGGCCATGAAGATGATGGGCAGGAAGTAGGCCGCGTTCAACGCGGTGCTGGCAATAATCGCCGCGATGGCGACGTAGTTGTTCGCTTCAAAGGCGCCGGCGAGTATGTACCATTTCGATACGAAGCCGCCGGTTGGTGGCACGCCGATCATGCTCAGCGCACCGATGGTAAAGGCGGTCATTGTCCATGGCATGCGTCGTGCGATGCCACGAAGCTGGTGCAACTCGGTCTTTTTTGCCGCGGTGTAGATGGCGCCTGCCGCGAAGAACAAGGTGATCTTGCCGAAGGCATGCGCGACGATGTGCACGGCTGCGCCAATCTCTGCAAGGGGCTTCAGGATGGCGGTTGCCATTACGACATACGAGAGCTGAGCAACGGTCGAGTAGGCCAGCAGTCTCTTGAGATTTTGCTGTCGTAACGCAACGACGCTGGCGCCGATTATCGTGAATGCGGCCACGTAGACGAGCCAGCCGCTGCTTGGTTCGGCGAATAGAAACTCCACGCCGAAGATGTAGATGATGACCTTGGTGACCGTAAAAACGCCGGCCTTGACCACAGCCACGGCATGCAGCAATGCGCTGACCGGCGTTGGTGCAACCATCGCCGCAGGTAACCAGCGATGCACTGGCATGACGGCCGCCTTACCGATGCCGAAAACAAACAGGCCAAGCAAAAGGCCGACAGCCGGACCGGCGATATGGCCTTCGAGGATGCCGCCTGGCGTGAACGTGCCGGTGCCGGCAACGGAGTAAGTCCAGATAATCGCCGGAAGCAGCAGGCCAATTGACGTGGTCAGCAACACGCCGAGGTAGACTCGCGCGGAGCGTACCGTCTTCTCGTCACCTTTGTGTGAAACCAGCGGGTACGTGGAGAGCGTCAGGATTTCATAGAACAGGAACAGCGTGAACAGATTGTCGGCGAACGCGATGCCGATGGCGGCGGCAAGAGCGATGGCAAAGAAGATGTAGAAGCGTGTCTGGTTCGACTCGTTGTTGCCGCGCATGTAGCCGATGGAGTAGATCGAATTAACAATCCACAGGCTGGATGCCAGCGCCGCGAACAGCATGCCGAGCGGCTCGACCCGGAAAGCGATGTCGATGCCGGGCACGACGGTCGCAAGCGTCAGCGCCGGCCTGCCGCCCTGCATGAGTTCAGGTGCGAGGCTCCAGACAGTCCAGGCAAGCGCAGCCGCGGTGAGCATCGTGGTGGCCTCGCGGACATTCGGGCCAATTCTGCTGGCCGCGGCTATGCCCACGGCGCCGAGCAGCGGCAAGGACAGCGCCAGCAGTATCAGGTCGCTACCACTCATGGCAGATGCTCCAGCAGCGTGTCCGCCGCCGACGAAGCGAGCGTTACGGGAATTTCCGGAACGAGCCCAAAGTAGAGGTTCGCCAGTGCAGCGACCCAGGTGATCAGCAGCATCATCCGCGGAGCTTCGCGGATGGCAGATTGATCAGCCACAGGCTCGGCGAAGTAGATTGCCTCGACAATGCGCCAGATATAGACGACCGCCATCAGCGAGCTGATGACAATCACCGCAACCAGTGCGATCCCCAGTGAACCATGCTCGAGCGCGGCAGTAATCAGGTACCACTTGCTGATGAAGCCGGCCGTTCCGGGAACACCAACCAGGCTGAAGCCGGCGACTATAAAGGCGGCGGCTGTCCACGGCATGTGCTTCGCAATGCCGCCGAGGTCCGACAGTCGCAGCCCTGCGCTTTGTGTCGCGAGGCATCCGACCGCGAGAAACAGCGCGCCTTTGGCTAGTGCGTGATTGAAAAGGTGCACGGTGCTGGCCGTGAGCCCGGCCAACGTGACGAAGCTGGCGCCCAGCAGTATGTAGCCAATCTGTGCAATCGAGGAGTAGGCCAGCAGCCGCTTGATGTTCTGCTCAAACAGGGCGACGCCGGATGCGATCAGGATTGCCAGCACCGCGAGGGGCATCAGGAACCACGTGAATTGCGTATCGTGGTTGACGAGGTTTGGCTGGAAGACGAAGAAATCGAATCGTAGCAACAGGTAGAGCGAGACCTTCGTCGAGCACGCGGCGAGGAACACGGTAACGGGGTTGGGCGCATAGGTGTAGGAGTTCGGCAACCAGACATGCAATGGGAATACCGCCGCCTTGAGCGCCAGGCCGATCGTAATGAAGCCGGCCGCGACGAGAATAGGCTTCTGGTCGGCGACCTCGTGAATGCGAAGCTCCATGTCTGCCAGATTGAGCGTGCCGGTCATCAGGTAGATCAACCCGATACCAATCAGGTAAAAAGTCGCGCCGATGGTGCCCATGATCAGGTATTTGAAAACGGCCGGCAGGGCGCGGCGATCCGATCCACCGGCGATTATCACGTAGCTCGCGAGCGACGAGATTTCCATGAACACAAAGATATTGAATGCGTCAGCGGCGACAGGGATGCCGGAGAGGCCGGCAAGCGCGAGCAGCCAGGCCGAGTAAAACAGGGGTTGACGGGACTCGTCGATATCCGAGTCTATGCTGCGCCGTCCCGCGAGCAGTGCGAAGGTCGATGCGCCCGTGACGATCAGCAGAAGCAGTGCGCTGAAGCGATCGACCGTCAGCTCAATGCCATAGGGCGCCGGCCACGAGCCCATTCGGTAGGTATAGACGTTGCCGTCAAGCACGCCCATCGTCATTGCAATTGCGATGACGAATGCGAACAGGCTGGCGGCGACGGCTGCTGCGCGTGCAAGCCCGCTCGGCTTGAGCAGCATGACCAGCGGTGCGCTGAGCATCGGCACTATGACTTGCAGTGCCGGCAGGTGGTGCGCAAGAGTATTCACGAGCGCTCGCGCTCCTGAATTTCGTCTTCCTCGATCGTCCCGTACTCTTCTTTAATACGTACGACGATACCGAGGCCGAGAGCGGTCGTTGATATGCCGACCACGATTGCCGTCAGGATGAGTACCTGGGGCAAAGGATTCGAATACAGGCTTACGCCATCCTGAAAAATAGGGGCCGTACCACCGTCAACCTTGCCCATCGTTATATAGAGAAGGAAAACGGCGGCCTGGAAAATCGAGAGACCAATGAGTTTCTTGATCAGGTTGCGCTTTGCGATGACCGCGTAGAAACCGATCATCAAAATGACAGCGAAAACCCAATAGTAGAAGATGCCGAGAATTTCCATCAGACCTTCCCTCTCGCAGCGAAGGCGTGAAAGACGCACAGCAAAACGCCGGTCACGGTGATGCCGACGCCGAGCTCAATGAGAATGATGCCTATGTGCTGGCCGGTAATCGGGTCCGATGCGAGCACGGAATAATCGAGAAAATTTCCCCCGAGTAGAATGCCGGCAATGCCAACGGCGCCGTACAGAAGCGCGCCTCCGGCAACGAGCCATTTCAGAACGCTCATAG
>Ga0316191_10001140_pt1 | contig 18310 bp, 16 predicted proteins | sample Eddworburr2cm_MG_FD_204928 | JGI IMG/M metagenome (GOLD analysis project Ga0316191, IMG submission 204928) | Coastal sediment microbial communities from Maine, United States - Eddy worm burrow 2 cm | ecosystem: Environmental > Aquatic > Marine > Coastal > Sediment | place: USA: Maine...
ATCAAACTGGTACACCTTCTCTATTCCGGCACAGGCAAGTCCCCGGGCCGCAGCTGCAAAAGCGAGGCATCTTCCGGGTGTCGTAATGTCAACAGCTGATCCATTGGTGCGTCTCGACCAGATTCCCCCGCGTGATCCTTTGTACCGGGATGACGATGACCCGAGTAGTAAATGTATCCCTGGCCTTGATGGATGTGTGGATCTTGATGTTGTCGATCAGTGGGGACTCTTTAAGGTGGATGCCGAGAGCGCTTGGAATGTCACCACGGGCAGTACCTCTGTGGTGATAGCAGTGCTCGACAGTGGCGTAGATCTTGATCACGATGACCTGATTGGAAATATTTGGGTCAATCCGGGTGAGATTGATGCTGACGGTATTGATAACGACATGAATGGTCTGGTTGATGATTACTACGGGGCGGATTTTGTAGGTGATAACACGGGTGACCCCACGGATGATCCGACCTCCAAGGATGGTGATCCGGATATTCCTATGGGTGTTTGGGACCCGGCAGCTGAGGGCTTTATATTTACCGGTACCTTTACAGGTGATCCATCAGTGGGTGATGGCATTGATAATGATGGAGATGGATTGCCCGATCTGGGTGTCCCCCATGGAACCGCCGTTGCGGCGCTGGCGGCGGCCATGACCGATAACCTGGCAGTGGAGCCGGGTAATTACGAATACGAAGGTATGGCCGGTGTCTGCTGGAATTGCAAGATTATGCCGGTACGCATGGTCAATGCAGAGGGCCAGGGATTTGGTTCGGATGCCGCTGCGGCAATTTACTATGCGACCGATATGGGTGCTGATGTTTTGAATCTCAGCTGGGGTTTTGACCTGGATACGCTGGATGCTGAGGGTGTTATCGAGGTTGCCGTGATTACAGAGGCCATCGATTATGCAGTCAGTCAGGGTGTTATTGTAGTGGCATCTTCAGGTAACAACGGCAATGATGCGGTACATTTTCCGGCGGCCATGATAAGTACCCTTACTGTCGGCGCCAGCAACTGGCTGGATCAGCGTTCTCCATTTTCAAGTTATGCGTCGGCTGCAGAAATACCCGATAACGGGCTGGATGATGATGGCAATGGTCGTATAGATGATGTTGTGGATGTGGTTGCTCCAGGGGAGCTTCTCTGGAGCGGTTATGTCTACAGTGTTTTTGAAGCGCAATACAGCTATGTGTTCGGTGACCCGGACACAATCCCGGGGCTGAATGTCTATGAGCATATTGGCCAGGGAACTTCTTTTTCTGCGCCATTGGTGTCTGGTTACGTTGGCCTGCTGCTTTCACAATACCCCGGTGCAACCCTGAGTCAGATACGAGATATTATCCGCTCAAATGCAGTCGATATCCTGGATCCGGAAGGAGTGGGAGATAATCTGGTTGGTTATGATCAGTACAGCGGCTTCGGACGCCTGCGTATGGTCATTCCGACAAGCCTGCCGGATCTTAACGGTCTTGATAGTGACGGCGATGGCCTTTCGGATGCCCTGGAAGCGACGGTGGGAACCAATCCACTGGATAGCGATTCGGATGACGATGGTCTGACAGATTATCAGGAGCTGGCCTGGGATGGTGATGCTGCTGCTTATGATGCCGTGCTGGACACTGGCCCGCTCGATCCCGACAGTGATGGTGACGGCATTATTGATGGTGCCGAGTCACTGGCTGATACAGATCCTCTTGATGTAAACAGTAAATTTGTCTGGGGTGATATTAATAACAACGGGGTCGTTAATGCAGCAGACGTGTTACTGGCAACCCGTGCCGCGCTGGGTACATTGATGCTGGACGCTGCTGAACTCGCGCGGGGTAACGTGGCACCACTGGTGGGCGGTCAACCGGCTTCCCTGCCGGATGATGACTTCAATGTCGCTGACCTGTTATTGATTACCGGCAAGGCTACCGGTGTGATGAGTTTTTGATGGCTGTTTGCGGCTTCAGAATTCGACGGCTTCTACTTCCATATAGGCCTGTGCGCCCTGTGGTCCGATTTCATCATCGTAGCCTGACCAATCCTTGTATGCCGCGGTAGCCTTGAGTGCGATCGGCTTAACATCGCTGCTGTCCATGTCGGCATCAAAGGCCTGCTTGGCTGATGCATATACGGCAGCAAGGTAGCTGCGATAGCCTTTTACCATTTCTGCATCACCGGTGTTGCCATGCCCGGGAACCCAGGTAGTTGCCGTGACTTCCAGAATACGGTCGACACTGTTGATATTGCCGGTAAAATTTCCATCCGTCATGCGCGGTATGCGGTTATTCGTGACGTTATCGCCCAGAAAAACAACGCCATCTTCAACCACCTCAATCATAAGATCAGTTCGCGTGTGTGCCTGGCCATGGTGATGTATGCGAAAGGTCTTGTTACCAATCTTGACGGTATCACCATGGTTGAGCGCGTGGTCCGGCCCGACAACATGTGTGCCTTTGGTGGCGCCTTCGGTGAGCCTATCCATGAGCTCAACCCAGGTGTCACCAGCGCCGTCGTTGATCATGGCAAGCATCTCGGTGTGTCCATAAATCGGTGCGTCAGGGTATGCAGCCCTGATGGCCTGGTTGCCCAGCCAGTGATCGCCATGTACATGGGTGTTAAACACGGCCACGACCGGCTCGCCGGTTACGCTTTTCAGCATCCGCAGTACCATTTCGCCAGATTGCAGGCTGGAGCCCGGATCGATAATGACGGCACCCTCACTGGTGAGTACCAGGCCGGGATTATTCATAAACCCCCGGTTTTCAGGGTTTGGCATTTCCAGTGGTCCATGGATGACCCATGTATTTTCAGCTACTTTTTCGAAAGGCCGGTCCTCGACAGCAGCGGACAATGTGGCTGCGAGACCGCCCAGCAGGAACAGTGATAAAAACAGCTGTGCAGTGATTTTCATATAGATATCTCCTTCAATAAGGCTCTTCGGTTAATGGCCGCGGCTGGCAGTTATCTGTTCATAGGCCGCTTTTATTTGCTGGGTCTTCTCCGTTGCCAGCTTGATCATTTCTTCAGGCAGTCCCTTGGCGATCAGCTTGTCCGGATGATGCTGGCTCATCATGCGGCGATAGGCTTTTTTCACTTCTGCATCGCTGGCAGTCTTTTCAATGCCGAGTACCTGGTAGGCCCTGGCAAGCGGCGGCGGCCGGGAGCCCCCGGGGGAAGCGCCACTGCCTGAAAAGCTGAACAGGTGCTCGATTTCTGCACGGTCAAAACCGAGCTCTTCGCCGATAGCAAATATAATACGTTTCTCACTGGCGTGCATGTGGCCGTCAGCCATGGCCGTCGCAATCTGGATTTCAAGAAACATTTGCACCAGGTTGCGCCGGCGCATGCATTCCCGCCGGAATTGCTGCAGCACGTCATGCAGGGGGAAGCCGTCCTTTTTCCCTTCGTTGAAGAGTTTGATGGCCGCCTTGCGCTGCATTGCATTCAGCTGCATGCGTCCCATGATGGATTCGGTGGCCGAGATTTCCTCCGGCGTGACCTTGCCATCCGCCTTGGCTATATGACCCATTACCGAGAAGGTGGCGGTAAAGAAGGCCGCCTGTACGCGTTCTTGCTGGCCGGTACCAAAAGTGCTGTGTTCGTCGGTAATACTGATGCCGCGGTCGAAATTACGGCCCAGCGCGGCACCCAGCAATGCACCCAGCGGGCCACCAAACATGAATCCCAGGGTGCCGCCAAGCAGTGTTCCCCACCAGGGCATCAGTGACAGTTCCTTGCAGTCAGGTGTTCAGAATGTTTTTTCATGTAAATAATCATGAGAACGGTCGGGTACTGCTGTGAGTTTACTTGAAGGGTGGCAACGGGGTACTGATGTACCAGTCCTTGATCGCGGGGTCGTATTTCCATACCTGGTTGTCGATGATGGTGGAGAGCTTCATATTGGCATCATTGTAATAAACAATTTGCACGGTGAGCTTTATTTCGGCGCGATCCTCGGAGACGGTTTTATTCATAATCTCATAGGATGTGACCTTGATGTGTTGCAGGATTCTCGGGTCGGGGGTGTGCGCCGCCGGATCTTCAAGCCGTCGAAGGGTGTTGGCGGTGCCGAAATCAACCCAGCGAATGGCTGTTTCATATTTCCACAGGGTCTTGTCATAGGTAATGGTTTTCTTGCTGTCGTCAACAGCTGCGCAGCCTGAAATGGCAATCGCGAGAAAGGCAGAACAGATAAGTCGGTACATGTAAAACTCCGGGTATTGACTGGATGATTACAGTTTATCCGGGCATTATACCCGACCGCGCCATTTATTCTGCAGTCGATGCAGGTTCTTTGCATCCGGTTTGCTGCAGCCCGCCTGGCGGGCTACGGGAGTGTGTCAGCCGCGTTTTGCTGGTGATGCCGTTTGCTCACATAGTCTGTCAATGTGCTCGCTAAGTGCATCGCGGGCTTTATTTTGCTGCTGTACAGCGGTTTCCAGCTGCATGGCCCTGGCGATGTAACCCGTCATGTGCGTGCGCAGGTCTGCTATTTCCTTGCGCAGCTCTACCAGCTGATTTCTTGCTTGCTGGGTTTCTTGCCGGGCCGCATCCCGTTCACGTTGCAATCTTGCCAGTTTGTCCAGCTCCTTCACGGTATCAACGGCGGGCGGGGCGAGGGTGCTAACCGTAGCGTTGCTGGTCGGGGTTTCCGCGTCAACGTCAACCAGTTTAAATGGAGCCGACTGCTGCTTGTCTTCGGTGCTGGCACCCAGCATCTCCGTAGGCACGCTTTTGTTCAGGCCGCCTTCCAGCACGCAGACATCAAGTCCACGCTGACTCAGCAGGAAAGCAGCCGAAGCGCTGCGTCTGCCGGTATCACAGCAAACGATGTATTTCTTTTCCGGGTCAAGTCCTGCAGCCCGTTCGCGGATCATCGACAGGGGTACATTTATGCTGTTGTCGAAGGCAAAGCCGGAATGTTCATCCGCCAGCCGTACATCGAGCCAGGCGCTGCCTTCCCTGATGGATTCCTGCGCCAGGTCGTAATCCATGTAATGTACGAGATTCTTCTTTAGCAATTCAACGAAGTCCTGTTTTGACAGGCGCATCAGGGTGCCATCGCTGATCATGGCAATGGTCGCGTTGCGTTTTGCATCCGACACCAGCGCCTCTTCACCAAAGCAGTCTCCGTCACTCAGTTCAGCCAAGGGCACGTCCCAGCCTTCTCCGGAGGCAAGTCGTGTCACCGAGCACTTGCCCTGGCGAATGATGTAGAAATAATCGCCTTCATCACCCTGGCGAATAATGACATCGCCTGCCTTCACATTCACAGATTCGAGTTTTTGCAGCACTTTCTGGATTTCCGTCGGCGCCAGTTTGATGAACGCCTCGGACTGCAACATGCGAGACATCCAGTCTTCACCGGCTTGCGGATTGACTAGCACCGTCTTGTCTTCATCAGACTGGTCCAGCGTCAGCATGACATCCAGCAGGGTGGAGTCGACGTAGGCTATAACCGATTTGGTTGCTGCCCGCCCGGTGATGAGCCGCGGTTGCTGGTTCGCCAGCGGGTAGCGTGCCGGGTCGGTGCCTGCAGCAACAACGCCGGTTACCTTGCCGTTTGAATCAATGAAATTGATGACTCCGTCGAGCAGGTATATGGAGCGATTATCACGATCGCCTTCGCCAAACAGGTAACTGCCGGCGGAAACGTCCTCGATAGTGAGAGTGCCGGTTATTTCCTTGAAGCGTGTTTCGGTCAGGGCATTCAGCGGGATCAGGTCACGCAGAATCTCCTGGCCGGAGAATTTCTTTTGCTGGGGGATTGATGCCTTCATCTGTCTGCCTGCTGTCGAAGTAGCCAATTCAGGGAAGGCGATGGCCTCCCTTGCTAATGCTATCGGCAGGGAATGGCGGGTATATAGGTCGGAATCAGGCGTTATCCGGAATATATTCCGTGATTTTCAGAAGATATGTGATGCAGGTCCGGTGGTCCGCCAACCCCGCCAGGACAGGGTTAAAGCGACCCTGACACAAGGGTTATCAGCCGAGAACTGTTCGGCTCCTGTCGGGTCATTTAACAGCACCCTGCTTGCTGCTTGGGTGTATTAAGTTACACATTCCGCTATGTGGGAGCGGGTGTACGCTGACGTGGTTGTCAGTCCTGCACAGCCTCGACCTTGAGTATCACGCTATCGGTACCAACGACCCTGACAGTCGTGCCGGCCGGTAGATTATCTCCCTTGATACGCCAGGTAGAGTCATCAACATGAATGACGCCGCTGTTGTTGGTGATCGGTTGCGTGAGTGTGAAAGTGCGACCGATATACTGTTCACCGCGCCGGTTTAATGTCGGCTGGTCAGTCGTCACCGGGTTGTCGCGCTGATAACGCTTGAAGGCGGTGAGGCTGACAATGGAAAGTCCCGAGAACAGCAGGATCTGGTACTCCCAGCCAAGCTCCGGTACCGCCAGCAGGATCAAACCGGTTATGCCGGCGGCGATGGATAACCACAGAAAGAAAAAACTCGGTGCGGCGACCTCTATGATTAACAGGATGCCAGCGAGAATCCACCAGTGCCAGTAATCAACACTGGCGAGATAGGTCTCCATCAGGCCTGCTCCCGGTTACCCAGGGCCTCTTTGGCCAGCTCGCCAATCCCGGCGATCGAGCCAATCACGCTGGCGGCCTCCAGTGGCATGAGTACCAGCTTCTGATTGGGTGCCGAGCCGATGTGTTGTAATGCCTCGACATACTTTTGTGCCACAAAGTAATTGACTGCCTGGATGTCACCCTTGGCAATGGCTTCTGAAACCATGGTGGTTGCCCTGGCTTCCGCCTCTGCTTCACGTTCGCGCGCCTCGGCATCGCGAAACGCGGCCTCTTTGCGGCCTTCAGCCTCCAGCACCACGGCCTGTTTCTGGCCTTCAGCCTTGAGGATCTCTGATTGTCTTAAGCCTTCCGCATCAAGAATCACGGCGCGTTTTTCACGTTCTGCTTTCATCTGGCGCGCCATGGAGTCGATCAGGTCCTGTGGCGGTTGAATATCCTTGATCTCGATACGCGTTACCTTGACGCCCCACGGGCTGGTAGCGGCGTCCACCACGATCAGTAACTGGGCATTGATCTTGTCACGCTGTGACAGTAATTCGTCGAGATCCATGCTGCCCATGACGGTACGAATGTTGGTCATGGTCAGGTTGTTAATGGCGCGCCCCAGGTCGTTGACTTCATAGGCGGCTCTCGCGGCATCCAGTATCTGGTAGAACACCACGCCGTCAGCGCGCACCATGGCGTTGTCGCGGGTGATGACTTCCTGACTCTGGATGTCGAACACGGTTTCCATCATGTTGAGTTTGTGTCCGATACGGTCAATGTAGGGAATAATCAGGCCCAGGCCCGGTGTCAATGTCTTGCGATAACGGCCAAAACGTTCGACCGTCCACTCGTGTCCCTGTGCAACAACTTTTACACTCATGATGACAGTGACCACTGTCAGGGCCAGTATGACGAGTACAAAGGTTGGAAAACCGCCCATGTGTTTCTCCTTGATCTGTTGTCGGTGAAAAGCCGTTGTGTGTGGATTGTAGAACAGTCAGGCCTTTGCTGTCCTGTTACCGGTTACTGCTGTGCGCCCGCCGGCAGAATACCTTTTAAGTAGGCCGTCCCGCCCAATTGCTGCATCTGCAGGAGAATTTCATTGCGTCGACTGAGGACATATGCGGAAGGTCTTGCCGCCTGGAATCGAACCGGGTTGGGCAACACGGCAGCCAGCAATGCCGCCTGTTCGCGGCTGACGCTGGCAGCAGGTCGGGAGAAGTATTTCAGGGATGCGGCCTGTACGCCGAATGTGCGCTTGCCGGTTTCGGCAATATTCAGATACACCTCGAGAATACGCTGTTTTGACCAGCACAGTTCCAGCAACACGGTAAACCAGGCCTCCAGTCCCTTGCGTATAAAACTGCGGCCCTGCCACAGAAACAGATTTCTGGCGACCTGCTGGGTCACAGTGCTGGCACCGCGCAGGCGTCCGCCCCGGGCACGTTCTGTGACAGCATCCTTGATGGCTTTGAGGTCAAAACCGAAATGCACGGGGAATTTCTGGTCTTCCGATGCCACTACCGCCAGCGGGATATATGCCGACATGCGCGATATCGGTACCCATTGATAATCCTGGCGTTCTCCTTCTGCCAGTGTTCGGCTTAGCATAACAGCAGAGAGAGGCGGTGGGGTCCAGCGGAACAGCAGCACCGGGGCAAGGCTTGCCAGCAGGAAAATCATAACTATCCGCAACAGCCAGCGACGCAATCGTTTCATTTTTTGTGCTCGCGGCCTGTAACAATATCAGGTGTATAGACTACTATTCATTTTCGGGTTTATTGTAGCCCACTATCTTTACGAAAAGGTGTTGCCTTGGCTATTAGTGTATTTGATCTTTTCAAAATTGGTATTGGCCCGTCGAGCTCGCATACCGTCGGACCCATGCGTGCAGCCGGCAGGTTCATGGATGGCTTGTCAGCAGATTCCACGATGGATAAGTTGGCGCGTTTGCGCGTCGAGTTATTTGGTTCGCTGGGTGCCACCGGCAAGGGGCACGGTACCGACAAGGCGCTGATCCTGGGGCTGCAGGGTGAGTATCCAGAAACGGTAGATACCGATGCGATACCGGCCTGCCTTGAGCGCGTGACAACGCAGGGTGAATTGCAGTTGTCGGGTGAACGTCGGCTGGCTTTTGACAGGGAACAGGACCTGGTGTTTCACAGGAGAAAGGTATTGCCGTATCACCCCAACGGTATGCGATTTTTTGCGCTGGATGCATCCGGTAACGTGATACGCGAGCGCAGCTATTACTCGGTCGGTGGCGGTTTCGTGGTCAACGAAGAAGCTGCCGGGGCTGATCGTATCGTCGAGGACACGACGCATTTGCCGTTTCACTTTACCACCGGTGCCGGCCTGCTCGCACTGTGCGAGGAGCATGGCCTTTCCGTCAGCCAGATTATGCTGCAGAACGAACGCGCCTGGCACAGTGATGCGGAGATACGTGAAAAGTTGCTGAAAATATGGGCGGTGATGCAGGCATGTGTTACCACCGGCTGTCATACCGAAGGTGTATTACCGGGCGGGCTGAAGGTCAAGCGCCGTGCGGCGCGGTTGCATCGGCAGCTGACCAGTGAGCAGGCGTTACACGAGGTGCCACTGGGAACCATGGACTGGGTGAACCTGTATGCGCTGGCCGTGAACGAGGAAAATGCCGCCGGTGGCCGGGTAGTGACGGCACCGACCAACGGTGCTGCCGGGATTATTCCGGCGGTGATGCACTATTACTGGAATTTTTGTCCGGGCCACAGTGAAGAGGGTATCGTACGTTTCCTGCTGACGGCGGGTGCGATCGGCATTCTGTACAAGGAAAACGCCTCTATTTCAGGTGCGGAAGTGGGTTGTCAGGGTGAGGTGGGCTCGGCCTGTTCGATGGCTGCCGGTGCGCTGACGGAAGTCAATGGCGGCACCCCCGAGCAGGTTGAAAACGCGGCAGAGATCGCCATGGAACACAACCTCGGTCTTACCTGCGACCCTGTTGGCGGACTGGTGCAGGTCCCCTGTATCGAACGCAATGCCATGGGGGCAGTGAAGGCCATCAATGCCTCGCGCATGGCGCTGCGTGGAGACGGCACGCATTTTGTGTCGCTCGACAAGGTTATCAAGACCATGCGTGATACCGGTGCCGACATGAAAACCAAGTACAAGGAAACCGCCAGGGGCGGGCTGGCGGTGAATGTTATCGAGTGTTAGTGCGGTCTGCAGCAAGGTATTTCTATTTTTATCGCGGACACGGTCCGCTGCTGCAGGTATTAAATACACGTTATGGTTTCTTGCAGGAGCGGACCGTGTCCGCGATCGCATGGGTCGGCAGACAGCCTGACTAGTTACAAGCTTGGTTACTTTATGCTGCGAATCAACGGGCCGATAGTCAGTCCCTGTACCAGTATCGAGAAGACCACCACGGCGTAGGTAACCGCCACCAGCGAATCGCGTATTTCACCTGCAGATAACGACAGCGCCAGCGCCACCGAGATGCCGCCGCGCAAGCCACCCCAGGTCAGGACCTGGATGGCTTTCGGGCTGAAATCCCGAAAGCGGCGCATGATGGCAATCGGAATGCCGACGCTGACAAAGCGCGCCAGTAACACGATGGGTATTGCCAGCAGGCCGGCGAGCAGATATTCCTGTATGAATACCAGCACCAGTACCTCCAGGCCGATAAGCACAAACAGGACTGCGTTGAGTATTTCGTCGACCAGTTCCCAGAAGGTGTCCAGGTGTTCGCGGGTTTTTTCCGACATCGCCAGTAGCCGCCCGTGATTGCCGATCAACAGTCCGGCAACCACGATGGCGATAGGTGCGGACAGGTGAAGTGCCTCTGCCAGGGTATAGCCACCGGTAACCAGTGCCAGTGTCAGTAACACTTCGACCTGGTAATTATCCACGCTTTTCAGCATCCAGTAGGTAATGCCACCGGCGCCGAGACCAAACAGGATGCCGCCGATCGCCTCCTGTGAAAACATCAGCAACAGCTCGCCGGGGGAGATATCGGTACCGCCCGTGGCGATACGCACCAGCACCAGGAAGATCACAACCGCCACGCCGTCATTGAATAAGGACTCGCCGGTAATCTTCGCCTCCAGACTCTTCGGTGCGTTGGATTGCTTGAGGATGCCGAGAACGGCGATTGGGTCTGTTGGCGAAATCAGTGCGCCGAACAGCAGGCAATAAACGAACGGCACGTCCAGCCCGACCAGGCCGAAGCTATACCAGCTGAGTATGCCGATAATGAAAGTCGCCCCGATAACGCCAAACGTTGCCAGTATAAAAATGATGCCGCGTTGCCTGGAGAGGTCATCCAGGTTGACGTGCAGTGCGCCGGCAAATAACAGAAAACTCAGCATGCCATGCAGCAGGGTTTCATCGAACTCAATGCTGGCGAGCATGCTTTCGACATCCTGTTCCAGCACGAAACCGATTGGCCCGAGCAGGTTCAGGAACAGCGAGAATAGCAGTGCCACCAGCATGATGCCGATGACAGTCGGTAATTTAAGAAAACGGTGGTTGATGTAGCTGAAAACAGCAGCTGCCGTCAGCAGGATGGCCAGTATATGGAAAAGCTTCATAGTGGCGGTGTTTCTATTTATGCATTAGCAGTTTTTTATGCATGTCGCTAATGCATTTTTCGGTAGCCTCCCAGTCGATACAGCCGTCGGTTACCGAAATGCCGTACTGCAATTCGTTCAGGTTTTCCGGGATAGGCTGGTTGCCGAAATTGATATTGCTTTCAATCATCAGACCAATTATGGAACGGTTGCCTTCCAGTATCTGATTAGTGACGTTCTCGGCGACCAGTGTCTGCAGGGCCGGGTCCTTGCTGGAATTTTCGTGGCTGCAATCCACCATGATATACGGGCATACACCGGCTTCACGGAGTGTCTGTTCGCAGGTGGCAATACTCACCGAATCGTAATTCGGTTTGCCGTTGCCGCCGCGTAATACCACGTGACCGTATTTGTTACCGGCGGTGCTGACGATGGCGACATGGCCGCCGGCATCAATACCCAGAAAATTGTGCGGGTGGCTGACAGACTTGAGTGCGTTGACAGCAACAGTCAGGCTGCCGTCGGTGCCATTTTTGAAACCTACCGTACAGGAAAGCCCGCTGGACATCTCGCGGTGTGTCTGCGACTCGGTAGTACGTGCGCCAATCGCCGACCAGGAGATCAGGTCCTGCATGTACTGCGGAGAAATCGGGTCCAGTGCCTCGGTGGCTAGTGGCAGACCCAGTTCGGCAAGTTCCAGCAGCAGTCGACGCCCGATATGCAGACCTTCCTCGATTTCGAACGAGCCATTCATGTGCGGGTCGTTAATCAGGCCCTTCCAGCCAACGGTGCTGCGGGGTTTCTCAAAGTACACACGCATGACCAGATAGAGAGTGTCCTGTACCTGGTCCGCCAGCGCCCTGAGGCGCTTGCCGTAATCAATGGCAGCCGCCGGGTCATGAATGGAGCAGGGGCCAATGACAACGAACAGGCGCTTATCCTTGCGCTCGAGTATGTTTTTAATGGTTTCTCGACCGTTGAGTACCGACTTTGAAGCCGTCTCGGTCATTGGCAGCGATTCCTTAAAGGCCTCGGGCGTAATCAGTCTCGAACAGGAGACGATGTTCAGGTCTTCAATGCGCTTGTCAGTCATGCTACTTCCGGTTTCTGGGTTATTGGCCCGGGCTGATGGGTTGACCGGCCATTTTACGTGAAAAATCCCTGTGGTCTGCAATACGGGCAAAGAATTTTCCAGTGTGCCTGACAGGATGAGCCGGCAACGGCCAGAAAACCTGTCGGGATCACTGTTTTGGGCGGGGACAGGGCATAATAGTAATCTCCCTGAACAACAGGATGAACGGCTATGATGCGGCAACCGTCGGGCAAACAATGGATTTACGATGTCAGTGTCAGGGATTTTGAACGCCGGGTGCTGGAGGCTTCCGAAAAGCACCCGGTATTGGTGGATTTCTGGGCAGAATGGTGTCCGCCCTGCCTGGTGATTGAGCCACTGCTGGCACGTCTGGTGGCTGAGCAGGATGGGGCGCTGGAACTCGCCAGGGTAGAGGTTGATGCAGGTGAAAATATGAAACTGGCCGGACGTTACCGGGTGCGCGGCTTTCCGACGGTGATGCTGTTCAGGCATGCTGAAGAACAGGGTCGTTTCAGCGGTGTACAGCCGGTTTTCCGGGTACGGGATTTCATCCGGCAGCATGCGGGCATCTAGCTGGCACGTGCGCTGCAGATTACTCGTCGCAGTGTGCATCAGCGCCGTGTTAGCGGCCGACGTTGATGCGCGCGAATACAGCGCCGAGCAGCCGCTGCAACAACCCCTGATGCAGCAGCTTGCCCGCGTGGTCGGGGATTCGCCACTACCCATGCGACGCGATTTTTCCTGGCTGGCGATCACCGAGATGGCGAACATGTATCGCGAGGAAGCGGAACGTGCCCGCCTGGAGACCCGGCATACAACCCGGGCACGAGATGCCGTCAAATGGGCGGCCTCGGTTGACAGCTATGCGGCCGGAATGCAGGCCAGGGCCGATGCGATAACCACGGATACAGACATTGAAATTATTGTTGCTGCGAATAACAGTATCAACCTGTACCTGGCAGGTGAGCCGGTCATACTGAGCGGGGCATTTAGTGGACGGCAGCAGGCCTATGAACAGCGGGTGACAGAACAGTTCTGCGTATTGTATCTGTGTGAGCGGTTCCTGGACGAACCGGACTTGCCCATGCCGGGGAAAGATGTGCTGGCTGGCAAGCGTACCACCAACGCGGCGTACTGGAGCTTCAGCCAGTATGCCGGTCCGGTGTGCATGACTGCGGACGGACTTGAGTTCCAGTTTCGCGATATGACGCATATGAATCGCAAACGTGCGGCCTGCAAGCAACTGGTCGCCGAGCTGTATGCGCTGCTTGATGTACTGACACGCAGTCATCAGCGCGGTGTGCCGCTGGCATGGGGCAGCATGGAGATCAGTCCGGTTGGCGACAGTCAGGCACATCAGGTAGTGTTACCTGGCAGCGAGCCTGTTCGCCTGTCGTTACCCGGGCTCGCAGCCAGCAAGGATCTGTTCAGGATTGTGCGGCCATGGCTGGCAGCGCGTGCACAGGGGCAGGATTTTCACCTGGTGGTGCTGAATGCCGGGCACCTGATGCAAGCTGTGGATACGGGTCCATGAAACAGGGTTTTTGACGATAACTTTTTATATGAACAAAACAGACAGCAGCCGCAGTTTCCCGTTACACCTGACGATCAGTGCGTTGTTTATCTCGCTGGTGGTGGTGCTGGGCGTGATACTGAGCTGGCAGAACTACAGCAAGACCTCGGAAATTATCCTGTCATCGGCTGACCGGATGTATGACCAGGTGACGCAGGAGCTGTTGCTGGATATCAAGGCAACCTACCGTCCGGTTGGCGATACGCTCGCGCTGCTTGCGCTGACGCCGCTGGTGGATGCCATGACGCTGCCGGAACGTCTGCGCGCCGTGCCGCTGCTCCGTGAGGCGCTGCGCAGCGAGCGGGCGGTAGCCGGCATCCAGGCGGGGTATCCAAATGGAGATTATTTTATTGTCAGACCACTGCCTGATGACACTCTGCGGCAAGAATTCAAGGCGCCGCCGAACGCCGCCTTTATGGCGGATCACGTCGACATCGATGCGGCCGGCGAGCGTACCCTGACGCGTATTTACTTTGATGATGCGCTGCACGAGACAGCCAGAAATGCGGCGGTGAAAACTGAATACGATCCACGTTTGCGTGGCTGGTACAAGCGGGCCGTGAAACAAGGCGGGCTGGTACTGACCGACCCCTACCTGTTTTATTTTATGCGAGTGGCAGGCCTTACGCTGGCAAGGCAGGTTGGCGATAGCGGTGTCGTGGTTGCCTCTGATGTCACGCTGGACCGGCTTTCCGAGTCTATTCGACGCTACCGGCTGACGCCGTCTACCGAGATCGCCATGTTTGGAAAGGATGGTCATGCGCTGGCCTATCCCGATACTGAAAAACTGTTACAGGTATCAAACGGTGACGGCCTGAGCATGACGCGCCTGTCCGGGCTGGGCAGCCCGGTGTTGTCGTTTTTGGCCAAAGACCTGCAAGCTGCCGTGCAGTCACTGAGTTTCGAATTTGATGATCGTGCCTGGAAAGGCACGGTACGCAAGATCAGTCGGGATGGTATGCCGGATATTTTCGTGTTGATGGTGTCGCCGCTGGATGAATTGCTGTCGGAGGCCATCGCCATCCGCACACAATCCTTTTTAATTATGGTAGTGATTATCCTGCTGACCATTCCGCTTGTCTGGTTTGCCGCACAACGTATCGCCGAGCCACTGCGTAAACTGTCACTGGTCGCCCGCCAGATCAGCAAGTTTGATTTCAACAGTAGTACGCAGACGCGTTCATTCGTTACGGAAGTGGATGAACTTGCGCAGATCATGGAGATGATGAAGAAGACCATCAGCCAGTTCCTGGGGCTGATTAATTCTCTTGCCAGTGAACAGAATTTTGATGCGTTGCTGGAGCGCATCAGTCGCGAGACCATGTTGATCAGCAAGGCGGACGGCGTGCTGGTGTACCTGGTAGATGACGACGAGCGCTACCTGGATGCCGGCACCCTGTATGACCGCAGTCGAGGCAAGCTGCCGGTGGACTCGTTGCCGCAATTACCCATGGATGGCAGTGCGGGGCTGGTGGCAGCGCTGGCCAGGCAGGGTAGCAGTGTGCTGACACTGTCTGCCACCGGGACGACTGAGCTGGACGGGCTGCCGCAACAATTTGGCGAGACCGCGCTTACCCTGATTGCCTTGCCGCTGCGTAATCGGCAGGAGGAATTAATCGGTGTACTCAGCCTGCTGTATCGCCCTGACGGGGATAGCGTCGATGCAGCACAGCAAAGTGGCCATGTAGACTTTATACAGGCGCTGTCCGGCTTTGCAGCGGTATCACTCGAGAGTCGCCAGTTGATGATGATGCAACAGGCACTGCTGGATGCGTTTATCAAGCTGATTGCCGGTGCGATTGATGCCAAGTCACCCTATACCGGCGGACACTGCACCCGCGTTCCGGCGTTGACGAGGATGCTGGCGCAGGCAGCCTGCGACAGCGATGCCGCGCCGTTTGGCGAATTTAGCCTGGATGAGAAACAGTGGGAGGCGGTAGACATCGCCAGCTGGCTGCATGATTGTGGCAAGGTGACCACGCCTGAATACGTGGTCGACAAGGCAACCAAACTGGAAACCATTCATGACCGCATTCATGAAATCCGCACCCGCTTTGAGGTGCTGAAGCGGGATGCGCAGATTCTTTACCACGAACAACTCGCAGCAGGTGTTGATCAGCAGGCGTTAAAAAAAGAACTCGAACAGACATTGCAACAGCTGGATGATGACTTTGCGTTTGTCGCCGAATGCAACCAGGGTGGTGAATTCATGGCACCGGAAAAGCATGAGCGCCTGCAGCAGATTGCCATGACTACCTGGATGCGTACGCTGGATGACCGCCTCGGTGTCTCGTGGGAGGAATTGCAGCGCATGCAGCGTGCCGACGCCCGCCCCCTGCCGGCAGAGGAGCGCCTGCTGGACGACAAGCAGGAACACCTTATCGAGCGGGCACCGGTTGATTGCATGCCGGCAGACAATCCCTGGGGCTTCAGGATGGATGAACCGAAATACAAGTACAACCGTGGCGAGCTTTATAACCTGGGGGTCAGCCGGGGAACGCTTACCGACGAGGAGCGTTACAAGATAAATGACCACATCATGCAGACCATTATGATGCTGGAGAAACTGCCCTATCCACGACATTTGCGCGATGTACCAGTGATTGCCGGTTGCCATCATGAAACCATGGACGGCAAGGGGTATCCGAAACGCCTGTGTCGTGATGACATGCCGTTGACGGCACGCATGATGGCGATTGCCGATATCTTCGAAGCATTGACGGCCTCTGATCGGCCCTACAAGAAAGCCAAGACGCTGAGTGAAGCGATTCGTATCATGGGGTTTATGAAGAAAGACAGGCATATTGATCCGGCATTGTTCGAACTGTTCCTGACCAGTGGGGTCTACCTGGACTATGGCCGTCAATTCCTGGAACCGGAGCAGCTGGATGAGGTGGATATTGCCGAGTACCTCGACTAGCCGCTGCCGTCTCGCACTGGCATATCTATTCCTGTTAATGGCGCCTGGCCTGTCACAGGCAACAGCTGCCGGACAGGTTGAGGCGGGCCTGTTTTCATCAGCCAGCCTCGACAGCAGCTTGCCGGACGACTGGCAACCACTGAGCTTCAGCCAAATCGATCGGCAAACTGATTATTCACTTGTGAAAGAGCAGGGAGTCATTGTTATCAAGGCTGTCAGCGATCAGTCTGCATCCGGACTGACGCGGGCACTCTCCATCGATCCGGCCGTCTATCCGGTGATCCGCTGGCGCTGGAAGGTGAACAATGTGCTCGAGCGCGGTGATGTTACCCGCAAGGACGGCGATGACTATCCTGCCAGGATCTATATCAGCTTCGCGTTTGATACCGAGCGGGCCGGTTATCTGGAGCGACTGGAATACGCGGCAGCCCGGCTGGTTTTCGGGCCGGATGTTCCGTACCGGGCCATCTCGTATATCTGGGGAAGTAACAGCCCGGTCGGTACGGTGGTTGAAAATCCCTATACCGATCGGGTCATGATGTTTGTTGTTGAGAGCGGCAGTGACAAGCTGCAACAGTGGCAGAGCGAATCGCGTAATGTCTACGCGGATTACCTGGCGGCCTTCGGTGAACAGCCCGGCATGATAAGCGGTGTGGCTATCATGACCGACACGGACAATACGCGGGAGTCAGCAGTCGCCTGGTATGGTGATGTTATTTTCAGTCAAAAATGACCGCTGTGCTGTTATTGCTGATCGCAGACGTGACTGGCTGAATCCCCTGATTCACTGGCCTGGTCCAGGTACGGTATTGGCGGCATCATGTCGCGCATCTGTTCACCGCACATCATTATTTTCTGAATATCCGGGTTGTTGTGCATATCGCTGGCAAAGGTGATGGCTTGCTGCTGGGCAGCATCCCGTTCACCGCTGTCACACAGTGCCTTTACCTCGGTCTCCAGCTGGCGTGCCTGTTGTTCCAGTTGCTGCAGCCTGGACTGGTCAACACCCTGCATGCAGGCCTGCATTTCCTGCGCCTTCTGCATCATGTTTTGCATGTCGGCCTGACTCATACTGCCGCCACCCATCCCCGGATAATTCTGTGCGAGGGTCGTAACAGGCAGTAACAGGGACAGCATGGTTATTGGTAGTTTCATGATGTTTCCTCCATGGGTTGGTAGCTGGCAGGTAAATGGTGCGCTCGACCCGACAGGATGGCAACCACGAATAATAACCTGTAGCAGCGGACCGCCTCCGCGATGGTTTTTTATACCGCAATCGCGGACACGGCCTGCTGCTACAGTATTGCTAATACGTAAATGATATAGATGACACTGCACAGCGACAGACCGCTGCCCCAGATAGCCATCCAGTAGTGCTTGCTGCGCATGCCGGCGAAGCAAAAACCGATGCCTATGAAAAGACTGAGTACGGCTATGGCCAGAAACGAGCCCTGGTCAAGGGCCGGTCCGGGTTCTTCGGGGTTGCCGCCAATTCGGTAACGCATGTTTGCTGTCTCGTAAGGTGTCGGAAATTCATGCATTATTTTCTGGCAATATAATATCTACTGACAGTCAGGTTTACAAAGAACGCATCAAAAACTGGCAATTTACCCGAGTTGGGATGGCCAAACTGATCGGGGGTCTATGCCTGGC
>Ga0316191_10001141_pt1 | contig 18308 bp, 15 predicted proteins | sample Eddworburr2cm_MG_FD_204928 | JGI IMG/M metagenome (GOLD analysis project Ga0316191, IMG submission 204928) | Coastal sediment microbial communities from Maine, United States - Eddy worm burrow 2 cm | ecosystem: Environmental > Aquatic > Marine > Coastal > Sediment | place: USA: Maine...
CACCGGGTCCGCGTAATGCTCAAAAGGTACAAAGTCGAGCGTATCGACCGGTTCCCAACTTTCCTTTGGGGCAGGGATCGGGGCAGCTGCGTTGTGGTTTGCATTGGTAAACGTCAGCAGGTGGCGGTCTGTGCCCGTCGCCTCTTCGAAAAGGGTGCGGATGGTTTCGTAGACAGACACATCATCTGATCCACCTGCCATCAGAAGCGTGGGTTTGCGCAAGCCCGCAACGCCGCCCGCGTCCCAAAATCCTGCATTGCGGCCCCAGGGACCGATGGCGATCACGGCACGTACGCGGGGATCGATCAGCGCCTCATGGCTATCGGAACCCGCCAGATGTTGCGCAAGCAGACCGTTCGGCGTTCCCCAACTGTATTCAGTAGCCGCTTGCGTCAGGCCAGCACCCCCAAACACCAGCGCGCCATACCCGCCCATTGAATATCCGATAACCCCGACCACATCGGTGTCGATGATCGCACCTAGGCTGGTATCAAGCTTGGCCATCTGGTCGATGACAAAGCGTTGGTCAAGCGGGCGGTTGAACAAAGTCGACCCGAATGGCCCTTGATCCGAATAGGTGCTGTCGGTGTGATCAATGGATACCGTCACATAGCCTTTTGAGGCGAGGTTCTCGCCCAGATGGGACATAAGATAGCGGTTGCCCGGGTATCCGTGGCTTAAAACAACCAAAGGGAATTTTTCACCTTCGGTCGGAGACGCATCACGAGCCGCACGACCGGTCAACTCTACCTCTGTTGCCCCATCCCGCAAAATGGCTGTGTAGGTGCCGCGCCCCGCAGGGACATCGGCGGCCGGATACCAGACCTCTACGATCAACGGCCTGTCATAGCGTGGAATATCCGCGCCGTTTATTGTAACAACATCGACTTGGTCAGGATGGACAAGCGAGAGCGTTTGAACGCCAACAGGAAGGGTTCCATAGTCTGCAAGCTGTGGTGCGTCGGGTCTGATCTGGTCTATTTCGTTCGCGCAAAGAGGCGATGCGGCCAGCAGTGCAGAAGCCGCAACATGTTTTGGTTTGAGCATTGGGATATTCCTGAACGCGCGGGTCGTTTCGTGGCACCAACCTGACAGCTATCTAAAAAAAATCAAGTAGTTATAGGTTCAGGTAATAAAGGTTTTTCGAAATAGCCTTTTGGTGCCGGTGGTACTGTTGAGGGAATTATCAGGCGCACAAGCATTCAAAAACTTTTTGGATCGAACGGGTGCAAAAGCTGCCTCTTTTCCTGACGCGTTAAGGGGCGTAAGGCAGTGGGATGGGACCAGCAAAGACATATCCGCAGCATGCCGCCGCAATCTTGCGGCTTGGCCTGCCCCTGATTGGCGGACATCTGGCGCAAATTGCCATCGGGCTGACAGATACCATAATGCTGGGATGGTATAGCGTAGATGCGCTGGCTGCGGTCGCGCTGGGGTCTACACTTTTATACGGGTTTTTGGTGTTCGGCTCGGGTTTTGCGTGGGCTGTGATGCCGATGGTTGCAACTTTTGAGGCCGAGGGCGACGACACCAGTGTGCGGCGGGCCACCAGAATGGGGCTCTGGCTTAGCGTGACGTTTTCGCTTTTGATCCTGCCCGGTTTGATTTGGTCTGAATCCATTCTGCGCTTGATGGGCCAGTCTGAGACGGTGGCACGTGATGTCAGCGTGTATCTGTCGATTGCGGGTTTGGGCATTATGCCAGCACTAATGGTGATGGTTCTGAAATCCTACCTTGCTGCGCTTGAACGGACCCAGGTGGTGTTGTGGATGACCCTGTTTGGCGCTGTCGCCAACGCGCTTGCCAATTATGCGCTGGTTTTTGGCAATTGGGGCGCGCCCGAGCTTGGTATTCGAGGGGCTGCGATTGCCTCTATTGTGTCGCAACTGGTGATGTTGATGGGCGTGGCGCTTTATGCGCAGATAACGCTCCCGCAGCATGCGCTATTCAGGCGTTTGTGGCGCGTTGATACCCAGATGCTCCGACGCGTCTTTAAACTGGGGTGGCCAATTGGCCTTACTGCTCTGTCCGAGACAGGTCTTTTTGCAGCATCCGCGATCATGATGGGATGGCTCGGTACGGTGCCGCTGGCGGCGCACGGGATCGCTGCACAACTGACGGCTGTGATGTTCATGGTGCATATGGGGCTGTCAAACGTCGCCACGATCCGCGCAGGCAACGCCTACGGCCGCGGCGACCCGGAACAGATGGGGCGCGGCGCGTTGGTCGTGACGATGCTGTCGCTCGGTTTTGCGGTGGTCACGGTCATTCTATATCTGGCGATGCCGGAAACGTTGATGTCGCTTTTCCTCGAACAGGACGACCCGCGGCGCTCTGAGATCATCGCTGTTGGCGTTGGACTTCTTGTGGTGGCAGCACTTTTCCAACTGGTTGACGGCGCACAGGTCATAGCACTTGGCCTTCTGAGAGGGGTGCATGATACCCGCATGCCGATGATTTACGCAGCAGTCAGCTACTGGATCATTGGCATTCCGTGCTCATATTTCTTTGGTTTCGGTCTGGGGCTCGAAGGCATTGGTATCTGGTTGGGGTTGGTCTTCGGGCTTGCGGTTGCTGCTTTTCTGCTTTCTGCACGGTTCTGGATCGTTACATTGCGCAGACTAAAGGCTGCATAACGCCTTTGTAACGCCTCTTGCCGGAAGGGGCGCGCACGCCTAGCCTTGTGCCAGTATCAAACCGGAGGGGAAAATGCTGACTGATCAGTACAACAACGGCCTGACGACAAGCTCTCAGACGGCGCGCGATGAATATGTTGCGGCGTTGGATTTGATTTTGGAGGGCCAAGGCGGCACGCGCACTGGTTTCAAGTCGGTCGTACAGGCAGATCCCCAATTTGCACTGGGGTGGGTGGGACTGGCCCGTGCCTGTCAATATGCAAGTGATATGCCTGCAGCGCTGGATGCAATTGCAACTGCTAACGGGTTGATCAAAGGCGTCTCTGAGCGTGAGGCATCGCAAGTGGCAGCTATTGGTCTGTTGTTGTCGGGCAAGCTGGCCGAGGCTTATGACGCCATTCGCCAACATGTTGTGGCGTTCCCGCGCGATGCTCTGGTGGCGCAAACCTGTTCGTCGGTTTTCGGGTTGATCGGGTTTTCCGGCCAGCCGGGCCGCGAAGCAGAAATGTTGGCCTTCAACGCGAGCTTGCTTCCCCATTTCGGCGAGGACTGGTGGGCGCTTAGTCAATATGCATTTGCGTTATGTGAAACGGGGAATCTGTCCAAAGCCGATAAGCTGATCGACCGCGCGCTCGCTTTGAATCCCCGAAATGCCCATGGTGTCCACGTACGCAGTCACGTTTCCTACGAATTGGGGGAAACGGAAACGGGGCGCAGTTTTTTGTCGGAATGGATGAGGGACTATAACCCCGCAGGTGTTATGTTTACCCATCTCAACTGGCACGAAGCGCTTTGGGCACTAGAACAGGGCGACATAACGCAGATGTGGGCGAAGGTAGACGCCGCCGTTGCACCATCAGCAGAAAGCGGCGGTCCTGCGATTAATATCCTGACGGACACGGCGTCAATCCTGCATCGCGCAACGATGCAGGGGGTTGATGTGGGCCAAGACCGATGGGCCAGTTTAAGCGACTATGCGTTGACTGCATTTCCCAACACCGGAAACGCCTTCATTGATATTCACGCGGCACTCGCACATGCGATGGCGGGGCGTGAAGCGGCCTTAGCGGCCATTATCGAGCATCCCGCTGGTCCAGCCGCAGATTTGGTGCCTGACCTCGCGCGTGGTTTCGGGGCCGTTGCACAACAGGATTGGACGGCAGTCGTGGATTATATGACCGCTGCAATGTCTGATCTCGCGCGTATTGGTGGGAGTCGTGCACAGCGGGATTTAGTTGAGCAAACACTGATAACCGCATTGATTGCGCTGAATAAAAAAGAGGAGGCACGGGTGATTGCAAACCTGAGGCGGCCTGTTCTGGCCGGTCAATTCGCAGCTTGAACCGCGATTGAGGCGGCGTCCAATGTGCCGGCGTCTGATTAACGTCCTAAAATAAGGCGCGCTATGGCTTGGCCTTGTTTGCGTGGTATGGAATATTGCTAACTGACCGCGTTAGATAGCTGGTGTCGTCTACTTCCAGATCAATCGCATAGGAGATGCGCATTCGGTCGACCATGCCGGCGTGTCGTTCCACCAGTTACGGATTCTCAGTTAAGTAGGGCCGTTAATGCCTTGTCTTGTTTCAACAAATTAATAACGCGTCATGACAGGTCGATGCCATTGGTTCTGCCGCTGCTGTCTGCAAATCCGATGTATTGGCCGCCGTCTCATTTTTTGGGCCCCCGATGGGATAGCGTGCGCCTAGTTTAAGCAGGATGCACTGCATGCATGCGCGCCAATTGTGCTGCATGCGCTGCGTGGTAGGGTGCGTAGTGGATTGCGCGCCAGATGGTGGCTTCTTGTTGGCTAGGGAGATGATCCCAAACTTTTGCGCCATTTCGGTCGGAAAGGGATACTGAACCAATCATAGCTGTGTCTAGTTTTTGTGGCACTTGGGATGAGGCACAGTCCACCTCCGACAAAAACCGATCTAGCGCTATGAAAAACCTGCCCTGATCCGCCCGCCGCGCCAAAAGTTTGCGGGGCATGTTGGCGCCTGTTAGGGCAGGGTCACATTTAGTCGATTGCTGTGTCGCACTATTTTTACAGGCATGAACCGTCACTCACTTCCGGCTGTGGTTGCGGTAAGTGAAGGGATCATTCGATTGAAACTCTTATGTTTCTTTCTTGTCATTCACCACATTCATCTGGGCAAGGCCGCTTTGGCCCAAATCGACTTTGGCGAAAGGGCCACCATGGCACATCTGGCCGGGGTCGGTTGTGTCGATAACGCCTTCTTCAGCAAGAACCTGTGCGGCGAAGACCTCGGCATTGTCAACGGGGCGGTACCCCAGAAAAGACGCCTTGGCATTGTCGACGGGTGCGCGATCGTTGTTGGACACGCCGTAAATTATGGAAAACCCGACAGAAGGCGTATCAACCGCGCGGGTGACAAGCTGGATCAGGTCGGTATAGGACAGCCATGATCCCAACGCGCGCGTGTTGTTCACCTGAGCGCAGGACAGGATGCGCAAATGGACAGATTCCATACCGCGTTTGTCCCAATACATGCGCCCCAAGTCTTCGGTAAAGCATTTGGCCAGCCCGTAAAACGTATCGGGACGGTGTTCGGCATCTGTGCCGATAAAGTCCGATTTGAGATGCATGCCCACGGCGTGGATAGAAGAGGCGTACACGATGCGGCGCACACCCGCCTTATATCCAGCCTCCCAGATGTTGTAGGAGCCGACAAAGTTGGGGCCCAACAATTCTTCAAAGGGTTTTTCGTCAACAATCGCGCCAAAATGGACCACCATGTCAGCACCTTCCAGAACGGGTGCGATCTGGTCCATTTGCGCCAGATCGGCCTTTACGTAAGTCTCGCCTGGATAGAGCGTGCCGATGTCATCTGCGATATCAGTGCTGACCAACGTCTCGCAAAGTGCCGCAAGCGGTTCGCGCAGATAAGACCCTAGACGGCCGGCAGCCCCTGTCAAAACCAGTTTTTTCATTTTGCTCTCCCTTTGTCAGATGACGGCTTTTTCCAGAAATTTCTTACCGCTTAGGACCCGCTCTACCGAAAACTGCGTCAGGTCAAGCGTTTGGTACGACCCAAAGGTAATCCACTCGGCCAACCCCCGCCCCAGGGCAGGGGCCTGTTGCAGCCCGTGACCTGAAAAGCCATTGGCAAAGATCAGGTTCTCAACGTCGGGGTGGGGACCTAGAATAGCGTTTTGATCCAGCGTGTTATAGTCGTAATGTCCGACCCACATGTTCACCAGTTTGATGCGTTCGAACTGCGGAATACGTGTGGCGATGATGGGCCAGAACTTTTCCTCCCACAGACTATGGTCGGCGGCAAAGTCATCAACATTAACGGCGGGGTCTTGATCAGGGCGACCACCTGCAAGATAGTACCGGCCGTCTGTGCGGAAATGGACACCTGTAGGGTCAATCGTAAGTGGCAAGTCGCGGCCCAATGGCTCTGCCGCGTCAAAGATGTAGGTGTAGCGGCGGCGTGGCTCGACCGGTATGTCCACATCTGCTGTCTTCGCCAATTGTCGTGCACGGGTTCCCGCAGCATTTACGACCGTCCCACAGCTAATTCTTGTGCCGTCTTTCAGTTCAACTTGGGTCACGCGCCGACCGTCGCGTATGAGCCGCGCTACTTCTGCTGCTACAAATTTTACCCCGTTTCTTTGGGCCATCCGTTTGAACCAGTCAAAAACGGTCCCGCCGTCAAAATACCCCTCGTCAACAAGGTTATGGTTGGCCCCATAAATGTCATCCAACTGGAAGAACGGGTAATCGGACGCGATTTCGTCGCGGGTCATATGTTTTGTGCCTGCGCCAAGGCGCGCCTGTATCTGCTGTGCTGCGCGCAGATCGTCTGCAAATGCCTTGGTATCTGCAAGATACAAGTACCCGTAGCTTTGTATCTTCAATTCAGGAACATCTGGATCGTCGCCCATGAAGTACCTGAAATTTTTGATGAACTCGGCGCCGAATTGAGAGATGCGCACGTTCGTTTCATTTGTGAACTGTTGGCGAATGCAGCTGTTTGTCAGACTTGTGGCTGCGGTTTCATAGGTAGGGTCACGTTCAATAACCAAAACCCGCCCTGTGAAATCTGCCATCTGTGTCAGCCACCACGCAATGCTGCAGCCGTACATGCCGCCACCAATGATCAAGACATCAAAGTTTTTGTGTGCTGCAGTCATATGGCCCTCGCGCGGTTTCTACATGTGCCAGAAACACGCGAAACCCAAGCCGGGTCAAGCTTTGTGGTGCGTGCGTTCAAAAGGTATTCGCCAATTCTTTGGCATCCTTGGCCATCAACGCAATGACAGTCCGCAGCCGATCTGTGTCTTTGGGGTTTGACGCATTCCCATCCAGCCCTCTTCGGTACACGCCCTGCAGAATTGCCAGCAGCCGGAAATAAGAAAACACGACGTAGAACGTCCAGTTTGCGGGCATTTCGATGCTGCGACGGGCGCAGTATTGTTCGACGTAAGCCTGTTCGTGCGGCAACCCTATCTTTTGCCGGTCAAGCCCGCCCAAACCGCGAAAATGCCCCTCGTGCGGCAGCCTCCAATGCATGCATTGATACGCAAGATCGGCCAGTGGATGGCCCAAGGTAGACAGCTCCCAATCCAAAAGCGCTAAGACGCGGTTATCATCCGCTGCAAAGATCATGTTATCGATCCGGAAGTCTCCATGCACGATGCTGACATTGCCATCGTCGGCGACCATATGGTCCGCCAACCATGCCATCAGCCAGTCTGCGTCGGGCAGGGGATCGGTTGCCGCTTGAATGTATTGGCCAGACCATCGCCCGACTTGACGTTCAAAATAATTGCCGGGTTTGCCGAAATCGGTAAGACCAACGGATGTAGGGTCAATTTCATGCAGGGTTGCCAGTGTTCTATTCATCGCGTCATAAATCATGCCGCGCTGGTCCCATGGAACTTCCGGCAACGCAGGGTCCCAGAAAATACGCCCGTTAACCATCTCCATCACCATAAATTGCGGCCCTATAGGGGTGTCTTCTCCGCTTAGGTGGAAAACGCGGGGCACCGGTACATCGGTGCCCGCCAGGGCGCGCATAACACGATATTCGCGATCCACTGCATGCGCCGACTTAAGCAGTTTGCCGGGTGGCTTGGCGCGCAGAACGTAAGCGCGGTCACGGCTTACCAGCTTGTAGGTCGGGTTGGACTGACCGTCTGAGAATTTTTCGATGCTGTCTAATGTGGTAAATCCTTTTACATGCTGCGCCAGATAGGTCTCTAGCGTTGTGCGGTCAAAGCTGTGCATGCTGATGTTCTCCCAATTGCCTTATGGACAACCAGTTGTGATCTAAGCAATTCTGAGGCGCGGGGAAAAGCCCGCATTCGCCGCTGGAAGGAATTACCGATGGATATGAGCTTTGGAATGCGTCCCGAGACCCGCAGCCTTTTGGCGCGTGTGACCGAGATGATCCGTGATGAGGTGATGCCGCTCGAGGCCGAATACCATGCGGAAATCGGCAACGGGGACCGGTGGGCGTATACGGCGCGGCAAGCGGAAATTCTTGAAGGCTTGAAAGCCAAGGCAAAAGCGGCAGGGCTTTGGAATTTCTGGTTGACCGATAGTGAAAAAGGGCACGGGCTGACAACGGTCGAATACGCTTATTTTGCAGAGGAAATGGGGAAAACGCCGCTGGGTGCCGAGGTTTTTAACTGCTCTGCACCCGATACTGGCAATATGGAAGTGTTCGAGCGCTACGGCACAGTGGCGATGAAAGAGCAGTGGCTTGCCCCGCTGCTGGAAGGCGAAATCCGGTCGGCTTACTTGATGACAGAGCCCGAGGTCGCGTCGTCGGATGCGACCAACATCTCGATGGAATGCGCGCGAGACGGGGACGACTACGTGCTCAACGGCGAAAAATACTGGGCATCAGGGGCAGGGGACCCAAGATGCAAAGTCTACATCGTTATGGTGCGCACCGGTGATGCTGAAGGCCCAAAGCACCAACGTCATTCAATGATTGTCGTCGATGCCAAAACACCGGGCATTGAGATATTACGCCCGATGCATGTTTTTGGCCATGATGACGCTCCGCACGGGCATATGCATATCCGGTTCACCGATGTTCGTGTGCCTACCGAAAATATTCTGCTTGGGGAAGGCCGTGGCTTTGAGATCGCGCAGGGGCGTTTGGGACCGGGGCGTATTCATCACTGTATGCGCTCGGTCGGGCAGGCAGAGGCGGCGCTAGAGCTGATGTGCAAACGGTCATTGGAAAAAGAAGCTTTCGGCAAACAGCTTGCGCTGCTGGGCGCAAATTTCGACATTATTGCCGAATGCCGGATGGAGATCGAAATGGCGCGCATGCTGTGCCTCAAGGCCGCGTGGATGATGGATCAGGGCGACGCGCGTGCCGCGGCACCGTGGATCAGCCAGATCAAAGTTGTGGCCCCTCGTATGGCGCTCAAGGTTTTGGATGAAGCTATGCAAATGCACGGTGGGCAGGGCATCAGTCAGGATACGCCGCTGGCCATGGCATGGACATGGCAGCGCGCGCTTCGTTTTGCGGATGGTCCGGACGCGGTTCACCGTCGACAAGTAGCGCGCGCAGAATTGCGCAAGTATACGCAGCAAAAAATCTGAAACTGCTGAGATTTGCTATGTTCGATGTCGGAAATGTATGGAAGAGATAATTTTTTTGAATATGAGTGGCAAAAATATAAATAAAAGATTGATAAAGGGTAAACCTTGAATCTGTTCAAAACACGTTTGAACGTGTAAATCGGAGCGTAACATGCCGGTTTTGACGTTGAGCGTTCCGCCGGAACAAAGCACAATACATGAATGAAACAGCCGTTAATCGATAACCTGCAATACGCGAATTTCTCACCGGAGATATTTATGCAAATGCGGTCTGGTGGTGTTGATGCGGTGCATGTGACAATCGCCTACCACGAAAACTTTCGGGAAATGGTGCTGAACCTTGAGCAGTGGAACCGCTGGTTCGAAAACCACCCTGACCTCATCTTTAAGGGCACTTGTGCGGCCGATGTGCATACCGCGCGCGAAACAGGTCGCACGGCGATATTCTTCGGGTTTCAAAACCCCAGCCCGATTGAAGACGATATTGGTCTGGTTGAGATTTGCCATCAGCTCGGCATCCGCTTCATGCAACTGACGTACAATAACCAATCCCTGCTCGCGACTGGGTGTTACGAGGCCGAGGACACGGGCCTGACCCGCATGGGCAAACAGGTGGTTGCGGAAATGAACCGCGTCGGCATGGTTGTGGACATGTCTCACTCGGCTGAGCGTTCAACGCTCGAGGCGATCGATCATTCCACACGGCCCATCGCCATTACCCACGCCAACCCCGCATGGTGGCATAGCGCTTTGCGCAACAAATCCGACGCTGTTTTGAAAGCTCTGACGGGCGCGGGTGGTATGCTGGGTTTTTCGGTTTACCCGCACCACCTCAAAGCGGGGCCGGCCTGCACGCTGGATAGTTTCTGCGATATGATCGAAGAAGCCGCACGGCGCTATGGTGCCCGACATTTGGGGATCGGAACTGATTTATGCCAAGGTCAACCTGACAGCGTGGTAGAGTGGATGCGCGTCGGGCGATGGTCCAAAGTGATTGATTATGGTGAAGGTTCTGCCGGAAATGCGGGCTTTCCGCCCATGCCTGAATGGTTTCACGACAATCGTGATTTTGGTACCATACGGGGCGGGCTAGCAAAGACATCGCTATCTGAGGACGAAATTGACGGGATCATGGGGGGCAACTGGCTGCAGTTTTATAAAGAGAGTTTTGGACCTTTATGAAAGACGGATTTGACATCCCGCAAGCGGCATTGCGGCCACCCGAAAAGGTGATGAAGCTGGCGAGAATGGGGTCGATGTTCCCTACGCGTCTTTCGTTTCTGCGCACGTTGATCCGCGCACTGGCTGCAGAAGACGCGCAAGTGGCGCGGCCGGTGTGGAATATAGACAAGGCAGGCTTCGGTCATGCCGTCTATACGGTCCAGCTGGGCGGATACACCTACTCGCTTGTGGCGGTATCTACAGATTTACCCGACGCGCAGCGCACAGATCGCGTTATCGCAACGGCTTGGGACACGGCCTATGTTTTGTATGACGGCGTACCTGATGGCGATGAAATCGCCCGTATTTGCGACGCCGCCCCCAAACAGGAGGCCGCACGCTTTACCGAACGCGATCTTGTGCTCAGCCGCGCCAACAAGTCGGTGCGCTTGTTTGCGCATGTGGTTGACCGGTTGCGTGCAGGCAAGCAGCCAGATGAAACACTGGTTAGGCAGACAGGCTATCTGATGCGGACAACCGCAGTCTACGGGAACGGCAAATTTGGCATTGCTGACCGTGGTCTGATTGACACGCGGCCCGGCTTGGGTGGTCCGTTTATGGCGGAAATGCTGACCGTTTGGCTGATCAGGCTGTTCACGCATGATCTTGTCGAGTTTCTGGGCGGGCAGCCTCTTGACCGCAAGCTGAAACGTCATCTTGGGATCGGCAACTCGACCGGTCTGGGTATGGCGCCATTTCTGGTGAATCACCCAGTTCTGCTCAACAACTGGATGGTTGCACGCGAGACAGCATTGGCGCGTGTGCGTGCGATCCCAAAGCTTTCAGAACAAGAGGCGGAGAAAATCTGTGATCTGGCTGCGCGCGCGGGTCAGCACCTCGATGAATGGGCCGTTCCTGATCCCGACCACCAAGCCCGCATAGCAGCGCTTTGCGCAGAGTGGGCGGATGCGGTACATAGATTTACCCCCGGTGATTTAACGAAGCCCGCAGCGCTTGATGACCTGTTGCGGTGGTCTGAAGGGCACAGCCTTGACCTGCAAGAGCTTTTAGTGGCGCTGGTGATTGAACCTTTTGGCGCTATCGTGGACGGGTTGGCAGAGTGCATGTGTGACCCATTCGGTGCCCTTACGACGCCCTTTGCCGATACCGGAAAGTTAAAATCGGCAATCCTCGAGACGGGCGGCTGGGCATTGCAAAACGACTATGACTGCGTGTCAGGTTCAAAACAGTTCTGGTATGTAAGCGCGGCAAAACAGGAGCCGCGCTTGGGCGACCGCTATGCTGAAGAAGGGGCCGATATGGAAAGCCCGCTGGATATCGGGCGGCGGATCAAAAACCTGTTTGACGATTTGCCTAAGACCTCCGAGCCGATCTCCGAATTTCTGGCGCACCACCCAGATCATGCGCTAGCCGTTTCCCGTGTCGCTGCAATGATACGCTATCCCTACAGTGAAATCCGCGACAATCTGATCGGTGATGACTGCCTGCCGATCGATATGCTGCGCTGCAAGCTGGCGTTTTTTGGCGCGTCCAAGTTTGACCCGAAATCCGACCGCTGGACCCGTATTACGCTATGTCAGGGCGCGCCCTTGGCTGATGAGCTGCAAACGCGCGGTGATGATTGGTGGCTTCCGGTATTCGACAGTTGAGCTGGTCTGCTGCCGAGGTTTTGGCGTTGGGTACAAAGGCTGCACGCGGGGCCGGGGCACCGCCTTTGCAAGCTGCGCGTTTTGGTCAGGTGGCGGCACTCCATCTTATGAACGGGCGTGAAGAGGCGCTTTTGGCAGCAGCATTGGATCACTTGCCCGATGGTCCCATTTTAACGCACCCGTTGGCATTGGATCGCGCTGTGATCGCGTTGGCCGAAGGCGAAGTCGCCGAACTGACAGATGTTTCATTTGATGCGCTGCTTCTTAGTTATGTGGACACGCTGCCCTTTGAGGTAGTCGCCAAGCAATCGGAAAGTGGGGCTATCCACCTGGATGGCGATTTGACTGTGCCGCGCGCACCGCCAACCCTTTGCCGGATTTCCGGATGTGATGCGTTGATGGACCAGTTGCACCGATTGGCCGCCCTTACGCTGGTGCCGGAAAGCGATTTGTCGCGGAGCAGTGGCGCCGGAGCGGGACTGTCTGACAACGATTGAAGGCAGCTGGAAATGATGGCTTATCGTACTGGATCGCTATCAAACGGCGCGACCTCATAGGAAACATCTGCCAGATATAGGCCTTGTGGCGGGCAAACGGGTCCGCATGCGCTGCGGTCTTGGGCTACCAGCGCATCCGCCACGTCGTCCGGTGCCCAGGATCCGGCGCCCACCCGTTCGAGCGTGCCGACGAAACTGCGCACCTGATTGTGCAGAAATGACCGCGCACGGACGTCAAAATGCACCTCTTGCCCGTATTCAGTTGTAACGCTTGTAATATTGAGCGTATCCAACGTTTTAATAGGGCTCCCCGCTTGACAGATTGTTGATCGGAACGTGGTAAAGTCATGCCGCCCGATCAAATAGGCGGCACCCGCGTTCATCGCATCGATATCAAGCTTTTGTTTGACCTGCCAAACCAGTCCAGCCAGATGTGTTGCAGGCGCGCGGCGACATAAAATACGGAAAAAGTACCGTCGTTGACGGGCTGAAAACCGGGCATGCCAATCCTCAGGCATGCGGCTGCAGGCGGTGATTGCAATCGGCGCAGGCTTAAGGTGGTAATTCAGCGCTTCGGACAACCGGAACGGCTCCCAGTCGGTGTCCATATCGCAATGTGCGACCTGGCCTGTTGCGTGCACACCTGCGTCCGTGCGCCCTGCCGCTGCAATGGTATGCGGGCCCGCAGCAATCTTGTCGAGAGCGTGTTCAATCGCGCCCTGCACCGTCGGCAGGTCTTTTTGGCGTTGCCACCCCACAAAGGGCGCGCCATGATATTCGACTTTCAAAGCGTATCTGGGCATGGCGAATGGCCCTAGACAAGACTGGGCGCGCCGTCAAATGTCTTGTCACCTCTGGCAAGCTCCCGCATGGCAGCTTATGTTCACTCAACAAGACAGACAGGGGCAGACACGCTTTGGTCATTTCCACACTCGCCGATACGGTCCTGCGCCAGATCGAAAATGTGCAAGACGCCGTCAACGAGACGCTTTTTGAACCGGTGATCCGCGTGGGTGTCACTGGCCTCGCGCGGTCAGGAAAGACGGTTTTTATCACTTCGCTCGTGGCAAATATGCTTGACCGAGGGCGGATGCCGCATTTGGCTGCTGCCAGCGAAGGTCGCATTGACGCAGCTTTCCTGCAGCCTCAACCCGATGATACTGTGCCCCGTTTTGACTTTGAGACGCATCTGTCGGCCTTGACATCAGACAAGCCGCATTGGCCGGAGAGCACACGTTCGGTGTCCGAGTTGCGGCTATCTTTGCGCGTAAGGGGAAGCGGGCTTTTGGCGGGGTTGCAGGGACCGCGCACTGTTCATGTGGATATCATCGATTATCCGGGAGAATGGCTTCTGGATCTCGCGCTGTTGGACAAATCATATGACGAATGGGCTCAGGAAACACTGAACCGCGCCGCGCGGCGTCCGGCGGCAGAGGCATATATGGCGCAAGTCGCATCAGTTGTGGCCGGTGCGCCGTTGGACGAACCGCAGGCCAAGTCTCTTGCATCTTTATTTACCCAATACCTACGGACCGCGCGCGATGGCGGCTACTACGATTGCACGCCGGGGCGGTTCTTGCTGCCCGGTGATCTTGAGGGGTCGCCTGTTTTGACCTTTGCGCCTTTGCCCGTTGGAAGTGGTGATGCGCGTGGTACGCTGAGACGCGAGATGGCACGGCGCTATGAAGCCTACAAAAAAGAGGTCGTTCGGCCCTTCTTCCGCGATCATTTTGCACGTATCGACCGGCAGGTCGTTTTGGTGGACGCGCTGGGTGCCATTCACAAAGGCCCGCAATCCGTCGAAGACATGCGCGCGGCCATGACGGATATTCTCAGCGCGTTTCGCCCGGGCCGAAACGCGTTCCTGACGCAGCTTTTCGCCGGCAAGAAGGTCGAGAAAATTCTGTTTGCTGCGACCAAGGCGGACCATTTACATCATAGCCAACACGCAAAACTGACTGCAATCATGGAGGCGTTGGTGCGTGACGCAACCGACCGCGCGCGCTTTGCTGGCGCTGATACGCATGCATTGGCGCTGGCTGCCTTGCGCGCCACGACTGAAGACACTGTCCAACATGATGGTCAAACACTGGATGTGGTGCGCGGGCAGTTGCTTGAAACCGGCAAGCAGGCGGCCTTTTACCCCGGCGACCTCCCGTCAGACCCTGCGAAACTGCTGAATCCTGCGCGCGAAGGTGCCGAACATTGGCTGGATGCCGATTACCGTGTGATGAATTTCGCACCATCCGTGCTCAGTATGCGTCCCGGCGACGGTCCACCGCACATCCGCCTTGATAAGGCGGCGCAATTCCTTTTAGGGGATAGGCTATGAATGATCTGACGATTACGCCCGCCCGATCGCTTGATGCCGGAGCCGTGGGGCACATCCTGTCCGTTTCAAACGACGCGATGCCCTGGCTGCCGCGTGTGCATTCGGCGGCGGAAGAGATTAAATACTCAGCCGAGATGATTGAGGCAGGTTGGGTGCGCGTCGCCATGTCCGTCGACAAAGTCATTGGGTTTATCGCGCGCCACGAAAACGAGATTTACGCGCTCTACGTCTTGCCCGAAGCACAAGACAGCGGGGTCGGTACGGCGCTGTTGAAGGATGCGATGGCGGCATGCGACCGGCTGATGCTCTGGAGTTATGAGGCGAACGGAATTGCTTCGCATTTCTATAACTTACGCGGGTTTGTTGAAGTAGACCGTACAGACGGCAGCGGCAACGAAGCGCGCCTGCCGGACATACGGTATGAGTGGACAAGAGGCAAAAGCTGATGGCCAAGGGTCCGGTTCTGATCGATCTGGAAGCTGAAAAACCTGGCCCTTCGGTTGCTGACGCGCCACCGGTTCCCGATCTCACACCGCTGACCGCTGATGGAGAGGCGATGTGTGCCGCAGCCCAGCTTGCTGCGCGCAAACCGTCGCGCCTGACGCGGTGGTTCTTTGGACTTGGCACGGCCTTGCTGGGGACGGTTGTCTCTGTGGCTGCGTGGGATTTTGTGACAGGGCTTGTCACCCGTACTCCGGTGTTGGGCTGGAGTATTGCAGTTCTTTTTTGCGGCTTTCTTGCAGTTTTGGTCATCATTGCCTTGCGCGAGTTAGCAGCTTTAGGCCGCCTGTCTCGTGTAGACGGTCTGAGGCGTGCGGCGGATCAGGCGATTGCAGAGCAGGATTTGCAGCAGGCGCGGCAGATGTCGGATCGTCTGGTCGCGCTTTACGGCGCGCGCGAAGATACGCGTTGGGGCCGCGGCAGGTTGGCGGAACTGCGCGGTGACCAATTGGATGCGGCAGGTTTGCTCGCCCTGACCGAAGCAGAGCTTTTGGGCCCTTTGGATATGCAGGCATCCCGCGAAGTCGAGGCAGCCGCACGTCAGGTGGCGGCGGTCACAGCGCTTGTGCCACTGGCGCTTGCGGATGTGGCTGCGGCTTTGGTCGCCAACATCCGCATGATCCGGCGTATCGCCGAGATTTACGGGGGGCGGTCTGGTACAATTGGCAGTTGGCGTCTGACACGCGCTGTCTTTAGCCATATGGTCGCAACAGGGGCTGTTGCCGTGGGTGATGATCTGCTCGAACCTGTGCTCGGCGGGTCAATCGTGGGCAAGCTTTCGCGGCGCTTTGGCGAAGGTGTGGTCAATGGCGCACTGACTGCGCGCGTCGGGGTGGCGGCAATGGAAGTGTGTCGCCCCATGCCCTTTGCAGCCAAGCCGCGCCCGAAGGTACGCGACATTATCAAACGTGCCCTTGGCGGTATATTGTCAGGCGCTAAGTCCTGACACGGTCATACGCCGTGCCGATTTGAAAGGAAGCCCTTGATGGAAAGTTTCGCCGCTGATCTGGCAACAATGATACGCCGGCCATTGGCGCCCGAGCATGTTCAGGCAATGCGAAAAGTCGGACAGATCGTTCGGTTTGGTGCAGGGGAAACCGTTCAGGAAACAGGCGGTGAAAGCGCGCTTTTCCACTATGTCCTCGAGGGCGAGTTGGAAGCCGTGGATCCAGTTACAAACTCCAGATTGGGGAATGCAACGCTGGGCCCGGGTCAGTTTTTCGGGGATTTGCAGTTCTTGTCCGGTGGGGTGTCTCTGGCGGGGGCCCGTGCGCTGGTCCCCAGCGAGCTGTTGTGTGTGCCCCGCGACAAGATGCTCAAGCTCATGTCAGATATCCCTGAGATGAGCGACATTGTGGTGACGGTGCTGGCCGCGCGGCGCCGGCGTGCGGTTGAACAATCCGATGGCGGCTTGACGTTGATCGGGTCCGAGATCAGCCGTGACGTCCGCGAGGTCGGAAGTTTTGCCGCCCGCAACCGCATTCCCTACCGCGAGGTCGATGTCGGATCGACCGAGGCACGCCGCATGGCCGAAGTTTGCGGATTGGCCGAAGGTGCGGCGGGTGTGGTGTTCGGGGGGCGGTTTAAAATTGACCCGCCCACACTACAAAGCGTCGCTCAGGCATTAGGCCTTGATCTGGCGGTGGGAGGCGAAGAGACCTTTGATGTTTTAATCGTCGGTGGCGGGCCTGCGGGTGTTGCCGCAGCCGTCTATGCTGGCGCCGAAGGTCTAAGCGCGCTTGTGCTTGAAGACCTGGCAATTGGCGGTCAGGCAGGAACATCCAGCCGGATCGAGAATTACATGGGGTTCCCGACCGGCATTTCAGGCGGTGATCTTGTGGGGCGTGGCGAAGTGCAGGCACTGAAATTCGGCACACGGTTTGCCATGCCACGGCGTGTATCGGCGCTGACCCAGTGCAGTGAGAAATACTTTCATGCGGCTCTGGCTGACGGGCGCAACGTGTCTGCAAAGGCGCTGGTTGTCGCAACAGGTGTGCAATACCGAAAGCTACCATTGGAAGGGTTGGAGCGGCTTGAGGGCGCAGGCGTATACTATGCGGCCACCGAGTTCGAGGCACGGTGGTGCAAGGATGCCGAAGTTGCCGTGATCGGCGGCGGAAATTCCGCGGGGCAGGCGGCTATGTTCATGGCAAGAACTGCGCGCCATGTTCATATTCTTGTGCGTCGTGACGGACTGTCGGACACGATGTCCGATTACCTTTTGCAGCGCCTGCAATCACATCCTAAGATCACGATCCATACCAGAACCGAAATCGCAGCGCTTCATGGTGATACGCAATTGGAGAGTGTGATAATTAGTGACCACGCGTCTGGGCAGGAGTGGACGCTGAAGACGCGCGCGCTTTTTGTGATGGCGGGCGCTGCGCCAAATACCGACTGGCTGTCGGGCTTGATCGCGCTGGATGACAAGGGCTTTGTCGTCACAGGCAGTGATGCAGGCGGACGTACCCCCTACGAGACATCATGCCCGGGCGTGTTTGCCGTGGGTGACGTACGGGCGGGTTCGGTAAAACGTGTTGCATCTGCTGTGGGCGAAGGGTCGGTCGTGATGTCGGCGGTCTGGGACCACGTAAAGGGTTAAGGCTTAAAGCGCTGTCGGGCTTGGGGGTGCAATGATACTCCGGCGCTCCGGACAGCGGGGACTTGTAGCGATTGTGTCAGGTGCTTATAAGGCCGCGTATGACTGGGACAGTGATCTGCATAATTCGAATTATAACCCCGGCGCTCTAGTGTATGAGACGCCGGGCCAAGGTGTTTGAGTTTCGCGCACCGACCGATATCCCATGATAATGCCCTTTCGATAGATTGCCCAAAAAGGACGCCCGCAATGTGCGCCGATACGACCGATAAACCTGCAGTAGATTACAAATCCACTCTAAGCCTGCCGAAAACCGATTT
>Ga0316191_10001142_pt1 | contig 18305 bp, 14 predicted proteins | sample Eddworburr2cm_MG_FD_204928 | JGI IMG/M metagenome (GOLD analysis project Ga0316191, IMG submission 204928) | Coastal sediment microbial communities from Maine, United States - Eddy worm burrow 2 cm | ecosystem: Environmental > Aquatic > Marine > Coastal > Sediment | place: USA: Maine...
AGCAGCCAGCTCCGGCAGGCTGGTACCCAGTGCGACCACGGTGAGGCCGATGACCAGTTCGCTGACGCCCAGCGCAACGGCAATTCCGCTCGCCCCCCACACCAGCAACTTGGAGCTGCCAACCAGCAGGAGCAATCCCAGGGTGAGCCAGCCGAGAGCAGCCGGCATCTTCATCTCGTGGACCAGTTCCTCTTTTTCATGATCTTCGCGCGCGTACTCGGCGGGATGGCTGCGATGCTGCTGGATCAGGCGAACCAGGCTCAGGATCAGCAATCCGAACAGCATGAAACCATCGACGATGTCGAGCTTCAGGTCGTAAAGGCTCCACGCCATGACGGCGGTCGCCAGCAGCAACAGGGGGTATTCGTTTCTGAACAGGCGGCTGGCAACAGGAATCGGCGCCAGGATGGCGGTGACTCCGAGGATCAGGCCGATATTGGCGATATTGGAGCCGAGTGCGTTGCCGATCGCGATATCGGGTGTATTGTCCAGCACCGCTATGATCGACACCACGATTTCTGGCGCCGAGGTGCCGAAGCCGACGATGGTGATGCCGATGATCATGATTGACACGCCGAGCAAACGTGCCATGGCGGCCGCACCTTCGACAAATTTGTCGGCACTCCAGACTAGTATTGCCAGTCCCGCGACGACGGCGGCGAGGTAACTTAGCATGATCTAATTCCAGGCGTACAAATCGTCAGAAGTTGTCGGTTGACGTGAACAGGCCGACCCGCAGGTCCTTCGCACTGTAGATTTCGCGGCCATCGACTTCCATGACCGCGTCGCCGATACCCATTACCAGCTTGCGCATGATGACGCGTTTCATATCGATACGGTAGGTTACTTTGTTAGCGTCGGGCAGCACCTGGCCGAAATACTTGACTTCACCGGCGCCAAGCGCACGACCGTGTCCGGGGCCGCCTTTCCAGCCAAGAAAAAATCCGATCAACTGCCACATGGCGTCGAGTCCGAGGCAGCCGGGCATCACCGGATCGGTTTCAAAATGGCATTTGAAAAACCAAAGCTCCGGATTGACATCGAGTTCCGCGATGATTTCGCCCTTGGCGAACTGGCCCCCGGTTTCGTTGATCTTGATGATTCTATCGAACATCAGCATGGGTGGTAACGGCAGCAGCGCGTTACCGGGTCCGAATAATTGGCCTTTGCCACACTCGATGAGTTCATCATAGCTAAAGCTATGTCGATCGGTTAGAGAACTGGGCATTTGTAGTTGTTATGAGATTGTTGGGATTTCGAACACTAACGATTATGCGACAAATTTACCAGTAATTCGTAAGATTGATCCGTAAAACACCTGTTCATCGTTCACTTGCAACCGCGAAGCGGATAGACTCTGCGTGGATTATCAGGTTGAGTCAGCTTCCGTTCAGTATCGATAGGGAAAGATTAAGCATATGCAAAAATTTCTACCCCTCTTTTATGGGCTGTTTGTTATGCCCTGGTTGAGTTTCGGTTTGCAGGCTCAGGATAAACTGAGCCTTGAACAGGCAATTCAACTGGCGCTTGCGCACGATCCCCGCGTAGACGAAAAAGAAGCTTTTGTGCGTAAGGCGCGCGGCTTGTTGCTGGAAGCCGAGGGATCGGAAGGTTTCCGATACTCGGTCGACAGTTTCCTCGCTATTGCCAATGGTTTGGATGGCGGGTTTTACGACGGGGGGCAGGATTCCTGCAGCAGTAATTGCCAACCGCGTGACGATCTCTATGATTTCAAAGACGGCCTGTCGCTGTGGGGTGGGCTGACCTTTAGCATTGTCAAGCCGCTGGCAACTTTTGGTCGCCTGGAGAATTACCAGGAAGCGGCGCAGAACAATATCGTGATCAAGCAACAGGACATCACGTTACAGAAAGATGAGATCGGGTTACAGGTAGTCAAGGCTTATTACGGCTACCTTACCGCGCGGGATAGCCGTCTGTTACTGGAAGATACCCGTCAACGTCTGCTTGCTGCGCTGGAACTGGTCGAGGGCTGGCTCGCTGATGGCGGCGGCAATGTCAGCCAGTCCGACAAGTTTGCATTGCAGTCAGGGCTTGGCCTGATCGATAACTTTCTCGCCGAGTCACGCGGACTTGAATCGATTGCGATGGCTGGATTGAAGCTGTTAACCGGCCGCGAAGAAGAGTTGATCGAGCTCGCAGATCGGCGCTTGATGCCGGTCGATATGCCGGCCGAGAGCCTGGATGAGTGGATTGAACTGGCGCAGCAAAATCGTGTTGAATTCAAGCAGGTAGCCGCCGGGTTGACCGCGCGCCGTGCTTTGGTGGAGGCCACACGCGCGGAAGTAAAGCCGATTGTGTATGCCGGGGTGGCCGGATCGCTGGCCTATTCGCCGGACCGCGATCGCCTGGATAACCCCCACATATACGATCCATTCAACCATGCTGCCCTGTCACCGCTGATCGGCATGCGCTGGCAGTGGGAGCAGGGTGCGCAACCGGCGAGAGTGGTGCAGGCTCAGGCAGAACTTGACGCGCTGGTGCACAAGGCGTCGTTCGCCCGTCTCGGAATTCCGTTCCAGGTACGTGAGCAATATTTCACGATGCAGGCGAAGCATCAGGCGATCGAATCGATGCGAAACAGCTCGAGGGCCGCTCGACGCTGGATGATTGCCTCTTATTCCGATTTCGAGGCTGGCCTCGAGGAGGCCGATAAAATCATTAATGCGTTGCAGGTTTATGTGCTTTCCTATGCCGAATACCTGCGTGCGGTGAATGATTTCAACAATCATGTGTCCAAGTTGCGTAGTGTCAGCGGAGTATTTCAGTGAACAAGTTAATTTTTAGCCTGCTTTTAATTCTGGCGGTGCCGGCAATGGCCGCCACCGGGCCGGAACAGTTGATACGGGAAACCTCCGACAAGGTGCTCGACGAGATCAGGAATAACGCAGAGCAATATAAAACTGACCCACAGGGCGTTTATGACCTGGTGAATACCGTGGTGTTACCGCATTTTGATTTCTCTGCAATGACCGACCTCGCGCTCGGTAGCTACAAGGAAGAGGTCAACGAGCAACAGCGTCCCGAGATCATCAACGAGTTTCGCCTGCTGTTGGTGCGCACCTATAGTTCGGCGCTGCTCGAATATACCGATCAGGTGGTGGTATACCTGCCTATGGAGGGATCGGAGGCGGAAGGGGCGGTCACCGTGCGTACCGAGATTGAGCAGGCAGGTGGATTCCCGATACCGATCAATTACATGTTGCGCAAAGGTGATGATGGCTGGAAAGTCTTCGATATCAGTGTCGATGAGGTGAGCCTGGTAACCAATTATCGTTCCAGTTTCGCCCGTGCAATCAAGAAGAATGGCGTTGGTGGATTGATCGAAACACTGCGTAGTCGTAATGGCTCCCTGTAAAATTTAGCGGCCTTGCCCCGGTTACCTTGTGGTGCCGCGATGAGCTTGCTTGCACCCTGCGAATACTGGATATTGAACCGCGCATCCGGGATGCGCGAAAATCGGCATTTCCCTTTTATTTCCTGATAGAATGGCGGACTTTGTCTGCGATGACCGTGCATGAATAAGTTAATTATTAGAGGTGGCGTGCCGCTGTCCGGCGATGTGCGCATTTCGGGTTCGAAGAACGCGGTCTTGCCGATACTGGCCGGCACCTTGCTCGCCGACAGCCCGGTGATCATCCGCAATGTACCGCATCTACACGATGTCACCACCACGATGGAATTACTTGGCCGCATGGGCGTTTCCCTGACCATCGGCGAGAAAATGAGCATCGAGATCGACCCGACTACGCTGGAGAATACCTTCGCTCCCTATGAGCTGGTGAAAACCATGCGCGCTTCGATTTTGGTGCTCGGCCCATTACTCGCGCGTTATGGCGAGGCCGATGTTTCACTGCCCGGAGGTTGTGCCATTGGCGCGCGGCCGGTCGATATGCATCTCAGCGGTCTCGAGGCCATGGGCGCACACATCGAGGTGGAGCAGGGGTATATCAAGGCGAAGTGCGACCGGTTGAAGGGTGCGCGCATCGTCATGGAGCAGGTCACTGTTACCGGAACCGAGAATCTGATGATGGCGGCGAGCCTGGCGAAGGGCACCACCGTCATCGAAAATGCGGCGCGCGAACCTGAAGTGGTCGATCTCGCCGATTTCATCAATGCGATGGGTGGTAATATCGTTGACGCCGGTACTGATCGGATTACGATCCACGGCGTCGACAATTTGCGTGGTTGTGATTACTCGGTGTTACCGGATCGCATCGAAACCGGCACCTACCTGGTGGCTGCGGCAATTACGGGTGGCAAGGTACTGGTCAAGCGCACCGACCCGAGCCTGCTTGACGCGGTGCTGGCCAAGCTGGAAGAAGCCGGGGCGATAGTCGATATCGGTGACGACTGGATCGAGCTCGATATGGAGGGCCGCAAACCGCGGGCTGTCAATATTCGTACGGCACCTTACCCTGGATTCCCCACCGATATGCAGGCGCAGTTTTGTGCACTGAATTCGATTGCCGTTGGTACCGGATCGGTCACCGAGACAGTGTTTGAAAACCGTTTCATGCACATCCAGGAATTTGTACGCCTCGGCGCCAACGTCCAGCTCGAAGGCAATACCGCCATTATCCACGGCGTGGAAATACTCAATGGCGCTCCGGTCATGGCCACCGATCTACGCGCCTCGGCGAGCCTGATTCTCGCTGGACTGGTGGCGAAAGGCGAGACCGTGGTCGATCGGATATACCATATCGACCGTGGCTATGATCACATCGAAGAGAAGCTCGCCGGTCTTGGTGCCCAGATTCAGCGCGTTCCCAACTAGGTGAACCGGACAATATCACCTTGAAAGAGCACTAACCTGCCATGTCCTCCGCGTTAACCATTGCCCTGGCCAAGGGCCGAATTCTCGACGAAACCCTGCCGTTACTGGCGCGTGCCGGCATCGAGCCTGTGGATGACCTGTCGAGCAGTCGCAAGCTGGTGTTTGCCACCAATGTGGCCGGCATTGAGCTGGTATTGATACGCTCCGCCGACGTACCGACCTATGTTCAATACGGGGCCGCAGACCTCGGGATTGCCGGCAAGGACGTGCTTGCCGAGCACGGTGGTGAAGGGCTTTATGAGCGTGTCGATTTGAAAATTGCACCCTGCAAGATGATGACCGCCGGGTTTGCCGGGCGGCCATTGCCGCGCACACGACTCAAAGTCGCCACCAAGTACCCGCAGATCACGCGCCGGTTTTTCCTCGAGCAGGGTCGCCAGGTGGAGTTGATCAAGCTCTACGGCTCGATGGAGCTCGCGCCCGTGGTTGGCCTCGCCGACATCATTGTGGATCTCGTGCAGACCGGCAATACACTCAAGGCAAACGGCCTGACGCCTCTTGAAACCATCATGGATATCAGTTCACGCCTGATCGTTAATCGCGCCGCGTTAAAGATGAAAAACAGGGCGATCCGCGATGTGGTAGAGCGCATCGAAAGGGCTGTCGAGTGACATGAAAATCAATCGCCTCGATAGTTGTGACGATAATTTCGACGATGAGCTGCAGCGGCTGCTCGCCTGGGATTCGGTATTGGACGATGCGGTTATTGCAACGGTCAGCGAAATCCTCCACGCCGTTCGCAAAAATGGTGACCAGGCCCTGCTCGAATACAGCCGGCGCTTTGATCAGCTTGACGTCGCTGCGGTTAGCGAGCTTGAAATGTCGGCGCAACGACTGCAGCGGGCATTCGAATCGCTCGCCAGTGCCGAGCGCGATGCGCTGTCGCAGGCTGCCCTGCGGATTCGAGCCTATGCCGAGCGCCAGAAGCTTGAATCCTTCGAATACACCGAGGCGGACGGTAGCTTGCTCGGCCAACAGATCAGTGCGCTCGACCGGGTAGGGTTATACGTACCCGGCGGTAAGGCCGCATATCCCTCCTCGGTGCTGATGAACGCTATCCCGGCAGTTGTCGCGGGCGTGGGCGAACTGATCATGGTGGTGCCGACACCGCAAGCTGTGGTCAATGAGCTGGTGCTGGCGGCCGCGCATATCGCCGGTGTCGATCGGGTTTTTTGTATTGGTGGTGCGCAGGCTGTGGCGGCCCTTGCCTACGGCACCGAAACCATACCCGCAGTCGATAAGATTGTTGGCCCTGGCAATATCTACGTCGCCACGGCCAAGCGCATGGTGTTTGGCACCGTTGGCATCGATATGATTGCCGGGCCTTCCGAGATCCTGGTGATTTGCGACGGCGCCACTGATCCGGACTGGATCGCGATGGATTTATTTTCGCAAGCCGAGCACGATGAAGATGCTCAGGCGATTTTATTGTCACCCGATGCCGAATTTCTTGACCGGGTGGCAGACAGTAGCGCGCGTCTGATCGAGGAAATGCCGCGCCGGCAGATTATCGAACAGTCGATGAGTACGCGTGGTGCGTTGATCAAGGTTCGGGACCTGGACGATGCGGTCGAGGTTGCCAACAGGATCGCGCCCGAACATCTCGAGCTTTCCGTGGAAAACGCGCGACAGGTGGCCAGATCGATTCGCCATGCGGGCGCTATTTTTCTTGGCCGTTATACCGCAGAGGCGTTGGGCGATTACTGCGCAGGACCCAATCACGTGCTGCCGACGTCACGCAGTGCGCGTTTTTCGTCACCGCTCGGGGTCTACGATTTTCAGAAGCGTTCCAGTCTGATCGGTTGTTCCGCCAGTGGCGCTTCCGAACTCGGCAAAGTGGCCTCGAAACTGGCGCGTGGCGAAGGCCTGGTGGCGCACGCGCGTTCCGCCGAATATCGTATCAAGTGACCCGATCCGCGTTGCGGATCGGGGGGCCCACACAGGCGGTAAATTGCCCGGGTCGCGCGATCTAAAAAATAGAGTAGTAGTAACCCAGGTAAAGCGAATAGGTGTACTGTTCCTCCAGTTCCGGCAGGTTCAGGTCCGAGTACTCGATACCGAAAATGCCTTCGAAGCTAAGCCTGTTACTGCTGCGATAAGTAACCTTGAATGACGGCTTCAGGATGAATTGATCGTTTCCATCTCTCTTGTCCGTTCTAAGGTCCAGCTGTATCCGCGGATCGTAGCTTATTCCGTGGCTATCCCCGAAACGGCTACGGGCACGAACCGACAGGATGTCGCCCGTAGGTGAACTCGATATCCCACCACCCAGGGTCGCGTAATCGCGAGCAGTCAAGAGTCCCTGAAACGAATAATCAACCGAGAGTTGCAGGTAATCGGAAGACGGAATGTCTTCGACTCCACCGGAGGCCTCGGTCGCTTCCAGCTTCAGGGCCGACAGGTAGAAGTACAGGTGTCGGGTCGCATCGAAACGGTAGCTGGCGCCGGCAAAAAGGTTCTGGCTTCGGCTGCTGCGGTCCTGGGCGAGCTGATAGATCTCATCATCGCTAAATATGTCCTTGAGTTCATCTATCGTTGCTACTGTCTGTCCCTGCAACGAGTTCAGGGTCGACAGCGTGGGCGAATAGCCCAACGACAGGCTCAGATTCAGTGTCCAGTCGCCGGCCAGCTGGAAGTTTGTATTCAGCGACAGGTTGTTCAGCTCTTGATAGAAGAGGTCGTAGTCGATAAAGCCATAGACGAAACTGCCGTCGTTATGGTAGCGGATTTCACTGCCCACGGAATCGCGGTCGGTCAGTCCCGAGACCTCCTGGTGGATCAGGAAAAAAGAGGTGTCGAGCCAGGAATAGGGCGCCAGATTCAAATTGGCGCCGATGAAAGGCTGGTCACTGTTGAAGTCGGAAAAGGAAGATTGCGCCACGTAGCCGTAAGCAGCAGCGAGCTGGAAGCCGGAATGGGATAAATCGGTAAAGCTGATGCCGTCAAAACCGCCGTAAACCCCGGTCAGGGTGCGACGCTGGCGCCCGCCGACAAGGCGGAAATCATCGCGCGCGTATTCGATGCTGGCGGTCGAGATACGGGATTCGCTGTCGTCGTCGATAAAGTCATTGACGAGGCCAGCGTCGAGACGCAGTTCGAGCTTGTCGGTATCGGTTCTGTGCTGCACAAACAGATTCAGGTCGGTTACCAGCACACGGTTGACTGAAGTCAGGTCCTGGCCGGGATTGTCGATCATGTCGTCCTGGTAGAATTGCATCAACATTCCCCGAGAACTCCAGGGGCTGCGTTCGCTGCGTCCGGTATCGTTCGCGATTCTGGTTTTCGGCGTCAGGCTCATCGTGCGAATGCCCTCGAGCCGACTTTCGATGCGTGACCGGGTTTCGGGCTCCGGTTCTGTGTCCAGCAACGCCTCGTAGAGCACAATAGCCTGCGCAAACTTACGTTGGCGCTCGCGCGTAATTCCCGCCAGCTCCAGCGCTTCCCGCACCTGGATCAGGTCCCCGGTTTCGGAGATCCTGTCCGTAATCGCGATGACGCGCGCGAAATTTCCGTCGATGAATTCCTGGCGGGCCTGCTCCAGCAGTGCAGGGGGTTCGGACGAGCCCACGGCAACTGGCGCAGCGGGCGCTCTAACCGGGGCAGGCACATCCGCGATCGGCGCCCTGGCCTGACCGAGAAATTTCGCCAGCTGTTTTTCCTCATCGGGATTGCGTCGGTAGATCCACGCTTCGGCGAAGGATTTCTGTAATCGCTGAAGTTGTATTTGCGCCGTTTTCTCGCTGCTGAAATTCCCCAGCGCCAGCCGGTAGTAAGTCTGGTCTTCTACGCTGACCCGGGTCTGGTAGATAAAATATTCCTGTAGCAGTGGCCTGCCGTCCGGCGGCAAGGCGATAAAACGACGGCTACTGGAGGAGAGTACGATAGCGTAGGGCTGGATCGCTGAAGCGCTCGGAGGGTTGTTGAAAACTCCCTCGACATTCAGGAACACGAAGCTCGCGGCTGATGCCGTGGAGCACAGTGCCAGCCAGATGACAAACAGGGGCCATCTGCCAGAGCAATATCGAAGCAGACTCATGCATGCATGACCATCTCCAGGAATGAGGGTCGCTAAAATTTGCATGGGCCGGTTCATTAGCAGCTGGTGTTTTAGGGAGTAGTGGCAGGCAGCCATGCCGAGGTGTTATGGCAAACCAGGCAATCATCAACGGTAATGAGGTGCCCCGGATTTTTACCGGTTGCAATCACCCCGTTGTGGCAGCTGGAGCAACTGCCAATGACATCGTTATGATCCACTCGCACCACCGGTGCGAAGTTAAACGTGTTGTGGCAGTCTTCGCAGAAATTGGTAGTCAGGATGTGGGTCGGGTTCTTGCCGATGGCGACGACGCCATTGTGGCAGGTGATGCAGCTGTCAGTGATGTTGGTATGGTCGTAAACGGCGCCCGCCCAGATGAAGGTGCGATGGCAGTCGTCGCATACATTGCTGCTGACGACATGGTCCGGAGTTTTACCGGTTGCAGTCACGCCATTGTGGCAGCTCTGGCAGGGACCGGCGACGGCATAGTGGTCGACCCGGGTAACGGAGAGCCACGAGTTCGGCTGATGGCAGTACTCGCAGTCGCCCGTTATTCGAATGTGCTGGCTGGAGGCGGCGCTGGCCCTGATCAGCCCTGTAGTCGAATGACATTGGTCACACCTGCGGGGTGTACCGGCAAATATTGCCTCTACGTGGCAGGCTTCGCATCGCAGCGTGGCGTGTTTGAAATCCAATGGGAAGCCGGTTTGATCGTGGCTGAAATCGGCGCCGAATTCGAGCGCCTGGCAAGCGCTCGCCGTCATCAGGCCGAATAACCCCACCAGCAGGCAGCGCCAGACCAGGCTGCGCACTGCGGAATGTCGCGTGTTTGTAGATTCAGGCTTCATGGTTGAATTTCTGGTGAGCTGAAACTCTTTTCACTATGGCATTTGTTACAACGAGCGCCGAATTTACCCTCGTGCACGTCATCACGCCGATGGCAATCGATGCATCGCCAGTCGGCGCCAACGTAGCTGTCCAGGGGTTTGTTGTGGCAACTATCGCAGTGGATCTCGGAATGTGTGTGCCTGAGCCTGAATTTCGTATCATCGTGATCGAAACGCCAGATCAGCCAGTCGTTCGGGTTGTGGCATTGCGCGCATTCCTCGCCCAGGCTGCGTTTATGGACGTCGTCGTTACGATGACAGTCGATGCATTCTGATTCGGTTTCGGTGAATACAGAGGAGGCGTGGCAAGCCTCGCAACCGAGTGCAGCATGTTGCCCAATGAGCGGAAAAGCAGCCAGATCGTGGTCGAAACGGACCCTGGTCTGCCAGGCCGCGTCGTTGTGGCATTGCGCGCAATTTTCGCCGAGGGCACGCTCATGAACGTCGTCCTGCCGGTGGCAGTTATCGCAGTCGGTATCCAGCTTTCGGTCTTCGGCGCCAGCGATATGGCAGGCCTCGCATTCCAGGTCAGCATGACCACCGCGCAGCGGAAAACTGGTCTTGGTGTCATGGTCGAACTGCGTCAGGTGCCAACCCCTGACCTCGTGACAGTCGCGGCACTTTTCGCCATTCGATCCCTTGTGAATATCATCGTCGCGGTGGCAGCTGAAACAGCTGCGGACGCCTTTGTCAGGTTTTTCCGCGTTGTAACCGATTGCATGGCAGGCATTGCACGATTGCCCGAGATGCCCGCCACGTAGCGGGTAATCGGTATCACGGTCGTGGTCGAAGGTCACCTGGTCCCATTTTTTCGGCTGATGACATTGCTCGCATTTATTACCGAAGCGATTCGCGTGGACGTCTCGTATCGCGTGACAACTGACGCACTGTTTTGGCGTGTCCTTGTATTTGCCCTCGATGTGGCAGGCGCTGCAGGGCACCTCTTTGTGGGAAAACTTAAGTTTGAAATCGGTTTTGTCGTGATCGAATCCGGTTTTGCCCCATTCATTCGGTGAGTGGCACTGGTCGCACTTTTTACCCAGTTTGCCGTCGTGCGCATCGTCCTCGGAGTGGCAGGCATAGCATGCCATTTCGGTTTCCCGGAACTTGGTTTCCGCGCTGTGACAAGCGCCGCACTCGACCTGGGTATGCCGGCCAATCAGCTCGAAATCGGTTAAGCGATGATCGAAATTATCCTGGTCCAGCGAGACTATGCTGGCATCGCGTCCGCGATGATCGGCATGACAGGTTTTGCATTCCAGGTTCGACGCGCTGCGGTCCATGCCGTGGAAACCCATTTTTTTGCCGATATCATCAGCGACCAGTTCATGGCAGTCGAGGCAAAGTTGCCTCTGGGTCGTATCGCGCAGGCGCACGTGGCAGCGGGTACACTCAGACTCGTACTCTTCATGGCCTGAAATCAGCTCTCCCGGCATCAGGAATTTCTCGACTTCCACCGCCATCGCCTCGTTGTTGCCCAGGACGGTGAATAGCAGGATCAGCGCAAACAGGGCTCTCATCAGTAGAAATGCACCACGAAGACGTGGATGAGACCCGACAGGATTAGCAGGATAAACAACGGCAGGTGCAAGACGTGCCAGTAAGAGAACAGAACTTCATTGATCCCCAGCCGGCAGATTGAGCGTAAATCCCTCAATCTGATGTAAATCTGCCTTTTCGCCTGCTTATTCAGGGCGGTTTTATTGATATTGCGATATAGCTTCCAGATACGCGATTTCATTCGCATATAAAAGAAGATCGAGCGGTTAACGCCCGTGTGGAGGTTAGACAGGCTTGTTTCGACATCGTTGAATTCCTTGACGATGGCAGCATCGATCGCCCTTGATCCGTTCACCAGCAGCCCTGACAGATCAACATTCGAATGAAACTCCTCGAAACGCAGCTTACTCCCGTAGAGCCCATGATGGATGCGCTGATACAGGGAACGTCCAACCAGTCCACTGATCGCTACGATCAGCATGCTGAAAAAAGCGACGCTGCTGTTGAATGACCCGAGCCTGAAACCCGAGTGAAATACGATCAGCAACGGACCGACCACGCCGAGAATCATGTGGATTCGAAACCACGATGCGACCGAGCCAATCGACTTCCAGCGGCGAAATCTCTTCCGCGCCGGGTACGCCAGCAACAGTAACATCAACGAGCCGCCGATGATTCCCAACCAGTAGCCGATCCCGGTCTCGGCCACGAGGTATTGGCGGTCGCGAGAGGCCCAGCCCACGGCCAGCATCAGCAAGATCGAAATATACCAGATAGTCCAGGTGGTCTTGACGAGTACGATGGAGAGCGTCTTTGGCATTATTGTCCTATGATTCCTTTGTAAAACGTTTATTATCGTGCCTGTAGCCATCCGGGTACAAGCTGTCGCTCAATTAAGGATAGCAATAGGGTTACATATTAAGTCACTTTTGAGGTTTATTCCTCGGCATTGCGAAATATTTCCCTTTTTAAAATAAGGCTTTGCTGCTTTTATCAAGGTCAATTCTCTTCATTTAGAAGTTCTTCGAAATGACCCTGTATTACTGGTTATCAATGCTGCCCGTGTTGTCGCTTTTGGCGCTCTACCTCTTCTGGCAGCACCGCACTCAACGCATCAGCGAGGCCGCCCGACTGCAGGCAATTGAGTCAGGCCTGGCGGAGCCGGCTTCACTGCACCCGGTGATTGATCGCAATAAATGCATCGGTTGCAAGTCCTGCGTGTATATCTGTCCACAACAACTGGGTCACCGAGTGCTCGGAATCTACCACGGCAAGGCCGAATTGCTCGAGGCGGCGAACTGTATCGGGCACGGCGCCTGCAAGACGGTTTGCCCGGTGGGCGCGATAACTCTCGTATTTGGCACCGCGAACCGGGGTGTCGACATACCGCAGGTTGACGATAATTTCGAGACTAACGTTCCCGGCATCTACATCGCGGGTGAGCTGGGCGGCATGGGCTTGATTCGAAACGCGATAGAGCAGGGTAAGAAGGCGACGCAGGCGCTTGCGCGGAAATTGCCGAAATCAAGCCGGCACGATTACCAGGTCGTAATCGTGGGCGCGGGTCCCGCGGGTATCGCTGCAACCCTGCAGGCGAAAGAACTCGGCCTGAAATACCTGACGATCGACCAGGATTCGCTCGGCGGCACCGTCTTCAAATACCCGCGTGGCAAGATCGTCATGACCCAGCCGGTCGAGTTGCCGCTGGTGGGGAAAATGCATTTCGAGGAAACCAGCAAGGAAGAGTTACTCGAGTTCTGGCAGCAAACAGAGGCAAAATCCGGAATCAAAATCCACTATGGTGAGCTGGTTGCCGATATCAGCGCCCTGGATCCGGGGTATGCGATTGCCAGCAGCGGTGGCACCTACTCCACCGATACGGTGTTGCTCGCGATTGGCAGGCGTGGAACACCACGTAAACTGGGGGTACCCGGTGAGGATCAGTCCAAGGTGGTCTATCAACTAACCGACCCCGAGCAATATGTCGGACAGCAGGTATTGATCGTCGGTGGAGGCGATAGCGCGCTGGAAGCAGCGCTCGCGATCGCCGAGGCCGGTGGGGCTGTCTCGGTCTCGTACCGCAGCGATACCTTTTCGCGTGCGAAGGCAAAGAACAGGGAACGCATCGAGGCTTTCGCGGAGGCAGGCAAGCTAAAACTCTACCTGTCCTCGAACGTAACCAGCATTTCTCCACAGGAGGTTTTACTCGAGCAGAAGGGAGAGGCGATAAAAATAGCAAACGAGGCGGTTATCGTCAGCGCCGGTGGCATACTGCCGACTGGATTTCTGCGGCAGATGGGTATAGAGGTTGACACCCGGTATGGCACGGCCTAGCCTTGGAAGCGCAATCATTATGAAACATTATCTGCTGTTTTTCCTGTGCCTGATTCTATCCGCACCCGCTGCGAGCAATGACGATGTTGCGCTCGGCGAGATTGATAAGCTGGTGCGACTGCGCAACTATCCCGAAGCGGTCAGTCGCCTGCAGACTTTGGCGCAAAAGGGTAGCCAGGAGGCGCAGTTCCGTTTGGCCGGTCTTTATCGAAGCGGCAAAGGTATCGAGCGGGACCTGAGCAAATCCCATGAACTTTACTACAAGGCCGCGCTTGCGGGACATGCGCAGGCGCAGTACGCGTTCGCTCTGCTGTCCGAGAAAACGCGTGATCCCGCAGCGGCGGCGGAGGCGCGCAAATGGTATCAAATGGCGGCTGCCCAGGGTCATGAGCGTGCCGCCGCGAGGCTTGAGGAACTGAATGATGCGCTCGCCGGCGCGCGTCTCGATGTCGGCAAGGCGGAAGTTTTCAACGCGATTCAACACAATGACGAGGCACTGATCGACACGCTGATCTCCCAGGGTGCCAACCTCGACCTGACCGATGCGCAGGGGAACACCACGGTGATGGCCGCATTGTCGGCGGGCTGGCCGCAGCTGGCGGACAGGCTGATTCCCGCGGTGCGCTACCCGGGGCAGGCCAATGCCGGCGGCGATCTGCCGCTGCATCTGGCCAGCAGTCGTGGTTACAGGAGCATCGTCAACTCCTTGCTCGACAACCAGGTGGATATCGATCAACGCGATGCGCTGGGCAATACCGCGCTGATGCTGGCGGTCAAAAACAGGCACGCCGACGTCGCTGAATTGCTGCTCGAACGGGGCGCAATTCCGGGCTTGACGAATAACAAAAATCAGTCTGCAATCGATATCGCTATCATCGTCGACGATGCACAGGGCAGGGCTTTGCTTGGCCGCTACGGGGCCAAACCCAGTGATACCAGCCAGGTGGTGGCGGCCATGAGCCTGCCCGAATTCAAATCGGCGGTGAATAAAAGTGGAGCTCGTTACAAAGGCTGGCCCCTGCTCAACATCGCCATACAACTCGGCGAAATCCAGATCGTCAATGAATTGATTGCGCAAGGCCCCAATCTTGCCGCTACCGATCCCGAGGGCAATAGCGCTCTGCTGGTTGCGGCGCGCAAGGGCGATGTTGATCGCCTGCGCCAGTTGCTGGGGCGCGGCGCCGATCCGAACACGGTTAACGATAACCAGCAATCCGCCCTGTACCTCGCGGTCGAATCGAAGTGCCTGCAATGCGTCAAGGTGTTAATCGATCGTCGAGCTGATCCATCGATCGAGACTCGAAACGGCGTCACGCCGCTGGAAGTGGCGATTCGGACCAGCCAGGCAGACGTTGCGCGGCTGCTGTTAGCCGCAGGTGGTGACTACGCGGGTATCCACCGGGTGCTGGTTTTAGTGGTGCAGAAAAAACTCGACAAGCTTGCCAGCGAGCTGGTCCCGCTTGACAGCAGGCTCGATGAGACAGACGCGAGTGGACGTTCGGTGTTGTGGCATAGCGCGGACCTGGGGCTCGAGAAGACAACCGCAAAACTCGCCAGTTCGGGGAAGGTCGACCTGGATAAGCAGGACAAAAACGGGCGCAGCGCGATTTCTCAGGCGGTCGCCGGGAGCCATTTCAAGATATTCCGCATGTTAGCGGAAAAGGGTGCCAGCCTGGTGCAGCGCTCCACCGCGGGCAATAGCTTGCTGATGCTGGCGGTGCTCGCCGAGAACCCTGAAATCGTCGAGTTTTTGCTGGCGCAGCCGATCGATGTGAACGCCAAAAACAACCTCGGCAATACCGCCTTGATGCTGGCCGCGGCGAGTGCGCAGAACGGCGTGATAGAGAGACTCATCGCCTCGGGTGCTGACCTGCAATTGCGTAACAGGGAAGATTTGAACGCGTTTCAAATTGCGGCCGATGCCGGGCACGCGGATACGGCGCAATTGATACATGACCGCAGCAACAAATTGTTCAAGCTGTTTAACTGAATCTTGCTGAAAGTGGATGATTACTTGGGGGGGTTTGCTTTTTTGATTATTTGGGAACATAATCCCACGATATGTGGCGCGCAGTTCACAGTTTGCGCGCTTTTTTAACGACTTTAATTTCATATGGGAATATAATCCCAAAGGATGAGATGATAAAGCTGGCATGCGAATCGATACTTATGCCCGCAGCCGTACCTGGCGTGCAGGTCCCACTTCGATACGCTCGAACCCGGAATTATTATCGAGACCAGGGACTCGGACAGTAACGCGCTTTTCATCAGGGCGCAGTTCGAGGACTAGTTAACCTGTGTCCCCTGTGCTGAAATGGATGCCCCGGGACTTTAAGCGGACGATATGCAAGCAATACTGAGAATATCACTGAGGAAAATACTGCTGGCGTTAGCTCGAACCCTGCTGCGCAACGGTATGGCTTACGGTGAATTTGACCAGGTGGCGCGTAAGGCTTTCGTCGATGTCGCTTATCGGGATTTTACCCCGACCGGGAAAAAACAGACGGTTTCCAACGTCGCCATACTCACCGGCCTCAACCGCAAGGAAGTGAAGAAGCTGGCGGAACTTGACCTGGGGCAGGGCGCGTCGGACGGCCGCCAGTACAACCGGGCCATCAGGGTACTCGGCGGGTGGATCAATGATTCGCGTTACCTGCGCAAGGATGGCGTACCGCGCGACCTGGAATACGACGGCAGCGATTCATTCAGCGAACTCGTCAAATTCTATAGCGGCGATATGCCGGTAGCGGCGATGCAGAAAGTGTTGCTAAATGCGGGCAACATCAAGTTTACCGACGACGGCAAGGTCAGGTTGATGAGCCACGCTTACCTGCCGTCGAATGACCCGGTCGAAAAACTGACGATTCTGGGTAACGACACCAGTCAGCTCGTCGAAACCATCGACTACAACCTGACCGCGGACGAAGAGGCGCTGCGCTTTCAGCGCAAAGCCTCGAATCCCCGGGTAGCACGCGCTTCAATCCCGCAAATCAAACAATTTTTGCAACGCAAGGGACAGGCTTTCCTCGAAGAAATCGATCTCTACCTGTCCCAGCATGAAACAGATGACGATTCGGCCACAGAACTCAGCGTCAGCGTGTTCTATCATGAGTCGAGCGATGAAAATCAGGAAGTTGAAAAATGAAAAATAGCAGACACAAACCGGTTAGATGGTTCACGATTCTCGGCTCGATACTGACCAGCGTCGCAGTGCTCAGTTCCTGCGGCGGTGGCACGGTTGCATCGATACTCGTCAGTGGCATCGGCGGCACTGGAATCAGTTACGGCACCGTGCTCGGCTTCGGCAGCATCCTCGTCAACGGCCGCCATGTCGATGACTCGGGCGCATCCGTGACTCTCGATGGTAACCCGGGTGACGGATCCGAGCACGGCGGCATCAAGCAGGGCATGGTGGTTAAGGTCCTTGGAGACTTCAGCGCTAACACCGGCACGGCGACTGCGGTGGAGTATCGGGACAACCTCGAAGGTCCGGTATGTGATGCGCCGGCGACAGTTGATGGCATCAGAACCCTGCGCGTACTCGGCCAGACGGTAATCCTGGATGCGACGACGATTGTAGACAATGGCTCGATCGATTCGATTTTGGCCGGTGATATCGTCGAGGTCAGCGGTCTGCCCGATGATCAGGAGCGGATCCAGGCGTCGTTCGTGGAAATTAAGACGTCAACGGAAGTCGAGGTCAAGGGTTTCGTGGACATGGTCGACAACGGTTCTCAAATGCTCACCATTAACGCGCTCGACGTGAATTTCAACACTGCGCTGATCGATAATAATATTCCTGGCAATATGCCTGCTGTCGGCCAGTTCGTCGAGGTGAAGGGCGCAGGGGCCTGTGGCGCCACCAGGGATGCGCTCACCGCAACCAAAGTGGAACTCGAAGCCGAGGGTGCGGGCGCGATCTCGGCCGATGCCTACGTCGAAGTCGAGGGCTTTATCACCGCGTTGTCTGCGGATGGTTTCAAGATCGGCGAACGGGAGGTCTTGACGACCGGCAGCACGCGTATTCTGCCCGAGGACTTCTCAGTCACCGATCTCGCGGTAGGCGCCAAGGTCGAGGTCGAGGGAAGCTTTGCCAACGGCGCCCTTACCGCGGCCAAGATTTCCTTCCGCCGTAACGTGAAACTTGAGTCCGACGTTTTGTCCGTGAACGGCAACTCGTTCACGCTCGCAGGTCTTCCCGGTATTGTTATCACGACGAACTCGGAAACCGATGGCGACCCAGTCCCTGCTACCGGGGGGCATATCCGTGTGCGCGGTATCGAGGGTCCCAACAACACCGTGCTTGCGACCCGCATCGATAGCAAACCGGGTGATACGGATGCGTTTCTGCAAGCGGCGGTGGATGCTAAAGTGGGCGCGCAAGTCACAGTACTTGGAATTGTTGTAGACACGAGTGGCCTGGTTTTCGAAGATATCGATGAGATTCCGGTCTCAAGCCAGCAATTCCTGGATCTGGTGGAACCCGGAACACTGGTGAAGTTCAAGGGAATTCTGCAGGTGCCGGACATCGTGTTCGAAGAGGCGGAACTCGAAGACTAAATAGAGTTGATTTTAAGGTTCGAGACGGCGATCCGACTGGATCGCCGTTTTTTATAATTCCCACCAAACCCTGCGCGTAAGTTAAATGTCATCCCCGCGCAAGCGGGGACCTTGCAACGGCTCTAGAAACAAA
>Ga0316191_10001143_pt1 | contig 18294 bp, 17 predicted proteins | sample Eddworburr2cm_MG_FD_204928 | JGI IMG/M metagenome (GOLD analysis project Ga0316191, IMG submission 204928) | Coastal sediment microbial communities from Maine, United States - Eddy worm burrow 2 cm | ecosystem: Environmental > Aquatic > Marine > Coastal > Sediment | place: USA: Maine...
CTGGCACAGACGCTGGCACGGTCCCGATCCCGTGGTCCCGGTGTCGGCCTCGGTCTCTGTCCCAGCCTCGGCCCTGGTCAAAACTCCGGCCGGTCTTGGTGTTGGCCGTAGACGTCTCGGAATACGTCGCAGATTTCCTGCTCCGTGCAGTACGCCTTCGCCGCGTCGATGATGCTCGGCATCACATTGCGGTCGCCTCGGCAGGCGTCTGCGATGGCGGCGAGGGCGCCGGACACTGCGGTGTCGTCCCGTTCCGCCTTCACCTTTGCAAGGCTCTCGATCTGCTCTTTTTGAATCGACTCGTCTACTCGGAGGGTCGGGATGTCCGGCTGCTCGTCCTGTTCGTATATGTTGACGCCAACCACCGTTTTTTCGCCGCTTTCGACCTGGCGCTGCAGGCGGTATGCCGAAGCTGCGATTTCGCGTTGCGGGTAGCCGCGCTCGACGGCTTCGACCATGCCGCCAAAGTCGTCGATTTTCTGGATGTAGCCCATCGCCTCTTCCTCGACACGATCGGTCATCCACTCGACGAAGTAACTGCCAGCCAGGGGGTCGATGGTGTTGGTGACGCCAGACTCCTCGGCGATGATCTGCTGAGTGCGAAGCGCGATCGTGACGGCTTCCTCGGTGGGAAGTGCGAAGGTCTCGTCCAGGCTGTTGGTGTGGAGGGACTGAGTCCCGCCTAGCACCGCGGCAAGCGCTTGAAGGGCGACGCGCGAGACGTTGTTGTAAGGCTGCTGAGCGGTGAGTGACACGCCAGCGGTTTGCGCATGCGTCCGCAGCATCAAGGAGCGCGGATTCTTCGGGTTGAACCGATCCTTCATGAGCCGTGCCCACATCCTGCGTGCCGCACGGAACTTCGCGATCTCTTCGAAGAAATCGTTGTGAACATCGAAGAAGAACGACAGGCGCGGCGCGAAGTCGTCGACGTCCAATCCGCGCTCGACGGCCCACTTCACGTACTCGAGCCCATCGGCGATCGTAAAGGCAAGCTCCTGCGCGGCCGTCGAGCCCGCCTCGCGAATGTGGTAGCCGCTGATGCTCACGCTGTTCCAGCGTGGGACCTCGCGGGCACAGAACTCGATCGAGTCGGTGACGATCCGCATCGCCGGGCGCGGAGGCACCACCCACGCGTGTTGCGCGATGAACTCTTTGAGGCAGTCGTTTTGGACGGTCCCGCCGATCTTGTCGCGCGGAATCCCGCGCTTGTCGGCCAGCGCGATGTAGAACCCGAGCAGGACCGCCGCCGGACCGTTGATCGTCATCGACGTGGTGACCTTGTCGAGTGGAATCTCGTCGAAGAGAACCTCCATGTCGTGGAGCGTGTCGACCGCCACGCCCACCATGCCGACCTCGCCGAGCGAGCGCGGCGAATCGCTGTCGTATCCCATCAGAGTCGGGAAATCGAAAGCCGTCGAAAGGCCGGTCTGCCCCTGCTCGAGCAGGTATCGAAAACGCTCGTTGGTCTGTCGTGGCGTACCGAACCCCGCGAACATGCGCATCGTCCACAGGCGGCCACGGTACATCGTTGGCTGAACGCCGCGCGTGTACGGAAACTGGCCCGGGAATCCGAGGTCGTGCTGATAGCTATCGCCGAGATCGGCCGGCGTGAGAAGGTCGGGCACCTCGAGGTCGCTATGGGTGACGAACCGCTCCTTGCGCAACGGATGGCGAGCCGTGGCGCCCTGCACATCTTGCTCCCGCCACTGGTCGGCCTCATCGCGCAAGCGATCTCTGTCGTCCTCGGGCCGCCGATTGGCTGCCAGCTTCTTCGCGGGATCCGCGGTCACAGGCACCTCCTGCTAGTTCTCTACCGTGTCCTGCCCACCTGGGAAAGGCAAGACCTCGCCGCGGATGACCTGCAGCATACCCTCGACTTCGAGCGCAACCTCGAGCTCGGGGCTGGTTTCCAAGAACCGTTCGAGATAGCGCTTGGCCGCCTCGTTCTCGCCCTTTTGAAAGTGAGCAGCGCCAACGAGGAACAGCCCGTCACCATCGTCTTCCTGCAGCCGAAGCACGCGTTGGCCCATTCGAATCGCGCGGTCGTACTCGCCCATCATTCGCAGCGTCTGCCCAGCGCCCAGCATCGCGCCGGCGTAATCGGGCGCAAGCTTCAGCGCTTCGACGTAACTCTTGAGCGCCTCTGGGAATGCTTCTTTCTGGAAGTACGCGTGGCCCAGAAAGTGAAAGGCATACTCGTTCTGCGGGTTCTCTTGGGCGACCCGCAAGAGCTCGTCGATCGCTTGTTCGGTTTCGCCGGCGTGAAGAAGCTCCATGCCTTCTTCGGCTGCTTCCCAGCGCTCGGACTGTGCATCGTCCACCGCGGTCTCCTCAGTCGCGCTTGCCGTAGTTGATCGAGCCTGCGCGCGTTCGATCGCGCGGTTGCACGCCGGACGCCAAGGTCCCAAGCGCAAGCACGAGGAACAAGACACCTCCGATGAGGAGCGTGATGCCCATCAACTGGCGGCTGTCGAGCACCCAGTAGCAAAGCCCGGCGACCACCAAAGTCAGGACCGCAATGGCCGCTGACACCCGTATCTGCAATCGACGGCGCCGCTGTGCGTTGGCCTGCGCTTCACGCTTCGCTTCCTTCGCTTCCTTGGCTCGCTCTTTGCGAGCTTGGCGCCGCTCGTTCTGTTTCTTCGCCATGGGGGGAGCATACTACTGAATCGCCCGACGGGCCCGATCCGCCAAATGTCCCTCGGACACGAGCTCGAGGTACCTCTGGTAGGCGTTCCGCGCCGCAGGTGAATTGTCGCTCGACAGCGCCTCACCGAGGTAGAACCAAGCTTCAGCCGGCGTGCCGGGAAGGGAAATCGACTGCCGGAACAGCCGCCGGGCCGCATCCCGATCTCCGCGCTCATAGTGAACGCGTCCCATCTGATAGATCGCCGCCGCTTCGAGGCCCGGGCGCGCGTCGACACCACGGGCGAGCTGCAGTGCACGTGACGCGTTTCTCATCGCGTCGGAGTACTTCTTGGCGCGCAATATGCCCTGCCCCATTCCGACCAGAGCGGGCGCGTAATCCGGGTCGAGCTCCAGCGCGCGTCGATAGTAGCTCGCGGCGACCCCCGTGTGGCCCTGCGCGTAGAGCGCATCGGCGCGCGCCGTGAGCTGCTTGGGATCCATCGAGGCCAGCTCAGCCTCCACGACCGCACTATCGGGCTCTTCCGCCTGCGCGGGGGCTGGGGCTATCGGCTTCGGCTTCGATTTCGCGGTTGCCTTGGCCACCGGGGCAGGCGCTGAAGCCCGCGGCGGCGGAGCTGATTCGCGGCGAGTCACGGGCTTCGGAGGTTTCACCGCAACGGCGGGCTCCGGCGTCGCCACGAGCGGAGAGGCGGCAACGTGCGGCACCGCGACCTCGGCCGCGGGGGCCAGGTTTGGAGGCGGCACAGCGGCAAGACGGGTTGCCTGTTCATCGACGACTGGATCTGGCGCGGCGGGTGACGTCGCGCGCTGAGTCGCACTTGCCGTGGCCGTCGGCGGCTCGGCGTTCTGAGCCTGGTCGTTCCCGGTGCTTGTGAGCAGCGCGATCCCTGCGATCACAAGCGCGACCCCGCCCAACACCGCCGCGCCGAGCAAGACCTGTCGCGGGGTCAGGGCGGCGTGGCCGCCGCGTTCCTGCCGCTCCGCAAACGCTATCAAATCCTCTTCGGCCTCGGGCCCCATCTGATCGAGGGGCGCTTCCGCGCTGAACGCAACGCTCTCCAGCGCACGGGCCTTCTCGAGCACGCGCTCCGCCTTCTCGTGCTCCCCGCGTTCAGCCAAAAGCTCGCCGAGCCACTGCAATGGCCTCGGATCCTTCGGTGCGAGTCGCGCCGCCCCCAGCAACGCCTGCTGCGCTCGCAAGGTGTCGCCGTCGGCCCTCCACGCCTCGGAACAAAGCAACAGGTACTCGGGATCGTCGGCCAGCTGCTCGTGGTGGACGCTCAGCATCTCGAGCGCCGCGCGGGGCTTGCCGGTCGCGATCAGATCGCGTGCAATCTCCAACGGATGCGGCTGCCCAGCGGGGTCCGCGTCGCCGAGCGCGTAGGCATCGAAGCCGAAATCAGACACGGCGACGATCCTATCAGAGGCCCTCCGGATTCATGAATTCCCGCCAATCGCGGAGTCACCCCGGGCCTTCCGCGCCAAAGCTTGTATACTCCACCGCAATGTTTGTGGTCGCGTGCTCCGGCTTCCCCGTTCCGGTCAGCCGATATTGGCGGGAATTTGATGCGGTGGAAATCTCGGACACCGAGATCGCGATTCCGGGCGCCGGTACCGTGAGGCGGTGGATTCGGGAGGCCCCCGACAACTTCCTGTTCACGGTGGTGGCCCCCAAGTCCGTCAGTGATTCCGGCTTCCGGCGCACCAAGGAGAACAAGGCGACCTGTGAGGCTGTGGCGGAGCTCGCCAGGGACCTCAAGGCCCGAGCGGTCATCTTCAGTGCGGACGAAAACTTCAAGCATGGCAAGGCGAACCGGACCGCACTTCGAGCTTTTCTAGGTTTTCTGCCTGCGGGGATGCCGCCGATCGTGTTCGATCTCGACGCCTGGAAGCCCAGCGACATCGTCTCCGCCTGCGGCGACCGGCCAGCCATCGCCGCGTACGACCCGCTCACCGATGATCCGCCGCCGAAGTCGAAGATGATCTACATGCGTCTTCCGGGGCCAGCCGGGCATCGTTCGCGTTACGACGAGGCGTCCGTCGCGAAGATAGCCGACCATTGCAACAGCCTCGACCCCGAGCTGGGCATCTGCGTGTTCCGCAATATCGACATGCAAACCAACGCCCATCAGCTCACCAAGAGACTCGAGTAGCGGATGCCGGGATCGGCGTCGGCGCCGACTGTGCTCACGCTCTCCGACGAGGACGCCGGCCTGCGCCTCGATCGCGTGCTGGCCCGCCGCTGCCCCGAGTTCTCGCGGAGCGCGCTGCAGCGATGGATCGAACAGGGGCGCGTCGAGCAAGCCGGTGAGGTTGTGTCGCGCAAGACCAAAGCTTTGGCGGGTGCCGAGGTCTCGATCCTGCCGGCCCCGCCCGAGGCCATGAGCGCCGAGCCCCAGGACATTCCCCTCGCGATCGTCTTCGAAGATGCGCACCTGATCGTCCTCGACAAGCCGGCGGGGCTCGTGGTTCATCCCGCGCCCGGCCACCCAGACGGCACGCTCGTCAACGCTCTGCTCTACCATGCCGGGGTACAGGGCGGAGCCGACCCCCTGCGTCCGGGCATCGTGCATCGACTCGACAAGGACACCAGCGGCGTGATGGCAGTGGCCAAGACGCCTCAGGCCCACGAGAGGCTGGTGGAGATGTTTCAGCAGCACGCCTTAGAGCGGGCATACCTCGCGATCGCGCTCGGCCGTCCCCCGCAGTCGATCACCTACGATACATTCCACACTCGGCACCACGGGGATCGAAAGAAGTTTACCTCGCGGGGGGACCGGGGCCGGCGGGCGGTCACACACCTCGAAACAGTCGAGCTTTTGCACGGAAGCGCCTTGGTTCGTTGCCGTCTCGAGACTGGGCGCACCCATCAGATTCGCGTGCATCTCGCGGAGCACGGGCATCCGGTCCTCGGCGATCCGCTCTACGGAAAGTCGATCGGTGACCCCGAGCTACGCCGGGTTTCGAGCGAGCTCGGCCGGCAAGCCCTGCACGCCGCGCTCCTCGCGTTCGCCCACCCGATCACGGGCGAGGCGATGCGCTTCGAAACCGAACCACCCGAGGATTTCCTGAGCGCGCTCGACGCGCTGCGGGCGGGTTAGGGTTCAGGCTCGGGCGCGCATTGCGGGTAGCCCGCCAGCAACTTCAGACACTGCGTCTGGTCGCATTGCAGGACCACGGAGTTGCAACTGTCGAAGAAGACCGGGTTGACCAAAATCGCTCGACAGCAGTCTTGCAGGTCGAGGCAAGACTGAATCGCTGCTTCGTCGCATTGCGTTGACTTCGAGGCCGCCCAACCGACTCGGCAGAAGGACCCCTCGCTGTCCCTGCTCGCCACACCGGAAGCCTGGTCGCCCATGATCTCCCCGGAGAAGGCGAGCTCGAGACCGTTCTGACTCTCCGAGGCTCGGAACGAGTTGGTCGCCTGATCGATGACAACCTCGCTCGCGAAGCTCAGCTCGAAGCTGCAAGGGCCGCCGTTCTCATCGGTGCCCGCGAGCTCGACGCTGAGGTCGTAAGAGCGGGGCATGGGGTCGGGCTCCGGCTGCGCCATGAGGTTGCAGGTCGGGCTCGGGGTGAGGCTCAGGCCGTCATCACTGATGTAGAAGCAGACGTCGAAGCCGTTGGCCTTTCCCTCCCAGAGCCCCGGAATTTGAGGCGGGGGCTCCGCTGGTGCGCCACCCGTGCCGCCCATGCCTGTCGCGCCGCCCATGCCTGCCGCGCCGCCCATGCCCGCCGCGCCGTCCGCGCTGCCATCGTTGCAGCCAGCAAAAAGTAGAAGGAGGCAGCCCGCGGCAGCGAGCCGGCCGAGAAAGTTAAGAGTCATGGCGATAGAAGGCCTACCACATCGGAGATTCGACGTGTGCCTTGGAGCGGACGAGGAGGTCGATGATCGCCCGGTCGTAGAGGTTGCGCGCGAAGAGCTCCGGGGCGACGCGGCTCTGATAAAGGTCACGACCTTCCTGAACTTCGTCCGCCATCACATCGAAAAGATTGTCGTTTCGAACTCCCTCGGCAATCTTGTCCTCGTTGTAGAGAGCAAGGTCACTCGAGATCGCTCGTGCCAAGCGACGTGCAGCTTCTTCGGTTTCGATCAGCGCCATCAGTCCTCCGTACGCGAAGAGTGACGCAGTAGCCCTGCCTCTGTCAAAGAGCGGCCGGATCAATCTCGATGGCGCCGGCGCGGAGGATGCGCATCGGGCTCGTCGTGGTGTCGATCAGGGTCGAGGGAGCGCCGCCAGGCGAGACGCCAGGGACCACCCCGCCGAGCCCTTCGGCGATGCTCGGGGGCAGCTCCTCAGCGCTTCGTAGTGGGGGTTCACCGCTCAGATTGGCGCTCGTCGCCGTCACGGGGCGCCCGAACGCCCGCACCAAGTCAGCCGCTGGGCTTGGGCCGGGCACGCGGACGCCGACTTTCCCGTCCCGCGTCAGCCGGGGGCTCAAGCCGGGCCGCGCGGCCAAGAGTATCGTGAGCGGGCCAGGCCAGTGGGCCTGCATCAAGGCCTTCGCCTCGCCAGAGGGAGATGAAGCGACTTCGGTGACAGCCTGGGCATCAGGGAGGAGCAAGGCGATCGGCATGTCGGCCGGACGGCCCTTGAGCTCGGCGACCCGTTCGAGGGCCCCGCGGTTGCGGGCATCGGCCAGCAAGCCGAGCCAGGTCTCGGTCGGGCAGGCCACGATTCCCCCCTGCTCCAAGACCTTCACGAGCTCGGCCAAGTCGGTCATCAGCGAGTGCGGGCCCGCCAGCCGATGTCCTGGCGAAGCTGCTTGCCTTCGAACTGGATCTTCGCGGCGGCCTCATAGGCGCGCTCTGCTGCCTCGTCGATCGTTTCGCCAATGGCGGTCACCGAAAGCACGCGCCCTCCAGACGTCACGACACTGTCGCCGTCGAGCGCGGTGCCCGCGTGGAAGACCATCACCTGCGGGAGGGCGGACGCTTCCTCGAGGCCGGTGATGATCTTCCCTTTGGCATAGCTTCCCGGATAGCCGCCTGCCGCGAGGACGACGCACAGCGAAGCCGGGGCTTCCCACTCGGGCGTCAGCACACCGAAATCGCCCTGCGCCGAACCCCGAATCAGTGGCATGATCGATCCCTTCCAACGCGTCATCAGGGTCTGGCACTCGGGGTCACCGAATCGCGTGTTGTACTCCAGCACGAGCGGCTCGCCATCGACGATCATGAGCCCGACGAACAGTGCGCCACGGAAGGGACGCCCTTCTGCCGCCATGCCACGCAGGGTTGGCTCGATGACCCGGTCGATGATCTGCTGCTCGATCTCGGGAGTCACGACTGGCGGTGGCGAGTAGGCGCCCATGCCTCCGGTATTCGGACCTTTGTCGCCGTCGAACGCACGCTTGTGGTCCTGGGCGGGAGCGAGCGGAATGAATCGTTCGCCGTCGGAGATGACGTGGTAGCTCACCTCTTGACCGACGAGGCACTCTTCGATCAACACACGGTCGCCCGCATCGCCAAACGCGCGCTCGCGCATGATGCGGTCGATGCCAGCAATCGCTTCCTTCGCGTTGCTCGCGACGATGACGCCCTTCCCCGCGGCAAGGCCATCGGCCTTCACCACGAGCGGTCGGTTCGCTTCCTCGATGTAACGCGTGGCCGCGTCCGGATCGTCAAAGACCGCGAAGCCGGCCGTCGGGATGTCGTGACGGGCCATGAACTCCTTGGAGAAGATCTTGGAGCCCTCGAGTTGGGCGGCCTCGCGATCGGGCCCGAAGGCGTCGATCCCATTGTCGCGAAGCGCGTCGACCACGCCCGCCACCAAAGGAGCTTCTGGGCCGACGACCACCAGGTCCGCGGATTCTTGCTTGGCGAGTGCCACGACCTGGCTGGCATCGGTCGGATCGACAGCCATCGTCCGCCCCAGCGCCGCGATCCCTGCATTACCGGGCGCTCCGATGACTTCCACACCGGGATCCTGTGACAGGCGCCATGCCAGAGCGTGCTCGCGGGCGCCTCCTCCAACGATGAGAACACGCATCGTCAGTGCCGGAAGTGGCGAACGCCTGTGAACACCATCGCCATGTCGGCCGCATCAGCCGCAGCGATGACTTTATCGTCTCCCTTGGAGCCGCCTGGATGCACTACCGCGGTGATACCCACCTTGGCGGCCGCCTCGATGCCATCGGGGAACGGAAAGAACGCGTCCGAAGCCATGACAGCGCCCTTCGAGAGCTCACCGGACTTCTGGGCCGCGATTCCCACTGCGGTGACGCGGGCCATCTGGCCGGCGCCGACGCCAACCGTTCTGTCGGGCTTGGCAAAGATGATCGCGTTGGACTTCACGTGCTTACAAACGCGCCAGGCGAAGTCGAGCGCGCGCATCTCATCGTCTGTGGGCTGGCGCTTGGTGACGATCTTGCCCGCGCGAACCTCACTCGGCCCGGTAGCGTCGCGATCCTGCGCGACCAAACCGCCGCCTACTCGCTTGAACTGCAACGCGGCGTAGTCGGCCGGAAGCCATTCGCCCGTCGCGAGAATGCGGAGGTTCTTCTTCTTCTGCAAGCGCTCCAGCGCCGCCGGGACAAAGCCTGGCGCGATGACGCATTCGATGAAGGTCTCGGCAACCGCGTTGGCCGTGGCCTCGTCGACCTCACGGTTGAGGGCGACGATGCCGCCGAAGGCGCTCTGGGCGTCCGCCTCGCGGGCGATTCGGTACGCCTCCTCGAGGGTCACCGCTGTGGCCACACCGCACGGATTGGTGTGCTTGACGACGACCGCTGCCGGCCCCTCGAACTCGCGCACCGCTTCGATGGTCGCGTCGACGTCTACGAGATTGTTGAACGAGAGCTCCTTGCCGCCTGCACCTAGCGACTCGGCCAAGGCCAGGCTTCCGGCAGACGCATTACGCTCGATGTAGAAGGCGCCCTGCTGATGCGGGTTCTCACCATATCGAACGTCGTAGGCTTTGGTGAAGCTCAGGGTCAGCGCACCGGGGAACTTCGAGTCGCTTCCCTGCGAGGTCAGATAGGCGGAAATGGCACCGTCATAGGCCGCGGTCTGTGTGAATGCCTTGGCCGCTAGGCGCGCTCTCAACGAAGCGTTCGGACCATCGCCCAATTTCACTGCGGCCAGCACCTCGTCGTAGTCGCCCGGTTCGGTGACGACGGTGACGCGCGCCTGATTCTTGGCAGCACTGCGGACCATCGACGGCCCACCGATGTCGATGTTCTCGATCGTCTCGTCATGAGAGGCGCCCCGAGCAACGGTTTGCTCGAAGGGATAGAGGTTCACACAGACGAGATCGATCGGCTTGCCGCCGATGCCGCCGAGTGCGTCGCGATCTTCGCCGCTGTCACGCATGAGAATCCCGCCATGCACTCGCGGGTGCAGGGTCTTCACACGACCGTCCATGATCTCAGGTGACTCCGTGTACTCCGAGACGTCGATGACCGGAACCCCGCCCTCGCGAAGCGCCCGTGCCGTACCACCGGTGGAGAGAATCTCGACGCCCGCCTCGGAAAGCCCTTTGGCGAACTCGACAACTCCCGTCTTGTCGGAAACCGATATCAGTGCGCGTTTGATCTGTGTCATGCCCCTACCTTTGAAGGTCGGGCCATACCCCGCAGCCAGAATATCGTCAATCGTTCATGGTGGTGCCGACTTCGTCGCGCTCTTGCATGTCCGCGAGGGTTGTCGCGACCCAGGGGCCAAGCTCCCCGACACGAATCATTTCGCGCGCTTTGCGCATCAGCGCGCCGTAGAAGTGCAAGTTGTGCAGTGAGAGCAGCCTCGGCCCGAGCATCTCGTCGGCCTTGAAGAGGTGACGGAGATACGCTCGGGAGTACGTCGTACACACCGAGCAATCGCAGCGGGTATCGAGGGCGCTATCGTCGTCGCGGTGCCTCGCCTGCTTGAGGTTTACTCGGCCTCCCCAGGTGAGGGCCTGGCCATTGCGCGCGTTTCGGGTCGGCAAGACGCAGTCGAAGAGATCGATTCCGTTAGAGAGCGCTCGAAGCAGATCGGTCGGGGTTCCCACGCCCATGAGGTATCGTGGGCGGTCCGCCGGCATCACCGGGCCAATCTGGCCCAAGAGATCGTACATCTGCGCCGTCGGCTCTCCCACCGAGAATCCACCCAGGGCGACCCCATCGAAGTCGAGGGCGGCGATCGTCTGCAAGTGCGACAAGCGCAGATCGAGCTCGGCCCCCCCCTGAACGATGCCGAAGCGAGCTTGGCCTTCGGCGGGCTCGGTCCGCAGGCAGCGCTCAGCCCAGTCGGTGGTGCGGGCCATCGCGAGCTGGACCAGGTCGCGCGGCGCGCCTCCCGGAGGACACTCGTCGAGCACCATCGCGATGTCCGAGCCGAGCAAGGCCTGAACGCGCATCGCTTCTTCAGGGGTTAGACGATGCAAGGTGCCATCGAGGTGAGAGCGGAAGGTGATGCCGTCATCGTCGATGGTTCGATGCTTGGCCAACGAAAAGACCTGATAGCCTCCACTGTCGGTGAGCAGCGCGTGGGGCCACTTCATGAATCCGACCACCCCTCCGTGAGAGGCCACCGACTCGGCGCCCGGACGGAGCCAAAGGTGATAGGTGTTGGCCAAGATGATGCGCGCGCCTGTGGACGCCACCTCGTCCGGTGTGAGCGCTTTGACGGTTGCCTGAGTTCCGACCGGCATGAAGGCGGGAGTTTCGATGGTGGCGCGAGGAGTCGTCAGCTCTCCGCACCGTGCATCTCCGTCCACCGCGCCGACTCGAAATGAAAACCCTGCAGTTGGAAGGCTCATCGTGTGCCCCCACGGATCAACATGGCATCGCCGTAGCTGTAGAATCGATAGCGCAGGTCGGAGGCTTCGCGATATGCGCGACGGGTGAGATCGACCCCTGCAAAGGCCATCACCAAGGCCAGCAAGGTCGAGCGTGGGAGGTGGAAGTTGGTCACGAGGTGGTCGACAACCTGGAACCGATGCGGCGGACGAATGAAAAGCCGCGTCGTATCGAACCCCGCGGCCGGGTTGCCTTCAGAATCGACGGACGATTCGAGCGTGCGGACGACCGTCGTGCCGACCGCCACGACCGGCCGTCCTTCCTCACGCGCGCGGCCGATCGCTGCGACAGTGGCATCCGAGACTTCGTATGCTTCTTCGTGCATTTCGTGATCGTCGAGGCTGTCGACTTGAACCGGCCGAAATGTGCCGGGGCCAACGTGCAGTGTCACGTAGGCCGTCTGGTGCCCAGCCTCTTCGAGCGCGCTCAAGGTACTCTCGGTGAAGTGGAGGCCGGCCGTCGGGGCAGCGACCGCGCCCGACTTACGCGCGTACACCGTCTGGTACCGGGTCCGATCGGCGTCGCCGGCCGCACGCCGAATGTAAGGAGGCAGCGGAACTTCGCCTGCCTGCTCGATCAATGCATCCACCGCACCTTCGGCCCGAAGGTCGACTTCCAGCTGCCCGTGGTCGAGCGTGCGGGCCACGCGAGCGGTGAGCCGTCCCCCACAGAGCGACAGCTCCATCCCTTCGCGTAGCCCCTTCGACGATCGGCCCATCGCGAGCCAACGATCGGGGGCTTCTGGGGTTTTTCTGAGTAACAGGATCTCCACCCGGCCGCCCGTGACCTTGTTGCCCAGTAAGCGCGCCGGGAAGACTCGCGTGTCGTTGAAGACAAACAAGCTCGGAGGGACCAACCCTGGCAGCTCGTTGAAGAGCCGGTCCTCGACTTCGTTGGTGGCGACATCCAGCAACAACAAGCGCGATGCGTCTCGCCTGGCCAGGGGCTCCTGTGCGATCAGCTCGTCGGGCAGTTCGTAGTCGAGATCCGAAATCCGCATCTAACGCCCTGGGGCGGTGATGAACCGCACGCCGTACGTCTCGTCGGGCTGCGCCACTCGGCCCCTTTCGTCTCGCGCATCAGCGGACACCTCGACGCAGAGCTTCCCAGCTTCGACGTTGCGCCAAGTCTTGCTGGTCTCTCCGCGGCCCGCGCCCTTTGCGTCGTACTTTCCGCTGCGATCGGTCCGCTGATCTGCGACGCGGAGAACCAGGTCGACCTCCGCAAGCGCGCTAACCTGTGCGACCACGCCTTCTGCGTCCTCGCTCAAACAGTACGTGTCGACGTCGCCTCGCCAACCGATCCACCCCCGACGTTCAGCGCCGAGCTCGAGTGGCTCTGCAAGCTCGAGCGAGTCGTTGAACTCCCGCTCGAAAGTGCCCTCATCGTCGAGAAGCCGCCATCGAACGTAGTACTCGTCGGAAACGTTCTCGGTCGGCAGCTCGCCTTCGACACTTCGTTCGCGGACACGGATCAGATACTTACCCGGCTCGATCGGAACGTTGGGCAAACGTTCACCCTGTCCGAGGTGACGCGAGTCGGCCACCACGATGGCCTCCTCTTGGCCAGGCCGCAGGAGCTCGACGATCACATCCATGTTTGGGATCGAGCTCACCTCGATGTCCGCCGCGCGCCGCTGCGTCCCGATGTGCTCGATCTCGAACAGATCGACGTCGCCGGAGTCTTCACTGACGCGCTGACCTAGATGAGCTTCCATCTCCGTGTCCTCGGGGAGTCGTGTAGCGTCCTTCGCCGTGTGGTTGGGTTCACGCTCCGAGGGACCACGGGTCGCGAGCTGCCATGCGGCCACACCTCCACCCACCAAGAGGAACAGCAAGATCAGCCACCACAGCCTCCGCTTCGTCTCGAAGATCGAATCTGGCCCCTCGAGGCGCTGTTCGCCACTGCCGAAAGGTGCCTGGCCCACTCCGCTGAGTCGCCAATCGCCGGAGCCGACGGTGGCGAGATACTCGATCAAGGCTTGCCTGACCTCTTCGGCGGTTTGGTAACGGCGCTCGGGATCTTTTTCGAGGCACCGCAGGATGATCTCGTCGGCTTCGGCCGGCACCGACAACGGAGACTGGGCGGAAGGACGTAAGGGCTCCTCGGACAAGTGCTTCGAGAGGACGCCGACCGGGTTCGGTGCCTCGAACGGCGGCTTCCCGACGACGCACTCGTACATGATTGCGCCGATTGCGTAGACGTCGCTTCGCCCGTCGAGCTCTTGTCCCTGAATCTGCTCGGGCGACATGTAGTACGGCGTGCCAACGATCGTGCCGCTGCTCGTGACCTGCGCTTCGACGGTTCCCTCGAAGAGCTTGGCCAGCCCGAAATCAAGCACCTTGGCCGTCTCGCCGTCACGACCTTCGGAGATGACGATGTTCTCCGGCTTGAGGTCGCGATGAACGATGCCCGCCGCGTGCGCATCCTCGACGGACCCCGCGACCTGGGCGCACAGGTACGCGACGCGTCCGAAGGGCATCGGCCCGTCTTTAACCAGGACCTTGGCCAGATCATCGCCGTCGACGTATTCCATCACGAGGTAGAGCGAGCCGGATTTGGTGCGTCCGAAGTCGAACACGTGAACGGTGTTTGGATGGTTGAGGCGCGACGCGGATTCTGCTTCGCGATGGAAGCGAGCCACGTTCTCTGGGTTTTGCTGGAGCTCGCGGTGCAGCAACTTGATCGCCATCACCTTGCTGATTTGCACGTGCTCGGCGCGATACACGGTCCCCATCGCACCTTGCCCAATCGGTGCGACCACGCGATAGCGATCCGCAATGATGTCACCGGGCCTGGGTCCGGCCGAGGCCAAAGGGGTCCCGCACTTCCCACAGAACTTGGACTCGGGCGGGTTGCTCTTCCCGCACTCGGTGCACTGCATCTGATTGTCTGGCGCCGTACTAACCATTCAGCGTCAGAAAGCGGTAGGCGAACCAGGCGGCCGCGAGAAGGACGAGCACCGCAAGCGCGCGAAGCGCCTTCTTCCTTCGATGGGTCACCGGCAGCGCCTCGTTGGCGCTGTCGTAGCGAACCCGAGCCCGAGTCCGATGACTCGGGGTCGCTGACTTGACCGAGGTGTCGCTCTCAGCTTCCGCAGGCGGGCTGTCCTCCGCGTCGGTCGGCTCCGCAGACTGCACGGCGCTAGGGGGAACGGGAAAATCGGGGCGCGGAATGCCGAGCATCGTCTTCTGTGGCGTGCGGGCTCGCCCCGACCGCGCCGATGCGAGCGAAGTGGGCGGAGGAGGAGGGACGGACGCTGGAGGAGAGACGGGCGGCGGCGGAGGGGCGGACGCTGGCGTCGGGCTTCCGGCCGGAGGCGTGGCGGTTGGCATGCCGAGAACGGTGTGCTTGCGGACGCGTTGTTGTGACGAGGACCGGGGCGGATCGGGTTGCGCCGCCGGATCGGGCTCCTCGTGCATGCGAATGCGGGACTGATCTAGGCGCTCGGGCCCATGATCCCGCCTGGCGTAACCACACTTGCCGCAGAACACATCGTCGGACGGAACTTCGGCTCCACATTGGGGACAATCCATGACGCGCCCTTACCGTATCAGAATTCCTTCGCCGTTGCGCCTAGCGGGGAATCCCCATGACGTCGGCCATGTCGTAGAGGCCAGCGGGCCGGCCCACGACCCATTGCGCCGCGCGGACCGCCCCGCGCGCAAAGATCGACCGGTCGGTCGCTCGGTGGGTGAGCTCGATGCGCTCGCCTTCTCCTACGAGATAAAGAGTGTGCTCGCCGACCACGTCGCCGCCTCGGAGCGCCATCACGCCTACCTCTTCTAGAGGCCTTGCCCCAACTTGGCCGCTTCGGCCGTGACTCACCGCCTGTTCAGGGTCGAGTTTCTTTGCTGCAGCCACCACCTCTGCGAGACGAACCGCAGTACCGCTTGGCGCGTCGACCTTGTGCCGGTGATGGATCTCGACGACCTCGGCGTCGAAAGTCGGGCCGAGGAGCTCCGCCGCGCGCGCAGCCAGAAAGTAGAGCGCGTTGACCCCTTGGCTGTAGTTGGGGGCGAACACGATCGGCACACGCTCGGCTGCGCGCTCGAGGCTGGCACGCGTCTCCGCATCGAGCCCCGTGGTTCCAATGACCATTGGAATGTGCTGCCCCGCGCAGAGTGGGAGGAGCTTTGCGGTCGCGGACGCGATGCTGAAATCGATGACGACCTCGACATTGCTCAGAAACTCTTCCACGTCAGACGTAACACAGACCCCCGAAGGCGCCCCGCCCGCGAGCTGACCCATGTCGCGACCGATGAGCTCGCTGCCCTCGCGATCCATCGCGGCGACGAGGTTAACCCGTGAATCGTCATTCAAGACCAAGGCGATGCTTTGCCCCATGCGACCCGCTGCCCCGTGTATCGCAACTTGCACCATGATGATTGCATCGCAGATGCGGTGACGAGCGTCAATCGAGTGTCTAGGTAGACGAGCGCCCGGCGCTGAGCTCCACCAGGCGGTCGATCAGGAAGCCGCTTTGTTCGAGCGCCTCGTCGGTGAAATCGCCGAAGAACGCTCTAACGTCCTCGAACACCTGGTCAAACGTTTGCTGGTCGCCCGCGGCAAGGATTTCCGCGAGATCCGCCGCGGCCTTGCGGAACGTATCGATGACCTGCTTTGAATCGGGATTGAGCATTTCGATGGGCCCATAGAGGTCGGGGGACTGGGCGAAGTGCCGACCGGTCACGTACGCTTCGAGCAGGTACGCGGGCGAAGTAAATCGAAGCGTCTCTTCGAGCGGCGTGCCAGTCCGGCTCAACGCCATCCCGAGCACTTGTGTCTTGAAATGGTGCAGGACCTGCACGATCGCCATCATCGAGTCGTGCTCGGCAGGCGTCGCCTCCGAAATGACCAGGCCGCGCGCGGTGAACATTTGCCGAGCCCAATCTAGCCAGGCGTCTCCGCGACCGGGACAGAGCACCACGCGCTGACCTTGGTAGGTGTTGACCCCAGGGCCGAACATCGGATGCGTTCCAACGACACTCGCCTCGGTTGACGACAGCATCGCCGCCATGGGGTCGGTCTTGATCGACGTGACATCCATCAGGAGCGCATCCTTGCGAACCAGTGGGCCGATTTGTTCGATCACGGCTCGCGTCTCGCGGATTGGAACGCTGATGAGCACGACGTCAGCTGTCGCCGCGGCCTCGGCAGGCCGAAGCTCGGTCTCTAGGTCGGCGCTCAGCACCTCATGACCGAGATCGGAAAACAGGGTTTGGATCGAGCGCCCCATCCCGCCTTCGCCGCCGACGATGGCAATGGTCTTCGGTTCGACGTCCAGTGGCACCTCTGCGCGAAGCGCAGCCTGACGCTCCCGGCTCATCAGCATCAACTGCCGCCACACCGATTCGATGCTCTCGGCCGGAAGGCCGAGCTCCTCGGCGCGGGCACAGCGATCGTCTAGAACCCGACGCTCACGGGCGAGGTCACGAATCCGAACCCGGTGCGATCGCTTGCGCGCCGCGATATCCGCGACGATGTCCATTCTCCGAACCAGGAGCTCCAGCAGCTCGTGGTCGAGGGCATCGAGTGCGCCTCGCAGCTCCAAAAGCGGGCCTTTGTCTGGATTCTCGTCGGTCATGGGTTGGTTTTACATCGAAGGAGGGCGTCCGCATAATGCGCGCCAGTGAAACGACTGCAACTCCATCATTGGATCCTCATTGCGATGGCTCTAGGCGCCGGCCTGGGGCTCGGTCTCAACTGGGCTGGCGGCCAGGGGATGGTCGATGCCGATATCGTTGGCAACGTGGCGCTGGTTGGCAAGGAGATCGGGGATCTCTTCCTCAGGCTCCTGCAAATGCTGGTGGTCCCGCTGATCGTCTCGTCACTGATCACTGGCGTGACGGGCATGGGCGACCTGCGGACCTTGGGCTCCATCGGCGGCCGCGCGATCGGCTTCTATCTCACGACGAGCTTCCTCGCCATCGTGACCGGCATCGCGGTGGTGAACATCATCCGGCCTGGCGAGGGCGCGGAGCTGGCCCTGCTTGAAGAAGGCGCGGACAGTATCCTGCTGACCGAAGCACCGAGCAGCATCGGGGTCGTTCTGTGGGAGCAGCTCGAAAGCTTGATCCCCAAGAACCCGCTCGCCGCCGCCACCGAGGGCGACATGCTCCCGGTCATCTTCTTCTCCTTGCTGATCGGCGTGTTCATCGGCCTCGCCGAACATCGAGAAGGATCGAAAGACGCCAGCGTGGTGCGGCGCTTCTTTTCGGGCCTGTTCGACGTGATGATGCAGATGACCCTCTTCGTCGTGAGGTTCGCTCCGATCGGCGTCTTCGGTTTCACCCTGTACGCCGCCGCCGGCAAAGGCCCAGCCGCGTTTCAAGTCTTGGGATGGTATGTGCTAACCGTCTTCATCGCGCTGATGATTCACGCGACCGTGACTTTGCCCACGATCCTCAGACTAGGCGCCGGTCGCTCACCGATCGAGTACGCCAGCAAACTGACCACCGCACTGGTGACCGCCTTCAGCACCGCGTCTAGCAACGGCACCCTCCCCCTCACCATGCAAGAGGTGGAAGAGGCCGGCGTGAAGCCGGAAGTCACCTCCTTCGTGCTCCCACTCGGCGCAACGATCAACATGGACGGCACGGCGCTTTACGAAGCGGTCGCGGTCCTGTTCATCGCGCAGGTCTACGGCGTCGACCTCAGTCTCGCACAACAGGGCCTGGTCGCGCTGACCGCCCTACTCGCCAGCATCGGCGCCGCCGGCATCCCCCACGCCGGCATGGTCATGATGGTCGTCGTTCTCAACGCGGTGGGCCTCCCGACGAGCGCCGTAGCCTTGATCCTCGCCGTAGACCGCATCCTCGACATGCTCCGAACCACCGTGAATGTCTGGTCAGACTCGGTGGC
>Ga0316191_10001144_pt1 | contig 18293 bp, 8 predicted proteins | sample Eddworburr2cm_MG_FD_204928 | JGI IMG/M metagenome (GOLD analysis project Ga0316191, IMG submission 204928) | Coastal sediment microbial communities from Maine, United States - Eddy worm burrow 2 cm | ecosystem: Environmental > Aquatic > Marine > Coastal > Sediment | place: USA: Maine | collected...
CGAGAAGACGGGCTACCCCGCCGACATGCTGAACCTCGAGATGGATCTCGAGGCGGACCTCGGCGTGGACTCGATCAAGCGGGTGGAGATTCTCTCGACGATGTACGAGAAGGCGCCGTCGCTTCCCGAAGTGGATGCGGCGGAGATGGCGAAGCTCCGGACGCTTGGTCAGATCGTCGATTACATGGATGCGCAGATGCCCGCAGGCGCATCGGCGCCGGCTCCAGCTGCTGCAGCGGCTCCCGCCGTTGATCTCCATTCCCTGATGTTGGAAGTCGTGGCCGAGAAGACGGGCTACCCGGCGGACATGCTGCGCCTCGAGATGGATCTCGAGGCGGACCTCGGCGTGGACTCGATCAAACGGGTGGAGATTCTCTCGACGATGTACGAAAAGGCGCCGTCGCTTCCCGAAGTGGACGCAGCGGAGATGGCGAAGCTCCGGACGCTCGGTCAGATCGTCGGCTACATGGACGGGCAGACGGGCGGCGCCCCAACGCCGGTCGCGTCGAAACCTGCGAGTGCTCCCGCAGCGGAGATCCCGAGTCCGAAGGTCGGTCGCTACCCGCTCCGCGTCGTCGATGCGCCTGCGTTTGGGTTTGCTCTCTCCGGTCTATGCTCGGCGCAGAAGGTGCTCGTCACGGATGATCAAAGCGGCATTGCACCATTGCTTGCTGCCAAGCTTGCAGATCGCGGCATCGCCGCCGAAGTCGTGACTGAGGTCTCCGCCGATGCCGACGCCGTCCTCTTCCTTGGCGGTCTTCGCGACGTTGCCGACATCGATCACGCCAAGGCGGTCAATCGTGAGGCCTTCCTCGCTGCCAAATCGGTCGCGGCCCGGTTCGCTGATCAGGGTGGGGTCTTCGTGACGGTGCAAGATACGGGCGGTGATTTCGGACTCTCCGGGTCGGCGCGCGCATGGCTCGCGGGACTCTCGGGCCTGGTCAAGACCGCTGCGCAGGAGTGGCCCCAGGCCAGTCTCCGCGCCATCGACATCGAGCGCGGAGATCGAGGGGCCGAGGACGTGGCTACGGCGCTCGTCGAAGAGCTCCTCGCCGGTGGAGATGAAGTCGAGGTGGGACTTCCCGCGGACGGCGCCCGGACCACACTCGAGAGTTTCCACCAGGACGTGACCGCCGGTGAAGCGGTCGTGAACCAGAAGTCGGTGATCCTTGCCTCGGGCGGTGCCCGCGGTGTCACAGCGGCGACCCTGATCGCGCTGGCCGGGGAGACGGGCGCTCGCTTCGTGCTCCTAGGCCGCACGCCTCTGCAGGAGGAGTCCCCCTCGATCGCGAACGTGGAGGGCGACGCCGCTTTGAAGCAGGCGCTCCTGTCCGAAGCGAAGGCAGCCGGCGAGGCGATCAAGCCTGCCGAGCTCGGCAGGCGCGCGAGCCGTATTCTCGCCAACCGCGAGGTGCGCGCCACCGTCGCTGCGATCAAAGCGGCCGGCGGCGATGCTCGCTACCTCGTTGCTGACGTGAAGGATGCCGATGCGATTCGTGCCGGCCTCGAGCCCATCCGAGCGGAGTGGGGTCCGGTCACGGGCATCGTTCACGGCGCTGGCCTCTTGGCCGACAAGCTGATCGCGGAGAAGACCGAAGATCAATTCGACCTCGTCTTCGACACCAAGGTCGACGGCCTCCGTTCGCTCCTCTCGGTGACCCGTGACGACGACCTCGAGGTCCTCTGCCTGTTCTCTTCGGTGGCTGCCCGCTGCGGTAACCAGGGTCAATCCGACTATGCGATGGCCAACGAGGTCCTCAACAAAGTCGCCGCCGCCGAACGCCGGAGACGCGGCGACAAGCTGGTCGTGAAGTCGCTGAATTGGGGTCCCTGGGAGGGCGGCATGGTCACGCCCGCGCTCAAGGCTCGCTTTGAAGCTCTTGGCGTGCCGCTCATTCCCCTCGCGACCGGCGCCCAAATGCTGGTCGACGAGCTCACCGGGGCAGCCCGAGAGCAGACGGAAATCTGCCTCGGTGGCGAGCCTCGCCCGGAAGCACTGCTCTCCGAGGGCCGCGACGAAGCCACCGTGCACGAGATCCTCGTCGATCGCGCATCCTATCCCTACCTCGACGGTCATCGGGTCAAGGGCGAGGCCGTGGTGCCGGTCGCTCTGGTCCTCGAATGGTTTGCTCGTGCGGCTCGTGCCCATCGCCCGGAGCTCCACTTCATCGGCTGCTCGGACGTGAAGGTGCTCAAGGGCGTTCGCCTGCCGGACTTCGACACGGCCGGCCACGTCTTCCGGGTTCGCTCGAGACAATCTTCCAACGGGAGCGGGGTCGAGCTCGCCGTCGAGCTGATCGGTCCCGATGACGTGAAGCACTACAGCGCCACCGCCTCCCTCTCGCCCTCAACGGCCACGCCCAAGGGCGCAGTACCCTCCATCGGCGCCCTCGAGGTGCACGATGGCGAGGTCTACGGTGGCGTTCTCTTTCACGGTCCCGAGTTCCAAGTGATCCGGGAGCTCGACGGTGTCTCGAAGGACGGCGTTGGCGCGGAGCTCGTGGGCGCCACCGCCCTTGGTTGGCACGGTCAGAGCTGGCAGACCGATCCGGCCCTGCTCGACGGCGGCTTTCAGCTCGCGCTCCTCTGGACGAAGCATATGCTTGACGGCGCTTCACTACCGACGGGCGTCGACCGTTTGCGGATCTACCGCTCGGGTCTCCGCAAGGGAGAGCTTCGCTGCGTGCTCGTGGGCAAGAAGGCGGCCGGCGACAAAGCGGTTTGCGACATCACCTTCATCGACGCCGACGGCAGGATCGTCGCCGAGCTCACGGGCGTGACCACCTACGTCCTCCCGGGCTCGCGTTCTGCGTCCGCCGCTCCGCGCGTCAGGGCCTGACCTCCCATGCCGAACGCGTCCTTCGAACCGATCGCCATCGTCGGGCAGGCCTGTGTCCTCCCGGGCGCGCTAGGGCCCGAAGCCCTCTGGCGGGCGGTTCACGAAGGGCGTGATTTGCTCGCCCCTGCACCGGATGGGCGCTGGGGCATCGCCCCCGAGCGCATCCTGACGCCGGACCCGAGCGACTCGGGTGACCGGGCCTGGTCCGATCGCGGGGGCTACGTCGACGGGTTCAACGAGCTCTTCGATCCGACGGGCTTTGCGCTTTCCTCAGCCGAAATCCGCCGCCTCGATCCTCTCTTTCAGTGGGTGCTGCACACGGCCCGAGAGGCACTTCGGGACGCCTCCTTCGCGGGCGACGCGAGTCGCGTGGGAGCCATCTTCGGTAACCTGTCCTTTCCTTCGTCTTCGATGTCCCGCTATGCCGAGCACGTATGGTTCGAGGAGCTGACCGAGCGTGCGGGTCTGCCGGATGTCGATCCACGCAACCGCTTCATGTCCGGCCTGCCCGCCCATCTCCTCGGGCGAGCGCTCGGCCTGGGTGCGGGTGCATACGCCCTCGACGCGGCGTGTGCGTCCTCGCTCTATGCGATCAAGGCGGCCTGCGACAAGCTCCACGATCGCGACGCCGACCTGATGCTGGCCGGAGCCGTGAATCGCGCCGACGACCTGTTCATCCACGTAGGCTTCTGCGCGCTGAACGCGCTGAGCAAGACCGGCCAGAGTCGGCCGTTTCATGCCGACGCGGACGGGCTCCTTCCTGCCGAGGGTGCAGGTTTCGTCGCCTTGAAACGGCTTGCCGATGCGGTCCGCGACGGTGATCGCATTCACGGTGTGATCCGCGGCATCGGCCTGTCCAACGACGGCCGCGGCCGCGGCATGCTCGCTCCCGCCGAAGTCGGCCAGGTGCGCGCCATCCGAGCCGCCTATGAGATGTCGGGTGTTGAACCGTCCGAGATCTCTCTGGTCGAATGCCACGCCACCGGCACCCCGGTCGGCGATGCCACCGAAATCCGATCGATGAGCGAGGTGTATGCCGGCCTCTCCAACGTTCCCATGGGCTCGTTGAAGGCCAACATGGGTCACTTGATCACGGCGGCCGGTATCGCAGGACTGATGAAGGTTCTCGGAGCGATGCGCCATGGCGTTCGCCCGCCGACGCCGAACGTCGACGAGCTGCACTCCGTGTTCGACGGATCTCCGTTTCGCGTGCTGCAGGCCGCCGAGGCCTGGGAATCCGAAGGCCCCCGCAAGGCTGTGGTCAGCGCGTTCGGCTTCGGGGGAAACAACGCCCATCTCATCGTCGAGGAGTGGCAGGGTCAGCGCATCGAAACCCCGGCCGCGCATCCGGCGCCCCGCTGCGACATCGCGATCATCGCCCTCGGCGCTCGCGTCGGTGATGGACGCTCGGCAGCCGACTTCACCGAGGCGCTTCTCGGCGGCGGCAGTCTGATTCGAGAAGGGCAGGGCGCTCTTGCCGAAACGGTGGAGCTCGAACTTTCGGGCCTGCGTTTTCCACCGAACGATCTGCAACAAGCGCTTGGCCAGCAGACGATGATCCTCGCGGCGGCCCGGGAAGCTGCCGAAGGTCTCGACCTTCCCGCCGAAACAACGGGCATCCTGATCGGCACCCAATGCGACGCGGAGGTCGCGCGCTATGGGGCGCGCTGGCGTCTCGCCGAATGGGCCGCTGCGCTGGGCCTCGATGATGCCTGGGTGCGCGCTGCTCGCGAAGGCGTCGTGCCTCTCCTCCGTTCGGAGGGCGTGCTCGGAACGATGCCGAACATTCCCGCGAACCGTCTGAACAGCCAGCTCGATATCGGTGGCCCCTCGTTTACGTTTTCCGCCGAGGAGCTCTCCGGAGTCCGCGCACTCGAGTTCGCCATCCGCGCCCTCCGTCATCGCGAGCTCGACGCGGCCCTGGTAGGCGCTACCGACCTTTCATGCGAACCGGTGCACCGGACCGCGGTCGAAGCGCTTCTCCCCGAGAACCGTCACATTCCAGGCGACGCCGCGATCGTGCTCGTTCTCAAGCGCCTCGAAGACGCCCAACGTGATGAGGACCCGGTCCTTGCCGTCATCGGAGAACCTGTCGAGGGAGCTGATGCGATGGCGCTGGGCTTGGATGACCAGGTCTCGTCCTTGGCTCCTCTATTTGGCCATGCGCACGCCGCTTCCGGGCTCCTCCACGTCGCCGCAGCCGCACTGAGCTGCGGCCTAGGCCGTCGCCCCGGCGACGGCACCCCCTGGGAGGCCCCCCACCGCCTGGTGCGCGTCGATGTCGAAGCCATGGAAGGCCAAAGCAGCACCCTCTTCGTCCGAAACGATCCCAACTCGTCCACCCCCCCGCCCGCCCCAAAGCCCGGCCGCCACCTCAGCTTCCCAGCTCACATGCCGCCACCAAAGGCCCCACCCACAGCAATCGCGGCGCGCCCCGAGGAGATACAAGGAATGGATCCCGCCCCCCCTCTCCCCCCGATCCTCGGCAGTCCCCATTCGATGAGCTCACCCCCGGCCCCGGTCACGGTCACGCCTCCGGTCACGGTCACGACCCCGGTCTCGGTCACGACCCAGATCACTGGCGCTGGCACTGGCGCCGACACTGGCACTGGCGCTGGCGCTGACACTGGCGCTGGCACTGCCACTGTCGCTGCCACTGCCCCCGCCCCAACCGACCTCTACTCCCGCTTCGCCGCCTACCAGCACCAACTCGGCCAGCTCCACCAGGACTTCATCACCCAGCAAAACGCAATCCACCAACAGTTCCTAGCCATGCGCCAAAACGCGCTAATCGGTCTGATGCAGGCAAGCCCCGTGGCGACGGAGTCGCTTCACGGGGTGTCAGTGGCAGTGCCAGTGTCAGCGCCAGTGCCAGCCCCAGCCCCAGTGCCAGCGCCAGTGCCAGTGTCAGTGCCAGCGCCAGCGCCAGTGTCAGCGCCAGTGCCAGTGCCAGCGCCAGTGTCAGCGCCAGTGCCAGCGCCCGTGGTCCCCCCATCGGTTTCGACTCGCTCTGCCGCCACGCCGGCTCCCACGGGCCCGACCTTCGATCGCGCCGCCCTCGAGATCCACGCCGGTGGCCGCATCTCCGACATCTTCGGCCCCCTCTTCGAGCAGCAGGACTCGTACGCGGTGCAGGTCCGGATGCCCGAACTGCCCCTCCTGCTGGCGACGCGCGTCACAGGGATCGACGCCGAGCCCGGCTCCATGAAGAAGGGGACGGTTTGGACCGAGACCGACGTTCGCGAAGACGACTGGTTCATGAACGCGGGCTACATGCCGGCCGGCATCATGATCGAGTCGGGTCAGGCCGACCTCTTCCTGATCAGCTATCTCGGCGCCGACTTCCTGAACCACGGCGACCGCGCCTACCGGCTCCTCGGTTGCGAGCTCACCTATCATCGCTCGCTTCCGCGTCCCGGCGAAACCCTTTGCTACGACATTCATGTCGACGGGCACGCCAACCAGGGCGACATCCGCCTCTTCTTCTTCCACTACGACTGCCACATCGACGATGAGCCGGTTCTCTCCGTGCGCGGTGGGCAGGCAGGCTTCTTCACCGAGGGTGAGCTCGACGACTCCGCTGGCATTCTCTGGCAGCCGGAGGAACAGGAGATCATTGCCGACGCCCGCGTCGACGCGCCCGCCGTCGAGTGCACGCGTTCGAGCTTCACGCGGGAGCAGATTCGAGCCCTCTCCGAAGCGGATGTCTATGGGTGTTTCGGTCCGGGTTTCGAGCTCGGCCAGACGCACACTCGAACGCCGAAAATACAGTCGGGTGACCTCCTGTTCCTAGAGAAGATCACCGACTTCGACCCCAAGGGCGGTCCCTGGGGCCGCGGCTACATGAAGGCCGTCACCCAGATCCACCCGGACGATTGGTTTTTCGGCGGACACTTCAAGAACGACCCCTGCATGCCCGGTACCCTGATGTTCGAGGGCTGCCTTCAGATGATGTCCTTCTACATGGCCGGCCTCGGTTACACGCTCGAGAAGGACGGCTGGCGCTTCGAGCCGATTCCGGACGAGAAGTACCAGCTCCTGTGTCGTGGCCAGGTCGTCCCCAGCTCCAAGGAGCTCACCTACGAGATCTTCATCGAGGAAGTTCACGACGGGCCGATCCCGATGCTGTACGCGGACCTCCTCTGCACCGTCGACGGTCTCGGCGCGTTCCACGCACGCCGGATGGGATTACGGATGGTCCCCGACTGGCCGATGACCTCGATGCCAGAGCTCCTCGCCCGGCACGAGGAGTCCAAGCCGGTCGCATCCGCCGGTGACTTCGAGTTCGACTACGCCTCCCTCCTCGCCTGCGCCTGGGGGAAGCCAAGCGATGCCTTCGGCCCGATGTACGAGGTCTTCGACGGCACCCGCCGCGTCGCCCGTCTTCCGGGTCCGCCCTACCACTTCATGAGCCGCGTCACGCAGACGGACGGGGCCATCGGTGTGCTCGAGGCCGGCACGAAAATCGTCATCGAGTATGACGTCCCTTCGATCGAAGAGTGGTACTTCCGCGAAAACGGGGTGCCCACGATGCCTTTCTGCGTCTTCCTCGAAGCGGCGCTCCAGCCCTGCGGTTGGCTCGCCAGCTACGTGGGCAGCGCGCTGACGACCGAGAAGGATCTCTCGTTCCGAAACCTCGACGGCACCGCGACCATCCATCGCGAGGTCGTTCCTTCGGACGGTGTTTTCCGAACGGAGGTGGAGATCACGAATATCTCCCAATCGGCTGGCATGATCATCGAGTCCTTCGAGGTGAAGTGCTACTGCGACGATGAGCTCGCCTACGAGCTGGAGACTGTGTTCGGTTTCTTCCCAGGTGAAGCCCTGGCCAATCAGGTTGGCCTTCCGGTCGACGACGCCTATCGGGCGCAGATCGATGCGGAGTCCGATTTCCTCGTCGACCTCACGCTGCTTCCGGAGCGGTATTTCAGCGGCGCACTCAGCCTCGCCGATCCCATGCTCCTGATGATCGACCGCGTCACCGCGTTCGATCCGAGCGGTGGACGAGAGGGCCTCGGCTTCCTGCGAGCTGAGAAGGATGTCGACCCTGACGAGTGGTTCTTCAAGGCTCACTTCTTCCAGGACCCCGTGCAGCCCGGATCGCTGGGCATCGAGGCGATGCTCCAGCTCCTTCAGTTTCACATGATCCACACCGGCATGGCGGAAGGTATCGCCGATGCCCGCTTCGAGCCGATCGCCGTCGGCCGGCCTCATACCTGGAAGTACCGCGGTCAGGTCGTGCCCAAAAACGAGCTGATCTCGAGTACGGTCGAGATCACCGAAACCGGCACCGATGAACGCGGCGTCTATGCGATTTGTGACGCGTCGCTCTGGGTCGATGGCAAGCGCATCTACGAAGCCAAGGGGCTCGGGATGCGCATCGTCTCGGGCGGCGTCGCCCCTTTTGACGGCCCCGCCAAGAGCGGGGGCCCGAACGAGGGAGAGGAGCTACTGGATCCGGAGCGCGATACCTGGCTCGGCGATCACCGTCCAACCTGGACGGTGCCCGCGCTTGCCCTCATGTCGATGGTCGACCGGCTGGCCGGCGCCGCGGCCTCCGGTACCTCGGACGTCGTCGGCCTAACCGATGTGCAGGTTCAGCGATGGCTTCCCATTGCCGGGCCGACGCGTCTCGAGACGGAAACGAACATCGTCGAGGGCGGCGTCGACACCGAGCTTCGATTCTTCCGAGAGGCTCGCGATGCTCGCCTCTCCCGTTTCGAGACGGCAGCGAAGGGCCGCGTACATCGCCGCGGGGATGCTTGGGTGCCGACGCTCAGTCGTGATTTGCCGGCCCTCGAAGGCGGTGAAGAGGTCGACGATCCCTACGGTTCCGGAGCCCTCTTTCACGGCCCCGCCTTCCACTACTTGAAGCAGCTCACGATGGGAACGAACGGCGCTCGGGCGCGTCTCGATGCGGGCGCCGGTAGCGTCCCTCACGGCACGCTCCACCAGGGCCTGCTCGACGCCTGCACCCATGCGATCCCCCACGACAGGCTCAGTCTTTGGTCGAGTGAGATCTCCGATGACCTCGTGGCGTACCCGTATCGAATTCCGGAAGCGGTCTTCGAGGGTTCGCCGCCGACCTCGGGCGAGGTCCGGGTGGAGATCCGCTTCGATGGCTTCGACGGTAACCCTCGGTTTCCTGCCTTCCGCGTCCAGCTCTGGGCCGGCGATCGACTCTGGGCGAACCTCCGGCTGGTTGAGGTCCTCCTTCCCAAGGGGCCGATCGGATCCGCAAAGGCTGCCGACCGTCGTGCCTTTCTCCGCGACCGCAAGCATGTCGCGGGCCTGGCCCTATCGCGCCTGGGCGCCGGCGAAACGCGCTTGAGCGCGGCCGAGATGAAGGGCAGCGATTGGCTCCCCGGTACCCTCAGCACTGCGTATGCTCTTCGCGAAGAGGACGCGCTTGGCGAGATCGCCGTAAAAGATCACATCGCGCAGCGAGCCGCCGTGCATCCCTCAGCGGTGCGATGGGTCGAAGGGGGAGCGATCACGGCCGCCGATCCCCTCACGCGGGTTCCACTCGAGATCAGCGATGTCGGCGAGGATCGGGTCGTCCGCGACGCCGGCGCTTCCGTGCGCGACATCTCGCTCGTCCGCGACTTCTGGAACAACTGGTTCGGAATCGGTCAATGGCCCGTCGAGGATCTCTACTACGGTCTCCTCGAACGCTTCGTGCGCGCCGTCCACGTCGAGGACGCGGACGCGATGCTGCCGCTGGCCGGCAAGCCTGTGCTCTACCTGGCAAACCATCAGGTTGGCATCGAGTCGCTTCTCTTCTCGATCATCGCCTCCGCCCTGAACGGCGTCCCGACGCTCGCGCTCGCGAAGATGGAACACAAGCAGACATGGCTGGGCAAATTGACCCAGCACTGCTTTACGTACCCGGGCGTCAAAGATCCGGGCCTCATCGCGTACTTCGATCGTCGCGACCCCTCCTCACTCCCTCGCATCGTGGGTCAGCTTCGGGAGGGCATCGAGGGCGAGGCCAAAAGCCTGATGGTTCACGTGGAGGGCACTCGCTCCGTGAGTTGCCGGGAACCTGTCCGCAAAATGAGCGGAATCTTCGTCGACATGGCCGTCGAAGCTCGCGTACCGATCGTCCCCGTTCGGTTTGTCGGAGGTCTGCCGGTCGAGCCCCTCGAGGAGCGCATCGAGTTTCCGATCGGCATGGGGTCCCAGGAGTACTACCTGGGCCGCCCGATTCTTCCGGGCGAGCTACGGGGCGTCCCGTACAAGGAACGCATCGATCGCGTCGTCCGCGCGATCAACGGCCTCGGGCCCGGTACTGACGAGGAAGTCCCCTTCGAGGGCGATCCAGGTTTCGCTGCGAAGGTCGATGCCTGGGTCGAGCAGACCGGCGCGACCTCGGACGACGCTACCGTCTTCCGCGCACTCGAGGAGCTCCGTGCGCCCGGTCTCGAAGTGGAGCGCTTGCTGACCGGCGCCTGCGAGGGAGCGCTGCGGCTCGACGAGTCGCCCAAGGGCCGTTGGCTCAAAGAGTTGGCGCGCAGGCTATTCGGCGACCATGGGCCGTCGGTGGCTCCGTGAGGATCGCCGCACTCGTCGCTGTCCTCGTGCTCGTGGCGCTCGGCGCCGGCGCGTACAACTTGACGACGCGGGCCGTCGACCTCACGGCTCGGGCGCAACACGCCGTCCTCGAGGCCGCTCTCCCGGAGCATGAGGTCTTCGAGACCGAGCGTGGCCAGGTGCACCGCTATTCCGGTGGCGAGGGGAGCGTGCTCGTCCTGGTTCACGGGTTCGGCGACACGGCCGGTGGCTGGGCACTGGTCGCGCCCACCCTGGCCGAGCACTATCGCGTCGTCGCGGTCGACCTTCCCGGACACGGCGCTTCTGATCCGGACGCACCGCCGCTCGGGTTCGACGACGTCGCTGCAGGCCTCGAGGCTGCCCTCGAAGATCAGGGCGATCAACTCATCTTGCTCGGGAACTCGCTTGGTGGCTGGGTCGCCATGCAGTTCGCGCTCGATCATCCGGCGCGGGTCCAACGGCTCCTCCTGTTGAACTCGGGGGGCGCGTCATGGGCACGGGTCGATCAGGAGCTTCTACTCCCGACGACACGTGAGCAGCAGCGCGCCAAGAACCGGGCCATCATGGGTGCCAGCGCACCGGCGCTCCCTGGCTTCTTCCTCGATCAACTGATCGAGCGCGGCAGCGAGCCGCGTTTGCAGTCACTATGGATCGAGCACCAGCAAGGACATTACCTCGACGAGCGACTCTCGGAGCTCCGCATTCCGGTCGACATGCTCTGGGGTACCCCCGATCCGTTCTTTCCGATCGAGGGCTACGCCGACCGGCTGCGCGACGCACTCCCAAATGCTCGCCTCCGTCTTCTCAACGAGTGCGGGCATGCGCCGCAGTACTCCTGCCCGGATATTTTGAGCGAGCTCGTCCTCGAGCTGCTTACGCCAGCGCCGTGATCGCGGCGACGATTGTCGCCAATCCCGTGACGCCCCAGATGGTCAGAAAAATGAAGACCACCTTCACGCCCTTCGGAGCGCCAATGCGCAAGTCGCGGCGCAGCATGACGACTCGCGTGAGGATTCCGCGACCGGCGAAGTAGAGGTACATGCTGCCACCGACGAGCCCGAAGTACGCCCATGCGGGATGGTCGATGATGAGCAGCACCCCTGCCATGACCAGCGTCCACAGCGTGAGAAAGTCCCAAAGGGCTTCGCCCCGGACATCGGCCCAGAAGGTCGGCTCCACGTCGGCCTCCGTTTCCGAGAGGCCCAGCTTTGCACCGGTCGCGGGCGCAAAACATACGATTGTTTGCCCTCCCCAGCAGAGCAGCGACGAAGCTACGAGGACGATACCCCAGAAGATCTGCATGGTGCCTGGCCCTTTCCCGATGCTCGACTTGGAACAGATCGACCTCGTGTCCGTCAACCGTTAGCTGAGAGCTTGATACGAACGAACCAGCTGGGGTACCGTGGGCCGGAATCGGAGGTGGAGCATGCGGTGGCGCTACTATCTTTTAATCGTAGGCAGCGCACTTGCTCTCATGGGCGGTAACTGCACCGACAGCGGGGTGGTCCCCTGTGTAGAAGACGCCGAATGCGTCGACACCTGCACCGCCGAGTGTGACCGTCGCGGCGAAGAGCTGCTGTCATACGTGTGCGGCGCCAATACAGCTTGCCAATGCACCTGCTCGTCTTCAGGGACGGGCGGTGCTGGTGGCGGAGCGGGTGCAGGGGGCGGCGGCGGTTCCGTCTAGGGCCTATCCTCGCGTGCGCTGAGCTCGGGCGCGGCGCGGCCCGTGACCAATGGGAGATCCAAGTAGGTCCGGATGCCTGGGTCGGCCTGGCACACGTACGGGATCGCGCTCACGCAGTGGATGGCCGTCGCGACAATGCCCGGATTTCGTTTGAGCCCGGCCTCGATCGACTCGGGATGGATCCCGTGGAACGTCGTCTTGATGCTGGGGTCGCCTGTCACCTCGACCTCGAAGCGCTCGCCCTCAGGGCCAAAGCTCCATGGAGGGTCGAGGTCCTCTTCTCCCATGAACCAGTTCGTTCGCGCGGTCGCGACGGGTTGTCCGCGCACCAGACCTTCCCAGGTGAACCGCTGTGCCGCGACCTGGCCCGGTTGGATCGTCCCGATCGGGCATTCGATCGGGGCCGTGGCGACCGAAACCTCATGGGTGCTTCGAATCTCGGGGTCCAGGTCGAACCCAAGCGCATCTGCGATCATCTCGATCGATTGCGAGAAGCCTTCGGTGAGCAGCATCAGCATCGGGCTCATCTTGGCCTGCTCTGGCGTCTTGCCGAACAGCATGATGTTGCTGATCACGTCGGTCGCCGCGTAGCTACGGATGTCCGAAAATTCCTCGGCGCGCACGTGCGTGATCGCGCGAGTCAGCGCCGAAATGCTCAGTGGAAGCCGCTCCGTGATGCCGCCGGGATGGATTCCCGTTCCGTGGAGGGTCACCGCGCCCTTCTCGCAAGCCGCCTGTAGATCGGCGACGTCCCGCTTGCCCGGATAGAACCAGTTGAGCGGCGTCACCACGTTGATGCCCGCCTCCAGAATTCGAACCACCTCCTGTCGATTGGGAAGAAGAGGCGCGTAGAGCACGCAGTCTGGCCGCAGCCCGAGGATCTCATCCATGTCGTTGGTCGCCTGAACACCCAAAGGGCCGATCTGGCAAATCTCTCCGACATCGCGGCCGGCCTTCTCTTTGCTGTGAACCCAAGCTCCCACGAGCTCGAGCTCGGGGTGGGACACGATCCCTTCGATTGCTGCGCGACCCACGTTGCCGGTCGCCCACTGAACCACACGCAATGCCATCTGACCTCCGGGGAGCTAGCGGAGCCTTTCCGCTCCGCGCCGTGCCGCGGAACCGAGCTTATCAGAATCAAGCGCCGTCGAAACACGTGACGTGCTCTTGCCACTACGATCTTGGCTCCTGTTGAGGTACCCTCCAACGTCCAATGCGAAGCCGGAAAGTCTCGACCACGGTGGCGCTCGTTGCCATCGCTCTGATTGCCTCTGCCTGCGACAAGAACAGGACCGGCCGAGGCGCCGAGATCGGTGGCGCGGAGAAGGGCTGCTACGTCTATACGACCAAAGACGACGACTTCAGCTACGTGAGCCAGCAGGCCAAGGTCGAAACCAAGTGGCACGAGGAGTGGACCTCCCGCCACGGGGAGACGCTTCCTGACTCCTTGTCCGCGCCCGAGATCTGGCAGCATCCGAAGCTTTCCAAACGTTACGCCGCAACGATGCACGAGAACAGCGCGGCAACGGACGTAAGCGTGGAGCCGGGCCCCATCCCGGCGAACCCGCGCGTGGAGTACTTCCACGTTCTCGAGAAGGGGACGCGGCTTTCCGGGATGTCGCCCTTCTATACGTTCCTGGATGACCACACGGTCGTGACCATTTCGTTTGGCCGAGATGCGGCAACCCTTCTCGTCGTCGACATCTCCGATCAAGCGCGCGTCCTCGACCACGTCGCGATCCCCGGGCGCGGCAGCACTGCGCTCGAGCTCGTTAGCAAACGCGCGCGCTTGGAGATCTTTCGAGACACTTCGGGCGGTGCATACTCGTACCTGGATGCACAGGGCAATGTCTACGTGCCCGGGGCGGACAACACGCTGATCGGAATCCCCATCCGAAACCGCAAGATCGATCGCGAACACATGATTCTCATGGACCTCGCGGGGGAGGTCAACCAGGGCACCTGGGTCAGCGACGCGATGGAACAGCGTGACAACGTGCTGACGGCGCTGATGCCCGACGCCGAGGGCAAGGTTTGGTTTACCTCCAAGCTCGGGGTCATCGGCGTCATCGACGTGGACTACTCGGGCAACTGCCCAAAGATCTACACGACGGCCGTCGCGTACTTCGCCTTGCGTCAGAAACTAGAGGAGTATCTGGGTGAGGTTCCCAGAGGCATTGAGGATCTCCTCTTGCGCGTCGAGGAAGCCCAGAAATCGGGCGACGCTGAAGACCTCGCGGAGCTACGCACCGAAGGGCGGCGGCGGGTCAAGCTCGACCGCCACGGGTTCGAGCAGATCCAGAACTCGTTCTCCGTAGGCCCCGACGGCGTGTACATCGTCACCAACCTGGCCCTCTACAAGTTTCGCTTCAACGATGAGAAGAAGCGCATCGAGTTGGACCCGGACTGGGAGCCCACGTTCTCGGAAGGCGATCTGGTCTACGACAACGATCGAAAGACCAAGCCCGGGCACCTCAACGACGGAAGCGGCACGACGCCGACCTTGGTCGGGGATGACTTCGTCGCGATCGTCGACAACGCACCCGAGCAGGTCAACCTGCTCGTGTTTCGTCAGGACAACGGCAAGCTGGTGAGCCGCCTGCCGCTGTTCGAGCCTGGCAGCGGCGCTGTCGAAAATTCGGTGGTGTCCTATGGCAATCACCTGATCGTCGGCAACACCTACGGATACACGGACCCTTTCAGCGAGAATCCGACGGCAGGTGGAATCATGCGCTTCGACTACGACGAAGCGATCGGCGGGTTCGTGCATGATGAAGACTGGCCGGCGGTGGGGCACTTCGACGGCAAGACCGCAACGCCAAAATTGTCGACGACCAACGGGCTCCTCTACGTCTATCATCGGGACCTCGACGCTGAGGGTCACCGCGACTGGCAGCTAACAGCAGTCGATTTCCGTACGGGCTGGCCCGTGTTCAGCATCAAGGGCTACTTCGAAGGGAAGGACTTCGATGACAACGTGTCGGGGCTCGTGAAGCGGATCACGCTCGGCAAGCAGGACTATGGCAGGAAGGTGTTCAACAACATCTGGGGCACCTTCTCGTTCGGTCCCCACAACAGCATCTTCATCGGCACCTATCGAGGGTACGTGCGATTTTCCTCCGACCCGGAGTTGCCCGCGCCGCCGCCGCCTCCGGCCATATCCGCTTCCTCCACGCCGTAGTGCTGTGCTGAGTCAGCCCTCCGGCGGCTCGTTTCGGACCTCGATGATCTCGCCTGTCACTTCGCCCTTGGGGCGCTGTACCGTGATCTCGTCGCCAACCTCTCTGGAGAGCAGCGACTTACCGACCGGCGAATCCATGCTGATCCACTTCTTCTCTGCGTCGATCTCGTCCGGGCCGACGACCCGGTAGGTCTGCGCGTTGCCGTCCTCGTCTTCGATAGTGACCCAACTCCCGAAGTACACCCGTCCATCGTCGGGGGGCTTCTCGTCCACGATAGTGAGCACCTTCAGTCGCTGGCCCAAGAAACGAAGCCGTCGATCGATCGCAGCCAGACGCTGCTTACTGTACTGGTACTCCGCGTTCTCCGAGCGGTCTCCTTCAGCGGCAGCGACTTGCACCGCCTTTGCCATCTTCGGGCGGTCGACGTTCCACAGGCGGTCCGCTTCTTCCTCGAAGCGGCGGTATCCGTCGGGCGTGATGTAGCCGGGCTTGCCCGACATGTCCGGTCGTGTGCGGCGACGCGTCATGCTGCTCGAAGCGACGCTACAGCAAGGAAAACAGCTGTGCCAGTGCTCCCGCTGGCGCGGCGCCCCCAAACCAGGCAGAAGAGTGCTGCGCGTCAGCAATACTTCCTGGCCCGCGAGGGACTCCTGATGCTCAGGTACGCAGCCGACAGACGCACGCTGATCTACATGGCCGTCACGACGGCATTGCTCGTCGTTCAATGGAGCCGGGATTCGTTCAGCCCGGTGCTGTTCATCGCCTGCCTGTGCATGGCGGTCTCCGTTGCGGTGATCGCGCATAACCACAATCATCTGACGATCTGGAAGTCTAAGACGCTGAACGCGCTCACGGACTATTGGCTCACGCTGTTCTACGGATTCCCTGCGTTCGGCTGGATCCCAACGCACAACCAGAACCACCACAAGTTCAACAATCGCGATGGCGATTACACGATCACCTATCGCTACACAGAGAACACCAATCTCTTCACGCTCCTCACCTACCCGACGGTGAGTGCGTTTCATCAGCAAAAGCCGATTCGCGAGTACCTCAAGAAGCAGTACCGGATCAATCGACGTCGCTTCTGGTTCTGCATCTCGCAGTACGTGTTGCTGGTGAGCTTCCTCGTGGCCGCGTTTGTGATCGACTGGAAAAAGGCGCTGCTCTACATCTTCATACCTCAGCAGGTCTCGCTGTTTGTCGTGTTGATCTTCAACTACGTGCAGCACGTGCACGCTGATGAGGAGTCGCCCATCAATCATTCCCGCAACGTCGTCGGCCCGGTGATGAACTGGTTCCTCTTCAACAACGGCCTGCACACGGTGCACCACGACAATCCGGGGATGCATTGGAGCCAGGCTCCGGAGGCGCATGCGAAAATCGCGGACCAGATCGACCCACGACTCAACGAGCAGAGCTTTTGGTGGTTCCTGATCCGTGTCTACGTGCTGGGGCTATTCAGCGCGAAGGCGCGCAGCTCGTCCATGCGTCTCGAACGCATAAACGCGTAGCGGCCTGCCTACGTCGAGGTCAACTATCATCCGCCCGATGTCTGAGTCGTGGGTCCTGTGCGCAGGGACGATCCCGCAGGTGGGGTTTCGCGATCGTGTCGACGCGGCAGCCGAAGCGGGTTTCGCCGCTATCACGCTGTTTCCAGAGCACTACCTGGATGCCGTCGCGCGCGAAGGTCTCGACCCTTCCGCGATACGCCGCCATCTTCAGGGAGCAGAGATCGTCGTCCACCAACTCGATCCGCTCCTCGATTGGTACTCGAATGATGCGACGGGGTCCGAGCTTGGCCTGTACGAGGCTGCCGAGGCCACCGGAGCGACCTCACTCAATGTCGTTCCAGCGTTTGCGCCGACCGAAGACCTGAGCTTCTTGATCGATCGGCTCGGCGCACTCGGCGACCGCGCGGCCGTGCGTGGACTATCGATCGACCTCGAGTTCCTTCCATGGAGTCCCGTTCCAGACCTTGGCACCGCGATATCGGTGGTTGAAGGGTGCGGGCTTCGGAACCTCGGCGTGATGCTCGACAGCTGGCACTTCTTCCGCAGCGGCGGTCGGGTGTCCGAGCTGACCCCGGATGTGGTCGGGTGCATCACGGGGGTGCAAGTGAACGATGCGCCGCTCGTACCCGCACGCCGGGGTCTTCGCGAGCGATGGGACACGAGTCGAGCGCTCCTCGGCTGGGCGCGCAATGGGCGGCGCACCCTGGGCGCGAGGGACTTGATCCGGCTTACCAGGAACGCGGCACAAAGCGCCGACCCGAACCTCATCGGCGAAACCCTGACCCGGCGCTTGCTTCCAGGGGAAGGCGAACAACCGGTGGCCGAGCTGGTCGCCGCGTTGAAGGTTGGCGGCTGTCGCGCGCCGCTGGGGGTTGAGGTCTTCAACTCGCGGCTCCACCACCTGCCCGTACGAGAGGCTGCCCGTCGCGCGATGGATGCATGTCTTCGAGTCGCGGCGCGCCTTGACATTTGAGCGATTCCGCATAAACAGTCAGCTCTGATTGTTTTTGAATCCGGGGAATTATGAGCAAAGAACTCAGGTTTGACGGGCGTGTCGCGATTGTCACCGGAGCCGGGCAGGGGCTCGGCCGTTCACATGCGCTCCTGTTGGCATCACGCGGGGCGAAGGTCGTCGTCAACGATCTCGGTGGCTCCACGGCTGGCGAAGGCAAGTCATCCGAAACCGCCGATCTGGTAGTCGAAGAGATCACGCGGGCCGGTGGCGAGGCTGTCGCCAACTACGATTCGGTCGAGGACGGCGATGCGATCGTGCGGACGGCGATGGACACATGGGGTCGCGTCGACATCGTGATCAACAATGCCGGCATCCTACGGGACAAGTCGTTCAAGAACATGACCGACGCCGACTGGGACATCATCTTCCGCGTCCACAACTACGGCGCGTACAAGGTCACCAAGGCGGCCTGGCCGATCATGACCGAGCAAGGCTATGGCCGTGTGCTCTTCACGACCTCGTCGGCCGGCCTCTACGGGAACTTCGGGCAAACCAACTACGG
>Ga0316191_10001145_pt1 | contig 18290 bp, 15 predicted proteins | sample Eddworburr2cm_MG_FD_204928 | JGI IMG/M metagenome (GOLD analysis project Ga0316191, IMG submission 204928) | Coastal sediment microbial communities from Maine, United States - Eddy worm burrow 2 cm | ecosystem: Environmental > Aquatic > Marine > Coastal > Sediment | place: USA: Maine...
CAGCGCTATGGCTATGCACCATGTGCAAGATACAGATAAGATGCTTCTAACATTTGCCTCACATTTGAAAGATGGTGGACTCGTTGCTTTAGCAGATTTGGATAAGGAAGATGGTACCTTTCACCCCGCAGACATTGAGGGAGTATTTCATGATGGATTTGATCAGGATGAATTGAAAGCCAAGCTGGAAAAGGCTGGTTTTAATCATGTGGCTTTCCGAATAGCCATTACGGTCAATAAAGAAGGAAAGCAGTACCCTGTATTTCTTGCGGTAGCTACTAAGGGATAATGCTTTTATGAGAATATGGGTAGATGCAGATGCCTGTCCGGTCGTGATTAAAGAAATTCTTTTTCGTGCCGCAAAACGCACAAAGATACCAACCGTATTTGTTGCCAACAGCTCATTGCCTTTACCCAAGTCAGCATACCTTTCCATGCTTACGGTAGGCGCAGGGTTTGATGTGGCCGACAATGAAATTGTAGCCCAAATGAACGAAGGGGATTTGGTGATTACCAGCGATATCCCACTGGCAGCCGATGTGATTGAAAAGGGTGGTATGGCACTTAGCGTACGTGGTGAACAGTTTTCTCCCGACAATATCAAAGCGCGGTTAAGCATGCGAGACTATATGGATGAATTACGACAGTCGGGGGTTCACTCAGGTGGACAGTCTGCTTTTAGTCACTCTGACCGCCAAAACTTTGCAAATAAACTTGATACGATTCTCACCAAACATAAAAAAGAAACTCCATATTGAGTATACGGTTATAATATGATTGTCTTAGGTTTTGAAAGGATATTTGGGGGTATAAATTTATGGGACAACAGTACTTGTTTTTTGAAACATTTAATCACTCAAAGGTCAGTGATGCGTTAAACACCTGGCTACAGGCATGTCCAGATGCTGGCGTGTATGCCTTGGTGGCAGAATCATCTCGTGATGTAGTTGGAGATTTACAAAAGATTTGTAATGAGCTTGAGGTGCCAATTGTAGGTGGCGTGTTCCCTGAGTTGATGCACACATCAATATTTGCGCGTGAAGGTTTTTTGCTCGTTCGCATGGATGAGATGCCTAACTATATTTTAACCGAACAAGTTCAAGATGAGCAAGCGATTGAAAAGCTCGCCACTCAAATTGAAGTCAAGCTGAACAACAAGCCAAATCATCGTTCGCTCTTTTTACTATTTGATGCCATGGTTGGAAATATTGGTACCATTTTGGATCAATTGTATTTGCGTTTGGCTGATAGAGTTCAATATTCGGGTATCAATGCAGGCAGCGAAACATTTCAGCCCATGCCATGCCTGTTTGACGGAAAAAACCTGATTGGTAATGGGGTGTTGGCCATGCTAATGCCAGTGTTTGGTGAGAGTGAAATTAACCATGGCTATGCCATGCCCAAAGAAATGATTGCTGCGACCGCAACATCTGGAAATTGCATCCATAGTATTGATTGGATGCCTGCATTTGAAGTGTACAAGAAAATGGCCAATGAAATCTATGATGTAGAAATCAATGAAGAGAATTTTTATACTTTTGGTGCGCATTTTCCTTTTGGGATCGTTTTAGCCAATGGTGATGTGCTGGTACGTATTCCCGTTGCCCTCTCCGATAAAGGCGAATTGTACTGTGTGGGAGAAGTTCCGAGTAATTCAATTCTTACACTGATGGACACGGATAAAGACATTTTGTTGTCAGCAACTAAAACATTTGCCCAGCAGTTACCAAAGTCTGAGATCAATGGTTTAATCTATTATTGTGCCGGTCGAAGAATGCATTTGGGAGTGGTCGATGCAACGGCTGAACTGGATGTTATCTCAGGTGAATGTGGCGATTTTGTTGGCGCATTATCCTTAGGTGAGATTGGTATGGCACATAATCAGGGTTACCCATATTTTCACAATGCAGCTCAAGTGTTCAGCCCTTGGTGGAAAGCTTGAATCGCGAGCGGATGCTTGGTGTCCTTTATGACATCAGTTTAACGATAGGTGGTGAAGTTCATCTCAAATCATTGTTACAGAAAACATTGCAACGATTGTTGTTTCATACGGGGTATCCCTGTGGTCTGATTTTAATCAAAGGAATAGATTCTAGTGAAGGTGTAGACGATGAATTTCATCTTGCTATGGCCATAGGTGATAGCGAAGCAATCAAAAGAATTGACAGTGTTGTTCATGTTCAACCGGAAAAATTGATGGATAAGATTGAGGTTGTGGAAGCAAAAACATGGGTTTCTCAACTTCCATCCAAACAAGATAAATATAAGTATCTACTTAAAGTGCCCATTGGTGAAGTTGGTGTGATATTATTGCTTTATAGTCAGGACAGCAGTGACAATCTACCGCTTGAACAGATGTTCGCCACCATGGCATCACATTTTGCAAAGGCGATTCTCTTGTGTGAAGTCAACGACAGGAAAAATAAACTTCTCAAGGATGAAGTAATACAGCGTACCAGTGAAATTGCTGAGCGGGAGGAGCAGTTGCGTTTGTTACTTTCCTCTACAGCCGAAGGTATTTTTGGTATGAACAGCGATGGTGTTTGCACGTTTGCCAACACATCAGCCTTGCGCATGCTTGGGTACACTTCAGCTGACGAACTGATTGGTCGGGTGATTCATGATATGTTACATCACACCAAAGCAAATGGAGAGAAACATCCCATTTCAGACTGTAAAATTGCTCATGCATCTAAAGCAGGATTAAGTATTCATGTAGATGATGAGGTATTTTGGCATAAAGATGGACATAGTTTCCCTGTTGAATACCGCTCCATTCCTATTCGCAAAGATGATGAGATTGTCGGTCAAATTATTTCATTTACTGATATCACTGAGCGCCTGCTTGCGGAACACCAGAAACGTGAAGAGCAAGTAAAGCTAGAGCATACTCAGCGTTTGGAAAGTTTGGGCGTGCTCACTGGTGGTATTGCCCATGACTTCAATAATCTGCTCACTGCTATCCTTGGGAATGCTTCCTTATCTAAGATGAAAATTGATGAATTGTCGCCAGCTCACCAGTTGCTTGATCGGGTTATTGATGCCAGTGAAAGTGCGGCGGATTTGTGCAATCAGATGTTGGCATATTCAGGCAAGGGTAAGTTTACGGTAACCCCCATAAGTTTATCTTCTTTGGTTGAAAAAATGGCAAAACTTCTGGAAGTGTCCATTCAAAAGGGGGTGACGTTGCGCTATAACTTAGACGATCGTATCCCACTCATAGATGCTGATTTGGCTCAAATGCAGCAGGTCATCATGAATCTCATTACCAATGCCAATGAAGCGCTAGAAGGGAACAAAGGGGTGATCACAATTGCAACAGGTGTGATGGATGTGGATCAAGGGTATCTTGCGTCAGCCTATGCAGAAAATAATTTGAAAGTTGGGCAGTATGTTTTCGTGGAAGTAAGTGATACGGGCTGTGGGATGTCGACGGAGCAGCAGGCGAGAATGTTTGAGCCATTTTACACGACAAAAGTGATGGGTCGTGGGTTGGGAATGAGTGCTATGCTTGGCATAGTGAGGGGGCATGATGGAGCCATCAAAATTTACTCAGAACTAGGAAAGGGTACTGCAATCAAAGTGTTTTTCCCTGTATCAGATGCATTGGAAGCTAATGAAAAAGTTGTAGAAACTGAGCGCACGAACTTATCTGGAGTGACAGTGCTTGTTGTGGATGACGAACCCATGCTACGTGATGTAGCAGTTTCATTGCTCGAGTTTTCAGGGGTTCATGTGATCACTGCAGAAAATGGAAAAGATGGTATTGAAAAATATTTTGATCATAAAAATGAGATAGATATTGTGTTGCTGGATATGATGATGCCGGTTATGAATGGCGAAGAGACCTTTCAAAAGTTGCGTGCCATTGACCCTGAAGTAAAAGTGTTATTATGTTCAGGTTACAACGAACAGGATGCGACACAGCAATTTACAGGAAAAGGGCTGGCTGGTTTTATCCAGAAACCATATCGCTCTGATGCACTAATCACTGCTATTTCAGATGTTCTTTAGTGGGAAATTCTTTTGTATGTGGCAATAAAAAAAGGCTGCATTTGCAGCCTTTTTTTGTTTACCATGATATGAATTATTGCTGTGTGCAGTCCCAGCCCCAACCACGTTGTTTTTCAACAAATGCTGCTGCTTGTTCTTCACAGTAGCCTTCTTGATTTTGGGCTTGCCACAAACTTGTAGCGCCTTGACCTTTATCGTAAGTGACTTCGCAAGGTACTTTTGCTGAATCACTTGCATAGACCACTTGAATTTGACGAACTTGAGTGTCGTGTTTACAAATATAAGTTTCATTTGCAAACGCTGCACTAGAAACAAAAAGTGTTGTAACTGCTGCTAGAACAGCTGCTCTTTTAATTGAAATCATATCCTCTCCTATCTATTACGAATTACTTCAGGGTGCAGAATGTAGATGTGAAAACGTAGTTAAAGTATGAGGTGGCTCACAAATTTGTTATGAGTCCAGATAAAGCTGTTGGGTTACGTTTTTTCAAGAAACTGAAGGATAGACTTAAGTGCCTCACGTTTCTTCATGTCGCCTCGTGGCAGAACATAATCGGCACATTCTTCGTATAGAGGGTAACGCACTTCAGCTAAGTGTTGTAACTTTTGCAATGTCTCACCAGCAGCTATCAGCGGACGATTGGTATCGCCGTCAATCCGTTTGGCAAGAAATTCAGGACTGGCTTGTAACCAGATAACGGGTGAATGACTTTTTAATAATGCACGGTTTTCCTCTCGCATCACAGCGCCACCACCTGTTGCAATGACGGCTTGCTGACCTATGACTTCACGAAGGGCTGCGCTTTCCATATCACGAAAAGCTTTCTCGCCTAAGTCTGTAAAGATTTCAGGGATGCTCTTTTTTGCTTTGTTAACAATATAGTCATCCAAATCTATGAGTGGTATATGCAGATATTTTGCTAGTCTCCTGCCAATACTGCTTTTACCACTCCCCATCAATCCGACTAGAACAGGGGAAGGCGGGTTATCATTATTTTTAGGCATAGAAGCGGGAGCTAAACGATTACTTTGTCAGTGTCATGAAAATTTTGGGTAATTGCTCAGGTAAGCGATCCACGTGATCAATGACAGTATATTGTTTACCAAAAATATCTTCTACGTATTCATCCGCCTTAGGGTCAAGGTTAATGCAGTAGGAGTAAATTCCCTGTTGATCAAGCTCCGACACAGCTTTGCGAGTGTCTTGAATCAATACCTGAGGATCACTGGAGTCAATATCTGCAGGTTCACCATCGGTGAGAACCAACATTAATTTTTTGTCAGCCTTTTGTGCTTCCAAATAGTGTGCTGCATGACGCATGGCTGCACCCATTCGTGTTGAATACTGTGCTTTCATAGCAGCCAGTCGAGCTTTCACTTCAGGCCCCCAGCTTTCACTGAAACCCTTGATATGAGCGTAACGCACATTGTGGCGCGTATCGGAATTGAAACCAGCAATTGAAAATTTATCGCCCAACTGCTGAATAGTCCAAGACAGTAATGATACAGCCTCCTGAGAAAGCTCAAGGATGGTTTGTGAACTACCATCTGCCTTTTCGTTAAGCGATTGCGATAAATCCAATACCAACATGACTGCAATATTTCGACCATCATTTTTATGGCTCATATTGATGCGCATATCTGGTTGAGAACCACTCTTTAAATCAATCAATGATCGAATGGCCACGTCCAAATCAAGCTCAGAACCCTCTTCCTGATAACGTATGCGTACTTTTTCTTGTGGTTTAAGTGCTTCAAGAATGGCTTTTAAGCGTTTGGCTAGAGCAGAGTGTTTTTCCAACAGCTTATCAATATAGCTGGCATTACCAGATGGGTGAATGGCTTCATATACACTGACCCAATCTGGTCTATAGTGGTCAGCAGCATAGTCCCATTCGTGGTAATGTCTTGGTGGAAGTGCATCGACTTGTTCATCGCGCTTTTGATCTTCAAGATGCTCAAAATTGGTTTCTTCATCGTCGCCAGATTCAATGTAAATCCACAGATGTCGGTTATCATCGCGGTAATCCACTTCGGTATTATCAAAATAGGTTTTCGGTGATAGATCCGTTTGACGGCGTGTACGTGCCACAAATGACAAAGCAATATCAGCAGCATCTCGGCTTGAGCCTTCTTTACCATCTGCCATCATGGCATGAAAACGATCCACAAAACTACTGAGGAGTTCATCTTTGATTTTGAATTCGGGGTCTAGAATGGCTCGAGAAACCAAAGCTAAGCGCAGCAGCAATAGTGACTGATCAGTTTTATCCAAATCATCTTCATTGGGGATGGGGTGCAAGGCCAAGAAACGCCTGCGCAAACCAGGGTATAATCGGATGACAAGAGTATCAACGCGGCAGTCTTCAAATACTTCCACGGCAACACGCTGGAATGGACTCCAGTTGTCCACCACCATTTTTGAGCTCCAACGACGATGTGCCGCCATGTGGGCGAGTGTTGCACGATAGCGATCGATGCCACGTACGCCTTTAAAGTCGTCATAAACATCAGGTAAACGAATGCCATAATCATCATAATATGGCATGGGTTTGCGAAGCTCTGAGAATGCAAGAGAGTAGGGCACTAGGTAATCACTGTCTTGCCATAAACTGCGCATATACAAATCAAGCTTGCGTTCATGGTCGACCAACAATGTGCCATGTTGTTCGCGCTGGAGAACGGCATGAGCATCGGCAGATTGAAGCGAGAAGTAATCAATTTGTCGGGTGGGATGTTCGTGGTAGTAGTTAATGCCGTAATCAATCCAGTTTTTAAAACCTTCCATGCTTACAAGCTTAAGAAGCCTTGGAGCTTGTTTTAATAAATCAGGTAACCCTGGGCTTGGGAAAGTAGTGTGATGTCCATGCACAGACAGTGATGTCCGCTCAACCATATCTTTGATAAGCTCAAAGTAATAATGCAGCTGCTCAATACTATGCAGGCGGCGTGTTACGGCTGAAATGGTCTGTAAAAATGGAATGATGGCTTTAAAGTTTGTGTTGGTAGATAAGTAATAAACAAAATCTTTGATTTCAACCAGTATCTCTTCACCCACAATAGATGCGACAGTGGGTGCTTCTTCAAGATAAACCAATAATGGCTCAGATCCACGCCCCATTTTGCCAATAAAGCGTGCGTTTTCGATATAAGCCTCAATGCCTTCTTTAGACAAAAGCGCAATGGCTTCTGTCATGCATTCATCGAATACACGGTCTACATCAGCAAAACGGCAACCTAAGGTTTCCCAATACGCTGCAATTTCCGGTGTGCGTTCTTCTACCACTGCTTCGCTCATGGTTTAATCCTTAAGCGAAAGTTGCTGAAATGGCATGATCCAAGGTGTCACGTATATCGGCATCATCCGTAATTGGACGTACCAGTGCCATTCTACATGCGGCTTTTGGGGCAACACCACCTTTAATCAAAGTAGCTGCATAGGTTAGCAAACGTGTTGATATGCCTTCATCTAGTCCGTGACCTTTTAGGTTGCGTGCGGTGCCACCAATTTTTACCAGTTTAGCAGCCAGTTCCATATCAATGCCTGTTTCTTTTGAGACAATAGAAGTTTCCGTTTCTGCTGATGGGTAGTCAAACTCAAAACCAGTAAAACGTTGTTTGGTCGATTGTTTTAAGTCTTTCATCAAACTTTGATAACCAGGGTTGTAAGAAATCACCAATTGGAAGTCAGGGTGCGCTTCAATCAACTCACCTTTTTTGTCCAACGGAAGTGTGCGGCGGTGGTCAGTCAATGGGTGAATCACAACAGTTGTATCTTGGCGAGCTTCAACAATCTCATCCAAGTAACAAATTGCACCAATGCGTGCTGCTGTCGTCAGCGGGCCATCTAGCCAGCGTGTGCCGTTAGCATCTAAGAGGTAACGACCAACTAGGTCTGATGCGGTCATATCTTCATTACAGGCAACAGTAATCAAAGGTTTGCCAAGCTTCCAAGCCATGTATTCTACAAAACGAGATTTACCACAGCCAGTAGGGCCTTTAACCATCACTGGTAAGCGCGCAGCATATGCAGCTTCGTATAGCTCGATTTCATCGTCTTGTGCTTGATAAAATGGTTCTTCTTTAATGGTATATTGCGCTACATCGTTCATGAATGACCCCTTCTTAAAAAAATAATCATGTGATACAAAAAACTATTAAGCGCAGTATAGGCAGTTGAAAAAAAATTACATGCTTATAATTCTTATGGCTTCCATCAGTAATTTTGATGGGTGGACGAATATGTATCAGCATGCTTCAATACAAACTTATGAATACTTCCATTCAGATAGACAGTTCATGGCTAAAGCATTTGCAGACAGAGTTTGAGCACTCTTATATGCAACAACTCAAGTCTTACCTTCAGGCTAGAAAGGCTGAAGGGAAGCGAATTTATCCCGCAGGGAGTCAATATTTCGCAGCGCTGAACACCACACCTTTGCACAAAGTGAAAGTTGTTATTCTGGGTCAAGATCCATATCACGGCCCAAATCAGGCACATGGTTTAAGTTTCTCCGTTCCCGTAGGTGAAAGGATTCCACCATCGTTACTCAACATTTATAAAGAGCTAAAGGATGATTTGCAGATACCTATGGCTTCGCATGGCCATCTCACACATTGGGCTGATCAGGGCGTATTATTACTTAACAGTGTGTTAACTGTTGAAGCTGGCAATGCAGGTGCTCATCAAGGCAAAGGCTGGGAGCAGTTTACCGATGCCATCATCGCAACGGTGAATGCTGAGTGTAATCATGTGGTATTTATGCTTTGGGGCAGCTATGCCCAGAAAAAGGGTGCGAATATTGATGGCAGTAAGCATCTGGTACTACAGGCACCACATCCATCTCCTCTCTCAGCCCACCGTGGCTTTTTAGGCTGTAAACATTTCTCCAAAGCCAATGCCTATTTGCTAGCATATGGTTTAGAACCTATCGATTGGGCATTGCCATCATTGGAAAAGAACCCAACTTTTTTATAACCATACCATTCGATGTATTCAAAGAGATGAACCCAACCTTGAAAAAATAGTGTTTTTTATAGTTTTGCCTACTTAGACAAAGTCTACTAACAAAAGTGAGATTTAAGTGAAACTTATGCTTTGAGCATGAATTTTGCGCATATGTTCAGGCGGCAGCTGCATATAGTCAAAACTATAAATAGCACTCAAATAGTGATCAGGATTGTTGGGGGCAGGAAAAGATAATCCTTCAAATTTCATTGCTTTAAGAGGAAAAACCTTTTCAATATCAAACCATGCTGCGACATCCGGCATTTCGCCACTGTAAATGACTTTGGTGCTCTGATTTTTCCACCCTTGATGTTTTTCTTTTAAAGATGCCGTTAATATAGCTCTTTTTTTTGGGTTGTCTTTGCCATCTGGCGTATGCAGGCTGATAGAGGATGCATTTCTTATCGCTTGAAGTGTGTCGTCATATTCGCGTTTATTCGTTCCATTATTTTCTATGCTCAACATGGGAAAAATATCAATAAATACACCCTGATGGTAATCTATGTGGTTACCTTTTTCGTGGAACTCCACAATGCTGGCTTTATTAGATCGCAGTTTGATGTAATCAAATTTGAAATGCTTGTCAGTTTGGGTGGTTTGGAAAAATACCTTGCCCGAGAATTCACTTTGGCCAATTTCTAAGAGTTTATTGTAGTCTTCAATAGGCATAGATAAATCAATATCATCATCCCAGGGGATAAACCCTTGATGACGAACTGCGCCTAATAATGTGCCTGAATCCAACCAATATTGTAGTTGGTGCTTTTTACATATGGCATCAAACTCAATAAGCATATCGAGCATAACTAGCTGTGCCTGGCGTAAAACTTCGGGCTCAATCATTTGGCTTGGGGTATACCGTAATAGTCATGTAAGGCATGAATAAGTATGTCGGTATAAGCTTTGGTCATTTCACCCATGTGTGAAACTCTGAATACAATTTCACGCTCAGGGCCACCATTGGGGCAAACCATGACTTTGTAGTCCCTTTCAAGGTTATTAACTATATCCATGGCAGATTTGCCATCGGTTGGTGTCAGGGTGGTCATGGCATTGGGCATGAAAGGCGTATATTCTTTTAAAGGCAGTGCTTTAATGCTGCTTCTAAAATAGCCAGCAATCTCTTTGGCATGTGCGATGCTTTGGTTAACGCCACCACGGCTCTTGATTTGATTCAGTCTGGCTTCGAGTTGCAACATGATAGTTACAGCGGGTGTGTAGGGTGTTTGTCCTCTTTCACCATTTCGTAAGTAATCTTTAAAGTTAAAATATAAAGATGGGATATCTTGCAGTTTATCGATTGCTTTAGGGGCAAGGATGACCATGGTAAGCCCAGGAGGTAATGCTAGACCTTTTTGGGAGCTTGCAATCACAATGTCAATGTTGGATTGCTGCATATCCAGTGGGTCAGTCACCAACATAGAAATGGCATCAACAATAAAAAGCATATCGTGTTTTATTGCATAAGTGCCCATGGCATCCAAGTTATATAGGTGGCCCACAGATGTTTCGTGGGCGTTCACCACTAAAGATGTGAAAGGCGCATCAGGTGCCAAGAGTTCAATGTCGCTTAGGTCGGTATTTTGAACCTTAAAGTTGGTGTGCGGTATGGCATGTGTAGTACAAATATCGACAAATCTTGCACCAAATCCGCCACCATTCACAACCAGGGCATTGTCATTTTCGGTGAGTAGGTTCATCACAGAAGCTTCCATGCCTGCTGTGCCAGATGCCGTTAAGAAAATGACTTTAGAACCCTCTGGTGCATTCACCATTTCTAACAGTTCTTTTTCACAAGAAAATGTCACATCCGAGAAAGCATTGTTTCTAAAGTATGGCGTTTGCTTAGCACCAATCTGCAAAATTTCTTCGGACATTTTGACAGGCCCTGGGGTAAAAATGGCATAGTCTTCATAAATCATGTCTGAGCATTCTCCAGTTCCTTCAATTTTCTTTCATTATATTCCAAGAGTACACGGTTGATACGAATCATATCTTTAGGCGATAACATTTGAGATTTTCGCTCACCTCTTTGTATCAACGAAGTGAATTCAGCAATCATATAACGTAAACCACAGCCGTTAAATTCGTAATTAAAGGTATGGCTTTTATGTTCATCTTCAAAGCGCACATGAAATTTCTTGGTTAGCCACCAAGGGGAAGGGATATAAACATAACCTTTGGTGCCCGAAATAACTGCATCACCTTCAGATTTGATGCCAGTTGCCACATTTGAAATGCCAATGGCACCGCCTTTATGTTTGCTGATAATGAGATTGGAAACATCATAACCTTCAGTGCCCTGATCAAAAAAAGTGATGTCCTTGCTTTCTCCTAACACCTTATTAACCAGTAAAGAGGGGTAAGAGGATAAAATATTGGTGGCACCCTGAGCCATAAAGGTATCGGGATAATCTTTTTCCTTATAAAGGGTGGTTCGCGTTGCTCTAACTTCTTTAATGTCTCCAATAATGCCTTTCTCCAGTTCGGCTAATAGCTGATTGAAAGCTGGTAAAAAAGCAGTTTTTAGTGCCGAAAGAAGCAAAACTTTTTCCTGTTTAGCTAAAGAAAGCAGCTCAATGAGTTCACGTTTGTGCAGTGCCAGCGGGTTTTCGCATAAGACATGTTTTTTGGCGAGTAGTGCATTTTTGATAAGCTGATAATGGTCTTCAAGCGCTGTATCAATATAAACAGCGCAAATGCTTGTATCTAAAAACTCATCGTAATTGTCATGGCCATAACGAATGGTTTTACTTTTTTTTGTAAATTTCTTTAAGGCTTGAAGGTCTGGAGAGTAGATGCGATTGATTTTTAGATTTGGTACATGCTTTGCCTCATTGATAAAGTTCTTGGTGTCCCGCCCAAGGCCGACAATGCCCAATTTAATTGTGTCGAAGTTATCCCTTCTTAGTAAGGTGCTGGATATACCTTTTGTTCGAGGCAGGTACTCAACATGTGTATATTCATTCAGGTAATCAAATGTACCTTCCCAATCATCACCGATGGCAAAAATATCAACGTTATATTTCACCATGTCTTCGGCTTTTTGTTTTTTATGTTTTTCTATGATGACCTTATCGACAAAGTCCAATGCTTCGATGGCTTTTACACGCGTATCCGTGCTTTCAATAACATTCAATTTGCCACGAGAGCGGTCGTAATTTTCGTCTGTTACACCCACGATAAGGTAGTCACCTAGCGCTTTTGCTCGCTCTAAAAGGCGTAAGTGGCCTTTATGAAACATATCGTATGTTCCATAAGTAATAATGGTTTTCTGTGTATTAATTGTTTGTTCCGTATATCAGTGAATTATGTTTTTTACTAAAGGGAAAGGGTATGCATTATTAATAAAATTTCTAGGTGTCATTTATATAGGCTCGCCACCTCCAAAAATCGAGTTCGGTTTAATCGTCATTTAAACATCCTTGCTTTGAAGTTTTTAGCATCGCGATGACTGACCATGGTTAGGGAATAATATATCAAAAAAAAGACCCCCACTTGCGTGGAGGTCTTTTCAAAGGTTTGACTTAAAAGTCGGTGCTTATTTATGAGCGCCGATTTTTTCACGCCAGTCAGCGCCATAAATCTTATCGGCATCTGCTGGGAATGAATCGAATGCACGAGCAAACTCACCGTGAGTTTTAGCGTATTCGATTGGATCAGTACCAGATTTCCAGCAATCATATGCTTGGCTAAGAGATGTAGCACCTGCTGCTGGGCTGTCGATATGACCGAAAGCACCACCACCACAAGTGTTGATCACGTTGCCATGTCCTAGGTTTTCGAAGAAACCTGGTAGACGTAGCGCATTCATACCACCTGAAATGATTGGAGCAGTTGGTTTCATGCCATACCATTTTTGGTTGAAGTAATGACCCATGCACTCATCACGCTCAAGCATATATGCAAGAACAGTTTCGTTGCCGTGGCCTTCCATTTTACCATAGCCCATAGTACCAGTATGAATACCTGATGCACCTGATAGACGAGAAATCTTCATGTAGCACAATGGATCCATACCCATTGGTGATTTGTAAGAAGTTACCGCACCATGACCTGCACGATGGAAGTGCAAGAATGTGTCAGGGAACTCACGACGTGCAGTTGTAACACCAGCAGGTCCAGTTACGAAGCCATCGATTAAGAAAGCAACGTGTTTTTCGTTACCATATTTAGCGAATGATTCAAGAATGAAGTCGCCACGTTTTTTGCACTCAGCATGGAAGTCAGCAGTTGCGTTCGCAGAGAACAATTTAGCTTGACCAGTTTCTTGTTGTGCACGATCCATTGTTTCAGCAACCATAGGAATAACAACTTCCATTGGGCAGAAAGGTTGGTTTGCTTGAGGCTCATCGTTTTTGATGAAGTCGCCACCCAGCCAGAAATCGTAACACGCTCTAGCAAATGGCTCAGGGCGTAGACCCAATTTTGGTTTGATGATTGTACCAGCGATATAACCGCCGTTCTCACGTGGGCGCCCCAACACTTCCCAAAGGTCAGCAATGCCAGTGCTTGGACCGTCGAATTTTTTAATCATTACTTCTGGTACTTGGAAGTCCAACATACGAAGACCGTTATGGTCGCCCATGCCTTGGTTGTTACCAAGAATCAAAGACCACATGTGAGAAACATTGAAATGACCGTCTAGTAAGTTCGGATCGAATAGATCAACTGGGTAAGCAATTTTCATCAAACCGCCGCCAGTAACTGGGTCGTCACCGAAAGCAGTTTCGTCAATTTCATATACCAATGCATCAACACCACGTGTGAAATCATCAGTTGTAGATACTTCTACGTTTGTACCAGTAGAAGATTCAGCCGCAACATGTGCTGCAACTTCTAGGAAGCCATAGCCAGGTGCTGGAATTAGTTTGTAAGCCACAAGTAAATGCTTGCCGCCTGCGATCAAGTCCTCTTCTTTAAGACTCAGATTTGCGTAACGATTCGATTGATCCATTATAGAGATCCTCCCTTGGGATTTGTTTCGAAGGAATATCTCCTCCGACATGGCGAACTTTACAGTGGGCATACATAATGTCGAATCAAAGGTTATGATGACAGGTATAAGTTTTTCTTATACGCTTCGTCTATGGCATTCACTTTTAAACAACTTAAGATATTTTCTACTGTGGCAGAGCACCAAAGTTATACGCATGCTGCGCGAATTTTGTATTTAACGCAACCCGCAGTTTCTATGCAGATTAAACAATTGGAAGATTTTGTAGGCATGCCGCTGTTTGAGCGTATGGGTAAACAAATCGGTTTGACCGAAGCCGGTCGTGAGTTGCTGCATTATGCACAAACGATTCAACATCAAATGGATGAAGCTACCTTGATGTTAAAGGAACTCAAGGGCGTAGAGCGTGGTAGCTTGCATTTGACTATGGCCTCCACCGCCAACTATTTTGCACCACAATTGATTGCAGCTTTCCATCGTGAATACCCCAAGGCCTCCATTACCCTCGATGTGACCAATCGCTCAGGTTTAGTAGACGCAGTAGAGAATAACCAAACTGATATGGCGATTATGGGTAAACCACCTTCTGGTCATCATTTGGTAGGCCTTCCATTCATGGATAACCCTCTGGTGGTGATTGCAGCACCGAGTCACCCTTTGGTTCGGCAGCAGCCGATTTTGTTGGCTGACTTGGCCGATGAACCATTTATTGTGCGCGAATCTGACTCAGGTACACGTATGGCAGTAGAGCGCTTTTTTGAAAGACACAATATTGCTTTAATTGCAGGCATGGAGATGAATCGCTCTGAAGCCATCAAGCAGGCTGTGATGGCTGAGCTTGGACTAGGTATTGTATCTTTACATACCATTGAAATGGAATTGGCGCTTAAGCGATTAGTGGTACTTGAGGTGGAAGATTTCCCCATCAAACGACAATGGCATATTGTGTACAGAGAAGGAAAGCGCTTTGCAGCGATTCCAGAAGCATTCAAGAAATTTGTCCTCGAACAAGCTGAGGACTTATTAATTATTCCTGGCTATTGATTCTCTTTGGCATAGAGCGCATTCATGCGGCGAATCAGCTGGGGTAGGCAATTCATTCTATGATGGTTTAAATGCATACGTAGCCTAGGGTAATGTTTGAATTGTTCGTCATCTGACTTGGGCCAATCAAAAACCTGTTCAATCATGCCTTCTTCTAAAACATCAGAAAACTCAGCGTTTAGGCGCTCTAAATTGTCTGCAGACAGCGGGTTGTTTATTCTTAGTAATACTTGATGACCGACATATCGGAAGCTGTGGTAATTGGTATAAAACTTCTCAATGTGGTTGACCGCTTGCTCCACACTATCCGTATGAAATATCAACTCAGTATCTTCATGGCTTACCATACCATCATCAAGTAAACGGCGAACCCATGAATGCAAGAATGGCCCCCAAAAATTATCACCTGGAGCTTCAAGCATAATCACAGGGATTGGAGGGTTTCGGCCAGTTTGAAGTAATGTCAGGAGTTCAAACCCTTCATCAAAAGTACCAAATCCACCGGGTGTGAGAATCACAGCATCACTTTCCTTGAGGAAAAAGAGTTTGCGGGTGAAAAAGTATTGGCACTCAAAACTGCGAGGTGACCCATGAACGATATGATTAGACTCCTGCTCCATAGGTAGGTTGATATTGATACCAAAGGAAACATCGCGGCCTGCACCCTCATTGGCTGCTTGCATCATGCCAGGGCCACCCCCAGTGATGACCATGAATCCAGCATCTTTTAGTGCTTTGCCGCAAGCTTTGGTTTGTTGATATTGAGGGTGATCTTCTTTGGTTCTTGCTGAGCCGAATACGCTGACCTTTCGCCATGCTTGATAAGGTTTGAACACCCTTAAACCATTCCCAATTTCTTCCATAACCTTTCCAAGCATTTTGAGGTCGGGGGTGTCTAAATCACTGCTTAATAATTTAATCACTTCATCAAGAAGTTTTCTCTTGTGCTCTGAATTGAGGTTATTTTCTCTGTGAAGTTTACTGATCTGCTTCTGTAAATCTTCTAATTCAACCATTTGTCGGGGCTCCAATAATGATGTCTATGCGACGGTTCATAGCACGCCCCTTTTTATAGGTGTTGCTGGCAATGGGCCTAACTTCACCAAACCCTAGTGCACGAAGTCTACTGCCATCAATGCCAGCAGCAATCAGGAATTCCAAGACCGACTCTGCACGTTGCAACGAAAGTTTGCGGTTGACTTTTTCATCTCCAATACTGTCAGTGTGACCTTCAATTTTGACCATTCGATCAGGGTACATTTCCAATACTTCTTTGATTCTTCCCAAAAACTCAAAGTACTCACTTGCAACTTTGTTACTGCTGGGAGCAAATTGAATCTTTTTGGCACGAATAATCAGTGAACCATCTAGGTTTGGAATGATATTGGCTTCTTCTGGTTGAAATAAGTCACTAACTTTTCTTTGACGTTTGGTTTCGAAAGTTTCCTGTTCTAATTTGGTGTTAAAGGCATCTTTAATTGTAGCCACTTTAGATTGGAATGCCTGCTGATCTTCTAGGCGCTGCATTTGAAGTTGTACTTGCAATTGTTGCTCATAATCTTTGGTTAACTGTGCGAGCTGTGCTTTGTGCTCACGTCTTTCTTTTGTTAATGTTTTCTGCAAGCTTTTGACTTGATCGAGTAGAAGTGGGGCTTCGACATCTATACCCACCTCATCAAAATCAAGCGGTAGCTCAAGCGCTTTGGCGATATCGATACGTAGCTGCTGAGCTGCTAGGGCTAGCTTTTCGTGACTTCCTGTATCACGTCGCCAGTCTTTAACCTGAATGGCCATTTTCTGAGCATAAATCGACATTTCGTATGCATACCCAATTTTAGAAGGTCGTTGAATGTTATCCCGCTCATCTTGAGGCCGAAGAAGATTATCATGATATTTTTCTAATAAATCATACTCAGCTTCCACAACCCTCCAAAGGCGAGGCGCGTAATTTCTGGCACCTAAGCTAGAGGCATGTTCCATAGCTTTTTCGGTCTCTTCAAGTAATCCAGGCATGGATGCGTCAATACATGCTTCAAAAGCATCTGTTGCATTCTTCGCAGCTGAAGTGGCTTGATTTAATTGTCCCTTTTCAGATTCAATAATTGCAGTGTTCAACCACTGGTTCGCTGTATCAAAGTGTTTGCTGATTTCAACTTCTGGCAAAACGCGTGGTGGATGATGGTATACATAAGCCTTGTTGGCTTCTATTTCTAACTCCAATAACTCTGGAAAACTTGATGTAAAAGATTTTGCATTATTTTTGGCCTCAGCCAACACCTGCAGCGTTTGATTGATGGCCTCCTGTAATGCTTGTGATTCTTTGTTTTCTGAAGTTGTTTCAGTGAAGCCTGACGATTGCTTTTCGTGTGCAAGCATGGATGCACCTAAGTAAGCAGTAACTTTTTTCATGGTGGCAGGTGCAAAGCGTGCTTGGCCACTTTTCTTGAACATATCAACCTGATTAGTCAGTTCTTTATAAGTAGTCGCATGAGCCTGCCATGATATGAGCAGAAGAAAAAAGGGTAAGAAACTTAAGCGTTTAAATATTTTCATCATTATCCCAAGTTAAGCATTGCATTAAGCGCCAAAAGGGCTGAAATCTTTTCTTCGTTGCTTACGCTGATTTGGTGATAACCTTCACCGTTTACAATTGCTTGCATGGCATAACACAGGTGCTGGGGGTCAGTGCGGAACATGGTTGAACACATGCTCACGGTTGGCGATAAGAACCAGATGGGCTTATCAGGATATTGAATGCGTAAACGATTGACTAGGTTTAATTCTGTAGCAATGGCAAACTTGCTTCCAGTTGGTGCAGCTTTGACATGTTCAATGATCCGCTCGGTTGATCCTACGAAATCCGCAGTTTCACATACTTCTCTAGAACACTCTGGATGCGCGAGGATTTGAATATCTGGATGATTGTTGCGCATGGTGTCGGCATGCTCTGCTTTAAATAGCTGATGTACAGAGCAAAAACCTTTCCAAAGAATCAGTTTGGCACGTTTGATGGCTTCATCATCATTGCCACCCATAGGTTGGAATGGATCCCAAATAATCATTTCATCATCAGTTATACCCATGGTGAGCGCTGTATTCTCGCCCAGATGTTGGTCAGGGAAGAATAGAATTTTTTCGCGTTTTTCCCATGCCCAGGTCATCACGCGTTTTGCGTTACCAGAGGTGCATACGATGCCTTCATGGTCGCCGCAAAAGGCTTTGAGTGCAGCGGTGGAATTGATATAGGTCATAGGAGTGACTGTCTCA
>Ga0316191_10001146_pt1 | contig 18288 bp, 12 predicted proteins | sample Eddworburr2cm_MG_FD_204928 | JGI IMG/M metagenome (GOLD analysis project Ga0316191, IMG submission 204928) | Coastal sediment microbial communities from Maine, United States - Eddy worm burrow 2 cm | ecosystem: Environmental > Aquatic > Marine > Coastal > Sediment | place: USA: Maine...
GCCCCGCCGGTGGGCGACTCCATCTCGGACGCTCGCGCAACGACCAGGTACTCACAGCGCTGCGCCTCTACCTCCGAGATGCGGCGCTCGATCTCGCGGCCCGAGTCGAGAACCTGCGGTCGTCGGTTGCCGATCTGGCCGATCGTCAGGGCGATGTCGAGATACCCGGCTATACGCACATGCAGCATGCCATGCCCTCGTCCGTCGCGCTGTGGTGCGGCGGCTTCAATGAGGGGTTCGCGGACGCCATCACTGGCCTGGAATCCGCAACCATACGCATCAACAAGAATCCGTTGGGAAGCGCTGCGGGCTACGGAACACCCGGGCTTCCACTCGACCGGGACAGGACAACAACGGCGCTTGACTTCGCGGTCACGCAAGCACCCGTCACGGCGGTGCAACTATCGCGCGGCAAAGCGGAAAGCGCGCTGCTGTTTGAAATTACGCTGTTGATGCAGGACCTCGGCCGCATGGCAAGCGACCTGCTCCTGTTCTATACGCAGGAGTTCGCCTACATCTCGCTCGCCGCCGAGGTTACGACCGGCTCGTCGATCATGCCGCAGAAACGCAATCCGGATGTGCTCGAACTGCTGCGCGCATCGTCGGCAACCGCTCACGCCTGTCTCGATGAATCGCTCATGATCACGGCAAAACTGCCGTCGGGTTATCACCGTGACCTGCAGCGCCTCAAGGCGCCTTTGTTCCGCTCGATCGATCTTGCCATCGACAGTGTCGATATCATGGCGTACGTGCTGGAGGGGCTCCGCTTCCTGCCGGACAATATCACGCTGGATGAAGGAATATTCGCAACGGCTGAAGCTTACAAGCTGGTACGCGACGAAGGCATGCCATTCCGTGACGCGTATCGTCAGGTTGCGAAACGCTACGCCAAATAGTGACCTATGGCGCCCTATTTCCGGTCAGGGGCTCTATAATCGATAGCTGGATACAACAGGGCTTTGAAATGAATCGTTTCTTCGCGGCGTGTGCCGCCATCTCTTTCGTACTGATGTTTTCCGGGTGTGGCCAAAGTGGCCCCTTATATCTGCCGGGAGATCCGAGCAGGATCGAGAGCGTGCCGCCCGCCCCTGCGGATGCTGAAGAAGAAGAAAAAGAAGAAGGCGAAGCCCCGAAAGGCTAGGTAGGATTTACCAATGACTGACCTCGTCCTAATCGACGGGTCATCGTATTTGTATCGCGCTTACCACGCGCTGCCGGCGCTCAGCAATTCACAGGGCGAACCGACAGGTGCGCTGCACGGCGTGCTAACGATGATCCAGAAGCTCGTTCGCGAAGAGCAACCCGCCCATATCGCTGTGGTATTCGACGCGCCGGGCAAGACCTTCCGCGATGAGCTGTTTGCCGACTACAAAGCGACCCGGCCTCCGATGCCGGACGACCTGCGCGCGCAGGTACAGCCGATACTGGATGCCGTCGAGGCATTAGGCCTGCCGCTGTTGCGCGTTGCAGGCGTGGAGGCGGACGACGTAATTGGCACATTGTGCGAGCAGGCGGCGGACAAGGGGCTCAAGGTGCTGGTCTCAACCGGTGACAAGGACCTCGCCCAGCTCGTTAACGATCACGTCACGCTGGTCAACACGATGAATGACTCCAGGCTGGATCGCGATGGTGTGAAGACCAAATTCGACGTCTACCCGGAGCAGATCGTCGACTACCTGGCCCTGGTCGGGGATAGCTCCGACAATATTCCCGGCGTGCCGAAGGTGGGCGCAAAAACGGCGGCCAAGTGGCTCAACCTTTACGACAGTGCTGACGGAATCGTTGAACACGGCGACGAGATAAAAGGCGCGGTCGGTCAGAGCCTGCGCGATAACATTGAAAAACTTCGGTTGTCACAAGCGCTTGCGACCATTCGAAAAGATGTGGACCTTGACGTTTCGGTCAACGATCTCGAGGCCGCAGACGCCGACACCGAGGCGCTTCGCAAACTCTATAGCCACTTCGAATTGCGCTCCTTGCTTCGCCTTCTGGATGAAGCGGCGGATGAGCCCACGCCACCTGCCGCCCATCAGCAGGGCAGCTACGAGACTGTCCTGACCTGGGATGCATTCGACCGTTGGCTAAAGAAAATCACCGGCGCCAAACTGACCGCATTCGACACTGAAACGACCGGTCTTGATTACATGGAGGCCGAGATCGTCGGTTTATCGCTGGCGGTGGAAAGCGGTGAAGCCTGCTACATCCCGGTTGCACACGATTACCCGGGAGCGCCCGACCAGTTACCGCGAACGGAGGTGCTGAAAAAACTGAACCGCTTTCTTGTCGACAATACGAAAAAAAAGGTCGGTCATCATCTCAAATACGATGCGCACATACTGCGGCGCTATGACATCGTGCTCGCGGGCATGCAGTTTGACTCCATGCTTGAGTCTTACGTACTCAATAGCGTTGCAACGCGCCATGACATGGACTCCGTGGCAAAACACTACCTCGGCAAAGAAACGATTCATTACGAGGACGTCGCGGGCAGAGGCGCGAAGCAGTTGACATTCAATCAGATCGACCTTGAGACCGCCGCGCCGTACGCCGCCGAAGATGCCGACATAACGCTGCAACTGCATACAGCGCTCTGGACGCAACTCGGCGAGCAATCGGCGCTCAAAAAGGTATACGAAGAGATCGAGCAGCCTCTCGTTCCGGCACTTCTCGAAATGGAAGAGATCGGCGTACTCGTTGATCGCAAGATGTTGACCCGGCAGAGCAGTGAACTCGCGAAGACGATGGCCAAGCTAGAAACCAAAGCACACGAACTTGCAGGCGGCCCGTTCAATCTTGGCTCTCCGAAGCAGTTGCAGCAGATCCTGTTCGAGCAGCTCGAGTTGCCCGTCATTCGTAAGACGCCGAAGGGACAGCCCTCGACGGCGGAGGACGTGCTTGTCGAGCTCGCCAATGACTATGAGCTCCCGGCCGTCATCATCGAGTATCGCAGTGTCAGCAAACTCAAGAGCACCTATACCGACAAGCTGCCGCTGCAGATCAACGAACGTACGGGTCGCATTCACACCTCTTACCACCAGGCTGTCGCGGCGACCGGGCGCTTGTCATCGACCGATCCCAACCTGCAGAACATACCCATTCGTACGGCAGAAGGGCGACGCATCCGTCAGGCGTTCATCGCACCCCAGGGCCAGGTGCTGCTCGCCGCCGACTACTCACAAATTGAACTCCGGATAATGGCGCACCTTTCCGCGGACGAGGGCCTGCTCAAGGCATTCGCCAAGGAGCTGGATGTGCATCGTGCGACCGCCGCCGAGGTCTTCGAACTCACCCTGGAGGACGTCACTGCCGATCAGCGCCGCTCGGCCAAGGCGATCAACTTCGGCCTGATGTACGGCATGTCTGCGTTTGGTCTGGCGAAGCAGCTCGGCATCTCGCGGGGTGAGGCGCAGGCCTACGTTGATTTGTACTTCGATCGTTACCCCGGCGTGAAGGCCTACATGGACAACATCCGCGAGACGGCCAGCGAACAGGGTTATGTCGAAACCGTCTTCGGTCGCCGCCTTTACCTGCCTGAGATCAATGCGCGCAACGCGCAACGACGGCAATACGCGGAACGCAGCGCAATCAATGCGCCGATGCAGGGTACCGCCGCCGACATCATCAAGAAAGCCATGATCACCGTGCACGACTGGCTGAACACCGACAAGCCGGGTGCTCGCATGATCATGCAGGTGCACGATGAACTGGTGTTCGAGGTTGATGAAAATAAGATCGACGCGGTGCGTGCGCGGGTCATTGAATTGATGAGCGGCGCGGCAGACCTGTCAGTGCCCTTGAAGGTCGATGCCGGAGTCGGGTTGAACTGGGACGAGGCGCACTAGTCTCGTCCCCCCCTTAGACTCTATCCAAACTATAACTCTTTTTCTTTCAGTAGCTTACAAAACTCGCGGAACTCATTCCGCACTCAGGCCTCTAATTCCCTGAGTGCATAAGTCACTCGCCTGTTTACCTCCCTTAAGCAGGCGTGCAACCCGGTAACCCCAAGCCGGTTGCTTATTTTGGCCCCGGGGTGCCTTCCAAAAGAAGGTGCTTCGGGGCTTTCTTATTCGTCCGCCGACAAATTCAGGAATTCTTCGAGCTTCGCGCGCGCTTCGTCCTCGCCCAAACGACTGAGTGCGGAGAAATGTTGCACCGTCGCCGCATCGGCGAGATCGCGGCGCAACTCGAGCAGTGCTTTCGCTGCCTGGCCGCGCTTCAGCTTATCGGTCTTCGTCAGGAGGATATGTGCCGGCAGCCCCACAGCGTCCGCGAAGTTCAGCATCTGGCGGTCGTAGTCCGTCAGCAGGCGACGGATATCGACGATCAGGAACATGCCTCGCAGGCTCTGCCGGGTTTCGAAGTAAACGGCCATGAGCTCTGCCCAATGGTCACGCATCTTGTCCGCAACCTTGGCAAACCCATAGCCCGGCAAGTCGACCAGCCGCTGCTCATCGCGCAGACTGAAAAAATTCACCAGGCGCGTGCGCCCCGGCGTCTTGCTTGTCCTGGCGAACTGTCGCCGATTGACAATGACGTTGATCGCACTGGACTTGCCCGCGTTGGATCGGCCCGCAAATGCTACCTCCGCCCCGCTGTCGGCGACGAACTGCCCAGGCGCGTTGGCGCTCTTGATAAACTGTGCTTCCGGGTATTGTGACATGGGGGTACGCCCTACGGATTGTGTGTATAATTTGGGCGCTGAGTACAGAACCGGGAAGCCAGTCTGACGGGTTCAGGGTCGCGCGGCAAGGCGCTCAAAATGCCCTTCGGATCCTGCGCCACCTTTTTCCGGCTCAACTCAGACAGTCGATATCAACACAAGACATCACATCAGGCGGTTGCCGCGGCGATCGCAGGGAACTGACGGTTAGAACATATGAAAAACAAGCTCGCTCCGATCTTCGCGCTGGCCGGTTTGACACTGGCGGCATTTACGGCACAGGCGACAAGCCTGGTCGATGGTTCGGCCGATGCCGGCAAAGCCAAAGCGCTGACCTGCACCGCCTGTCACGGACCGGCGGGCAATAGTGCAAATGCTGTCTGGCCTAATATCGCGGGACAAAATGCCCCTTACATTCAAGCCCAGCTGATGGCATTCAAGGACGGCAGCCGCAAGGATCCACTAATGTCGAGCCAGGCCATGTTGCTGTCAGATCAAGATATGGCCGATCTTGCCGTTTACTTCGAAAGCCTTCCGGGCGCTGCGCAGTCGGTCGCCGACGAGAAACTGCTGGTGCGCGGTGAAGCCCTCTACCGGGGCGGTAACAAGCAAGATGGCACAGCGGCTTGCCTGGCCTGCCATGGGCCGACCGGCCGCGGTAATCCGGCGGCGAAGTACCCGGCACTGAATGGTCAGCATGCAGACTATACGGCGAAACAATTGCAGGCCTACGCGGCGGGCGCGCGCGAAACCGATGGCAAGACCAGGATCATGCGCGACATCGCTGCACGCCTCGACAAAGACGATATCGATGCGGTCGCGTCGTACATCCAAGGCCTGAAGTAATCTCCCAACACTGAATATCGGAAGTTTCTATGAAGCACCTGAATTGGATTGGCTCTCTGCTACTCATCGCCGGGATCCTGACTTTGTATTCCTGCGGCAAAGAAGAAACAGCGCCCGCGCTTGATGAGAGTACGGCCGCCGTTTCGGAACCGGTACCGGAAGCAGATGCCACGGAAGAAGCGGCCGCCAGCACAGAAGCGGTCGCATCAGACACGCTCGAAGTCGTCGAGGAATCCGCATCAGAGGCAGAGCCTGTCGATGAGGCGATCGTACTTGCCGTTGCCGAGTCTCCGGCCGCCGCACGCGAATGGCAGTTCAAGGAGGGGCAGCATTACGTTCGCATGGTGCCGACTCAGCCAACGGTTGGCGGCGCTGACAAGATCGAGGTTGCCGAGTTTTTTTGGTACGGCTGCCCGCATTGTTACGACATGGAGCCGTACATCAACAAGTGGGCGGAAGGCAAAGACCCTAACGTCCGCTTCGTGCGTGTTCCGGCAACCTGGAATTCGTTGGTCCGCTTGCACGCCCAGCTTTACTTCACCGAAGAAGTCCTGGTACGCAATAACGTAATAAAAAATCCTGAAGAATTTCGCGACGCCGTTTTCCAGGAGTACCACCGCCGTGGCAATCGCATGACGTCGGAGGAAGCAATCCAGAAGATTTTTGCGCGCTTTGGTGTCAGCGAGGACGAGTTCCGGAGCACCTGGAACTCGTTTGAAGTTAATCAGAAGCTGCGCGTTGCCGACGACCTTTCACGTCGCTACAGCATTGCTTCCGTGCCGGCTATCGTTGTGAATGGCAAGTACCGCAGCGGTGCGGCAGATGCCGGTAGCTATACCAAGCTCATGGAACTGATCGATGAGCTGGTGGCCCGCGAAGGACTCCGCTAGCCGACACCGGCGCTGCATCAGGGTCGCTTTGGCGGGGGGGCAGTGCTCGTGTCCTCTCCAATGTGTCGCACAGGGCACTAACCACTGTCTTCGGCAATGACTTTGAACGAACCTCGTGGATCGCGTCGCCAATACAGGCGCTTGGTGACCACGACTGTAGTCACCTGTTCCGTTGTCGCCATTCGGAAGCGGCTCAGGTAAATGTCATCCGCCGCAGGATCCGCCAACAGCAGTACGTCGCTTATTGTGATCTCTTGCACTGAACGGGACGCCAGTGTTTCGTTCCTGAAAGCGATCCACTCCGTCTTGCTCATGCCCCAGTGCCGAAATTCATCGTCGTACAGCGTTAGGTAACTGTGCATGTCGCCGTTTTGCTGACTTTCGACCCATAGCGAGACGGCGGCGTCGAGCTCGCGGCGCAACTCGTCAACCTGCCGTCGAGGAGCCCAGGCAAGCCTGCGCGAGATGAGCACGGGCGTCACATTGGGCAAGAAACGGCTTTCAAGCGCCGCAAGATTCTCATTCGGCAGCGCAATACAGCCATCCGTATCCCATGCCGGGCGCTCGCCGCCGCGACGGTCGACGCCGTGCACCCAGATGCCGTCACCGGTCCGTTCCATTCGACGATCCAGCGCGTTCGGGTAGTCGAGAGTAAACGCCGTTATCCCGTATTTTTCGTGCATCCGGCTGGTGTCCAGTTGCTCGGTAACGAAGTAGATGCCGAGCGGTGTCTTGCGATCCCCGTTGCGTCGCTTGCCGTCGCCGTTCTGCCCGATGGACATGTATGTGTCGCCGCCGTACTCGACATCCATCCCGCCGGCGTTGTTGAAGCGATGGAACTTTGCCGCCGACGTATCGGCAACGAATACGGTTTTAACCGAGGCCGGTAGTCGAATCAAATACGCGGGTACCTGCTCGTCCGCCACAGCCGGAGCGCCAACGAGACAGAGCAATATCAGGGACCAGAATACGCGGCGCATCGCTTGATATTACAGCGTTGCCACCGCCATGCTAGAGTTTGCCGCACAAGCACTCTACCCGAGGCAACGCCGTGAAACGCCTGGTCCCCATATCAATCCTCTTCTTCACAACCGGAATCGCGCTGGCCGAACCGGCCGACGAAGCCTTCGAAAACCTTGCCAGCGAGTACATCAGTGACCTCGGCAATTTCTCACCGGTCTACGCAACCCTGATGGGTGATCACGCCGCCGACGGACAATTGGACCAAGTGGATAACGCGGCGCGTGCCGAGACGCGACTCTTGTTACGCGAGTACAAGGAGGCATTAATCGGCATCGATCCAGAGCAGCTGTCGCGTGGTAATCGGGTGGACGCGGAGCTCCTGTTGCACGAGCTCGAGTCCAGTCTCTGGTCGCTCGATGTGTTTCAGGAATGGGCTTGGAACCCACTGCAATACATCAGCATTTCTGGTAGTGCAGTTTATGGCTTGCTGGCGCGGGACTTCGCGCCCCTCGAAACACGGCTGCTTAGCGTCACTTCTCGCCTGGAACAAATTCCGCGATTTCTCGATCAGGCGAGGGCGTCTATACAAGCAAAGCGGGTTCCGAAAATCCACGCCGAGACTGCGGTGCTGCAAAACCCGGGCCTGCTCTCGATTATCGATTCGATGGTCATCCCTGCGATGGACGTACTCTCGGCCGAGGATCAGAAAAGACTGAATGCCGCGATAGAGATCGCGAAGGACGCCGTCGCCGATCAGCAGACCTGGTTGGAGGAAGAGTTGTTACCCCGGGCCGATGGCGATTTTCGGGTTGGTGCGGAACTCTACGACGCCAAGCTCGCGTTCGCTCTCAACTCGCCGTTGAGTCGGCGCGAGATCACGGCACGGGCTGAGCAAGAATTCGAATCGGTACGAAACGAGATGTACGAGGTCGCCAAGACCATCTATGTCGCGAAGCATCCGTTCACGTCGTTCCCGGACGCTCCCGATGAGCCGTACAAGCAGGCGATCATTCGCGCGGCACTGGAGGAGGCATACAAGATACTCCCGCCGCGTGACGGCATTGTCGATGTCGCCAGAGAGCAACTTCAGCAGGCTACCGACTTCGTCGTCGAGCACAACATCGTGACGATGCCCGACGATCCCATCGAGATCATAATTATGCCCGAATTCCAGCGCGGCGTGACAGTTGCCTACCTCGATCCGCCCGGACCGCTCGACAAGGATCAGTCGGCTTTCTATGCGGTCGCACCGCTGCCCGCGGACTGGACGGATGAACAGGTCGAGTCTTTTCTACGCGAATACAATTTGTATTCCATTCAGGACCTTACCATTCACGAAGGCGTGCCGGGGCACTACCTTCAGCTCGCGTTGAGTAACCGCTACCCGTCCACGCTGCGCAGCGCGTTGTGGTCCGGACCCTTTGTTGAGGGCTGGGCTGTTTACGCAGAGCGGATGATGATCGAGGAAGGCTATCTCGATCATGACCCGCTGATGAAGCTAATCAATCTGAAGTGGTATCTGCGTGCCGTAACCAATGCGATCATCGACTCAGCCATCCATGTCGACGGCATGACGCACGATGCCGCCATGAAACTGATGATCGAAGGCGGTTTCCAGGAAGAGCGCGAGGCGGCGGGCAAGTGGGTGCGCGCTCAGCTGACATCGGCTCAGCTATCGACCTACTTCGTGGGTTACCAGGAGCACATCGAAATGCGCAGGGCCGTTGAGGCGAAGTGGGGTGATGACTTCACATTACGCCGCTACCATGACCGGGTACTCAGTTATGGCTCACCGCCGGTAAAGTATGTGCGGGCCCTGGCCCTGGACGATGATATCCCTCCCCCGGCGAACTAGGAATCACTCGAGCACGCCACGCACCCGGTTATCTTCGCCATAAAAAAGGGGGCCCGAAGGCCCCCTCGAACGCTCTTACGAGTTTCGTTTAGAAACGTGCCTGAAGCGACAAACGCAGGTGACGCGGCGTTTGCCAGGCGTAAGTGGCGCCGAACCATTCGTTCGGGGTACCTTCCGAACGCCGTGCTTCGGCATGCTCGTTGACATGCAGCGGTTCCTGAATGTCAAGCAGGTTGAAGACCTGCAACGTAGCCGTCATGTCGATATTTGATACCTCGAAGCCATACGTCAGCGATGCATCAAGCGACACCAGCCATCCCGAGCGACCGTCATTGCCGCGGCCCGTGAAGCGATAGATCTTGTCCGCTTGGTCCGCATCAGCCGGGCACGCACCTGTGCCGCCACCCGCCAGGTTACAGGTATTGGTGAACAGGTAGTAAGTATCACCGTAGCTGCCGAATATGTCGGAACTGGTGTCCGGGTATCCGGCGCCGTAGACGCTCTTCGGACGGCCGCTAGATAGCGACGACGTCCAGCCGCCAATCAGGTTATCCGTAAACCGGTACGAGCCGTAGAACTTGAACACGTGGCGTCGATCGTTCGGCAGATAGCCCTGCGCACCATCCATCAATGCCGGGAAATCGAAGTCCTGGGTTATACCCGCATCCGCCTGGGTGATATCAGATTTCACTGCACCCTCGAAGTTGCCAATGCTCTGGGACCACGTATAACCGGCGGTCCACTCCATCTTGTCACCGGCATGCTTGTATTCAAAGTTCAACGCGTTATACGTGTTTTCGCCCTTCGGAATTCCAATTTGCTCGGCCGTGTAGAACACGAGTTCGCCACCGGCTTCAGAGGACCATGAGCCACCTGAGCCCGGATTGATCATCGTGCAATAACCCGGATTCGAGTAGAAGCCGCAGTAGTCATCGAGCGTGACGCCGACTTCACGGTTGATGAATCTAACCGAGAATGAATCGTCGTTGGACAGGTACCGCTCGTAGCCGACGATGAATTCATCCTTGTAGAACGCGTCGGCTTCCTGAGCCTGGAACTGATCCTTCGTCGGTGGCTCCGATGCAGAGTTCACAACAGGATTGTTGTTGTCCAGCGAGCCGCCCAGCGGCACAAGCCCGGTCGGCGTGCCGTCAGCGGCATTCACACCGGTGTACGTGTAGTACGTGGTGGTATCGCTGATGCCGGATCCGACGCGGAAGTTGGTGTTATTTGCCATCGGCAGGTAATAACGACCCCAGGTTCCGTACACCTTGTTCTCACCCGATCCCGTTGGATCCCAGCTCAAGCCGAGACGCGGTGCCCACTCCTGATCAAAATCAGCGAATGCAATACCCGTCGTGCCGAAGTTAGTCAGACTGTCCTGACGCGCTCCGAGGTAAAGAACGATATTGTCATTCAACTGCCATTCATCTTCGATGTAGTAGGCCGTGAGCTCGCTGTTGAACTTGCCGCCGAATTCGTCGTTGTTGAAAACACGCACCTGCGTGTATTCCACGGGCGCGCCCGTGTTATTGGTGTAGATCGGACCAGCATTACCCTGAACCACACCGTTCGGCGCGAGCGTCGAGTAGGTCCAGCGGCCACCGCCGATATCCGATTGTGAATTCACCGAATCGCGATCCTGCTGGTCATATCCGGCACGCAATACGTGATCACCGATAGCCCATTCGATGTCGAAACGCGTCTGCGTGTTTTCATCGAAATTGGAGCCGAAGACACCACCCGGGCCGCAACCCGTGATGGGGGTGGCCGGCGTCGGACTGCGTTCGTCGTTAACCACCGGGCAGAGCGTCGGATCGCCGGACGGATTGCCTGTGTACTGGGATTCGACCTTGCCGTACATCGCAGAGACCGTAATCGCCTCACCAAAGTTACCCGTGTAGCTTATGCTTTCGGCAGTGCTGCCGCGGAACCTCGTGAATACCTCAGTCCCAGCGCCGACCGTGCCCGTTTCGGCATCAAACTCATTGCGCCAATCGAGGCCTTCTTTCTGGCTGTCATAGCCCCAGACGCTGAGCCGATGATAGTCGGTGATATCCCAATCGATCTTGGCTCCCCAGAATACATTGTCTTTCATCTTATAATCGAAAGTGCGGAATTCATTCGGTGGGGCGTATTGGTTCCTGCCGCTGGTCTCGCTCTGAAATGCGCTCTCTTCCTGGCGCGGATTGACGATGGCATAAGCGAAGAGCCTGTCCCTGATGATGGGCCCGCCCGCGGTTACCCAGTATTCAACGAGGTCTTCCGTGTTCTGCGTCGTGTTTCTGAACACGCGGCCGGTACCTGCGCCGCCAATACCACTGCCAAGGCCGCCACCACCGCGCGAAACCTTACCTTCTTCGAACATGCTACGCGGCTCGATCGCCACGCCAACGCCGAATTCCCATTCGTTCGTGCCGCTCTTGCTGGTTGCGTTAATGACGCCGCCGGTGGTACGACCGTACTGCGCCGAATAGCCGCCGGTTTTGATCTGGAACTGGTCATAGAATTCGAACGGCAGCTCGCCGCAACCGAGACCCTGGCGGGTGTTGGTCACTTCGAGGCCATTGATGTAACACGAGTTCTCTCCGACAGAAGAGCCGCCAAACGAGGCATAGCCCGGACTGGAGCCGCTGCCGTTTGCCGTCCAGTTGGAGTCGCCCTTAATGGTGCCTGGCGCCAGCAAAGCAACCGAGGTCAGGTTTCTCGCAACCGGCATCACGTCGAGCTCTGCTTCGTTCAAAACAACGCCGGAGTCAGTCGAATAGGTGTCGTAGCTCACCATCGAGCCCGTAACCGTAATCTCTTCGATACCAGTCGTATCTACCAACTCAAATCGTGCGATGGTGTTGCTGTTCAGAGTTACGTTAAACGAGTCGCGAGCAACCACGTTGCCATCTCGGCTCACGGTCACGACGTAGATGCCAGTCGGCATTTGCGAGAAACGAAAATCGCCGTCGCTGCCGACCGTGACAGAGCGTGATCGCCCGGTCGCCTCAGCGACCGCGTCGACGGTGTAATTTGCGCCGCCAGTGTTAGTGAGCGAGCCGACGATGTTGCCGGTTCCCTCACCGATAGCGGCGTAAGCGTTCATTGAAAGGAGCAATAGTGTCGCGATCGCGACTTGCCAAAATGGCTTAGTACCCATGATTTCTTCCCCTAAAGAATTGCATAGTCCGTTAGTACGAAAATTGGTTACGGAGATTGGTTTTTGCAGTGTTGGTAGCAACCATGCCACCCGCTACAGGGGCGCAGAATAGCAGATAAAAAACTACCGGCCATTTGTGTTGCAAAAATAAAACAAATCAAACGGATGGCCTGTCGTTTGATCGAGACACTTGCAAATAGGTCAGAGTTATCACAAGGCTTTGTTTTATATATTTAAATTTGATTTATACTCATTCTAAAGGTTAGTTTCGGCCCACTCAAATTGGCCCCGTCATGGGCGAGCATCCGCTGGAAATTTAGGTCAAATTTGCGCAAAAATATGTTGCGCGGATGCAACGATGGGTAACTGCAGGGTGGCTGGATGTTGAACGATCGCTAGCACGAACGATACTGCGGCAGCACATCGGCAAGGTCAAATGCGTCGCAGGGCGGGTTGCTGACTCGGGCATGAAGACCGGAAATTATGCGGAACGACAGAACTAAATCCTCGTTACCTGCATCTAACCTAAAATGGGCTAATCAGGCGTGTTGGTGGTGATCGCCGGCGCTCCGGGTGGCACGATCCGTGGCACGCCTTAGTGTGTCAGATTCGGGGAAAACATGAAGAAAAAAACCGTAGGGTGGATCGCTGCCGCCGTTATTGCCGTCGCCGCTGCTGTAGTGCTGGTCTTGTCCAATGGTGACGAGGACTTGCTCGAGGTCCAGACGGCGACAATCGGCCACGAGACGATCGTGCAGAAAGTGAATGCGACCGGCCGGATTCAACCCAAAACGCAGGTCCGCATCAGTGCGGATGTCAGCGCGAAGATAGTGACACTGCATGTGCAAGAGGGTGACTGGGTTGAGCACGGCCAGCTACTCGTAGAACTCGATCGCGAGCGCTATGAGGCCGCCGTGGAAAGCGCCGAGGCCAATGTCCGATCGGCGCAGGCAAATGCCAAGCTTGTCCGGCAGAATATGCTCAAAGCGGAGAAGGATTTCGAGCGCGCTCGCGATATCGTCGGGCGTAAACTCGAATCGCAATCGGTACTCGATGCCAGTAGCGCGGCCTATCAGGTCGAGGTTGCTCGCTATGAGTCCGTGCTTGATCAGGTGGAACAAGCCAGAGCTTCGCTGAAACAGGCCGAAGACAGCCTCTCGAAAACGACCATTTATTCACCTATGTCCGGCACGATCAGCGATTTGGACAAAGAACAGGGCGAGATCGCCATCGGCTCGCAATTTCAGGAAGACATCATTCTAATTGTCGCCGATCTCACGGAAATGGAGGCCCAGGTCAACGTCGACGAAAACGACATCGTTAGCGTGCAACTGGGGCAAGAAGCCGAGATAGAGGTCGACGCTCTGTTCGGGGAGACGCTAACCGGAACCGTCTACGAAATCGCAAATACCGCCAACACCGATGCTCAGGGCACGACGAACCAAAAAACGGAGTTCGAGGTCAAGATCGCGATCGCTGGAGAGACGTCAAGACTGCGCCCGGGCATGACCGCCAGCGCCGATATCAGCACGCAAACCCGGCGTGACGTTATAGGCGTTCCGATTCAGAGTGTCGCGATCCGCACAATCGACCAGCTGACGCTTGATGGCGAGGACGTTGCCGACGCGGAAAAGCGCTTCACTGCCGATGATGACGGTTTTGTTGAAATCATCTTTTGCGTCGAGGACGATGGCACCGTGTCGGCTCGTCAGGTCGAGACCGGAATTCAGAGCGACGATGTGATCGAGATCCTCACGGGCGTTGATGCCGGCGAGGAAGTGGTTACAGGATCCTATCGAGCGATCTCAACGGATATCAGGAACGGCGCCCAGGTCGTGGTCAATAACGACGCCGATTCCAACGAAAGCTGATCGGGAGCCAGGCGATGACTCAATCTACCCGCAGTGACGCAATTCTGGCGCTGCGGGACGTGGTCAAGACCTATGAAATGGGCGCCGAACAAGTGCACGCGCTCAGCGGCGTGTCGCTCAACCTCCGCAAGAACGAGTATGTCGCCATCATGGGGCCATCGGGCTCCGGCAAGTCAACGCTGATGAACATCATTGGCTGCCTCGACGTGCCGACCAGTGGCAGCTATTCACTGGACGGAGAGATGGTTGCCGACAAGTCTGACGGTGATCTCGCCGAAATTCGCAACCGAATGATCGGATTCGTTTTCCAGACCTTTAACCTGATTCCTCGGGCAGACATTTTTCACAACGTAGAGTTACCGTTGGTCTACGGTGGCGTCGCAAAAGCAAAGCGGCGCGAACTAGCCGAACACGCGATCGAACAAGTCGGTCTTCTGGATCGAATGAATCATAAACCCAACGAACTGTCCGGCGGACAACGACAACGTGTTGCGATCGCTCGCGCACTGGTTTTCAATCCTTCGATTATTCTGGCCGACGAGCCCACCGGTAATCTGGACAGCAAGACCGGCGAAGAAATCATGGCGATGTTCGACGACCTGCATAAAGCCGGGCAGACAATCATCCTGGTTACCCACGAGGACCACATATCGAATCATGCTCACCGGGTCATTCGCCTGCGTGACGGCAAAATCGAAAGCGACGTTGTGTCGACGGATTCGGCAGCGGCATGAATCTGGCACTCGACATTGTCGAATCATCCAAGATCGCGTGGCAATCGATTGTTGCCAACAAAGCGCGAGGCGCACTGACAATTCTGGGCATTATCATCGGCATCGTCGCGGTAACGACAACGATGACCGCATTTAATGGCATGCAGTCGGCATTCCGTGAGGGCGCGGGCGCTATCGGCGCGGACGTTGTTTATGTTTCGCGTATGCCGTGGATAACGTTGAATGATTTCTTCCAGTTTAGGAACCGGCCTAATCTCGACGTTGCCGAAGCGGCGGCACTCGAGAAGGCACTAGAAGGGCGTGCGATCGTAAATCCGTCCATTTCCACGAGACAGGACCTCAAGTACCGCTCGAATTCGATGCAGAACGTTACTGTATTGGGCACGACAGAAAAGATGGTCGTGGTATCCGATCGCAAGCCGGAGTTCGGCCGCTTTTTAATGAGTTTTGATGTCCGCTACAAGAAACACGCGGCGATTATCGGATTCGAAGTCGCCGAGGACCTGTTTGGCCAGGCCAATCCGATCAACAAGGAAATCAATATCGGACGCTACCGCTTTCGTGTTGCCGGCGTCATGGAAAAACAAGGCGGTTCCACATTTGGCGGTCCAAATTTTGACCGCCAGGTATTCGTGCCGATCTCTACGTTCGTGAAGCTCTTTGGCGGCCGTCGCTTTATGGACGTCGATATCGCGGTCAAGTCCCCGGCTATCGCTTCGCTTGATGACCTGGAGTATGAAGTCATCGGCGAGATGCGGAAGATTCGCAAGCTAAGGCCGGTTGAGGCAGATAATTTTTCGATCAACAAGCTCGACTCGTTGCTCGGAGCGTTCAACAGTATTGTCGGGGCCGTTCTCGGCATTGGCCTTCTGGTTACCAGCATCTCGCTATTCGTAGGCGGCATCGGCGTGATGAACATCATGTTCGTGTCGGTAACGGAACGCACACGCGAGATCGGTATACGTAAAGCGATCGGCGCGAAACGACGCAGCATATTGATGCAATTCCTGTTTGAGTCAGCCGCGATCTGTCTGGCCGGTGGCGTGATCGGAATTGCCATTTCTGCCGGTGTTGCCGCGGGCATTAATGCATCCGGACTACTGCCTGCCAGTCTCTCCACCGGCATCATGATTGCCGCGATCGTTATTTCGATTGCTGTCGGTGTCTTCGCCGGGCTCGTACCGGCCATCAAAGGCGCCATGCTGGACCCGATTGAAGCCTTGCGCTACGAGTAGAAACGGAGCCGACCGATGCGAATAATGGACACAGTGCAGATGGCGATGCAGGCGATTCGCACCAACCGCCTGCGGTCGTCGCTGACGCTCGTCGGCATCGTTCTCGGCGTCGCGTCGATCATCGCAGTCATGACGGGTATATCTGTCGTGCAGGGCACGATGGAAAAGGAAATGAGCATACTCGGTGCACAGACCTTTCAGGTGCAGAAGTGGCCATCGGGATTTTCGACCGATGAAGAGCGCAGCGCGGCCATGCGTCGTCCTCCCATGACCTTGAGCGATGCCCAGGCGATACGCGACCACGTAAAATCCGTAGATATAGTCGGCGCCGAGATCTGGGAGTTCGGCTTCAAGGCCGAGTACCGTGGCGAGGAGACCAACCCTAATATAAATATCGTCGGTGGTACGCCGGAATACCCGCAAAACAACACGCATTTTGTCGGGTACGGCCGCAACATTTCGGCGATGGACGTGCGCGCCGCCAATAAAGTCGTCGTGATTGGCTACGCGCTCGCGCAACGCCTGTATCCGTTTGTCGATCCGATCGGTCGCGACATACGCCTCGATGGACGCAAGTACGAAGTAATCGGTGTGTTCGACGAAAAGAAGTCAGCGTTCAACTCGTCGTACGACAGTTATGTGTTGATGCCCGTATCGACCTTCCTGGCAACCTACGGCAATGTCGATCGCGACGGATTCGAACGCTCGGCGAACATCACCGTACACGCGAGGACACCGGAGATCATCGATGACGCGATCGAGGAGACGCGCGCCGTGCTGCGACGCGTTCGAGGCGTAAAACGCGGCGAAGAAGATAATTTCGAATACTTTAATTCGGAAAGTACAATTCGTGATTTCAACAAGATGACAGTGGGTGTAAAAATCGGTGCTGTCATCATCGGCACGATCGCTTTGCTCGTCGCCGGCATAGGAATTATGAATATCATGCTGGTGTCGGTTACCGAGCGCACCAAGGAAATCGGCATTCGCAAAGCGCTTGGAGCGAAGCCACGCGATGTCCTCCGGCAGTTTCTGCTCGAAGCGGTTCTGTTGTGCAATATGGGTGGAATTATCGGTGTGCTGCTGGGTTTCGGCATCGGCAACCTGATGGTCAGAATCGGCATGTCGACGTCCTTCGAAGCGGTGGTACCGGTCGAATGGGCGGTCATCGGGCTGCTGTTCTGCACGGCAGTTGGAGTCATCTACGGCATGCTTCCGGCCATCAAGGCCTCGCGACTGAATCCGATTGACGCTCTGCGCTACGAGTAATTTCTACGGAGTTACCGTGTTTTTTGCTATTCGACGCTAAAGCTGTCGGTCACCGGCCCACCTCGATACACTCCCCCATTGCGTCGTTTTTCGTCCATCCGAACAACTTGTGGAATCACATGATGCGCAGGAAGATGGTCACCGACAAAGGACACCTTCGATGACAAATACGAAAAAGCGATACGCGCTGGCGCTGCACGGCGGCGCCGGCGCAGTTGCCGGTAGGAACTACGCGGTCACCGAGAAGCATCTCAGGCAGCTCGCCACCGACTGCGACCGCTGGCTCGCCGAAGGCCGCAGCGCACTTGATGTTGTAGAACATGCCGTCGTCGAGTTGGAGACGTGTGGCCTGTACGTCGCCGGTCGCGGCTCAGCCCCCAACAGCGCCGGCCACGTCGAACTCGATGCATCGATCATGGACGGCAGGTCCAGGGAGGCCGGCGCTGTCGCCGCTTTGTGTGATTTCGTCAGCCCCGTTCAGGTCGCGCGCGCCGTGATGGAGAGGACACCGCACGTCATGCTGGCAGGAACCGGCGCGCTGGAATTTGCTCGGGCGCAAGGGTTCGACGAAGTGCCCGATCCGGCGAACTATTACACCCTGCCCGTCGGCGTAACCCGCGATGATATTCAGGACATTGCCCACGGCACGGTCGGCGCCGTCGCTCTCGACACGTCCGGGGGCCTGGCCGCAGCCACATCAACCGGCGGCACCTTCGGCAAACTCCACGGCCGAATTGGTGATACGCCGCTGGTCGGTCCTGGCACGTGGGCCGACGACAATATCGCCATCTCCTTCACCGGCACCGGCGAACACATT
>Ga0316191_10001148_pt1 | contig 18273 bp, 16 predicted proteins | sample Eddworburr2cm_MG_FD_204928 | JGI IMG/M metagenome (GOLD analysis project Ga0316191, IMG submission 204928) | Coastal sediment microbial communities from Maine, United States - Eddy worm burrow 2 cm | ecosystem: Environmental > Aquatic > Marine > Coastal > Sediment | place: USA: Maine...
CGGATATTGGGGTTGGACCATTTCTTGCGAAGTACGGCGAGATGTTCGGAAGCTGGAGCGGCAAGGCATTGGTGTCTGTCAGCAAGTCAGGCGGTGTACTTGCTGCCGCCGTATTCAGCCTGTTCCTGATCCCGATTATCACGTTCTATTTGCTGCGCGATTGGGACTCAATCATTGCGCACCTTGGTGCGCTGGTTCCCGAGAGCCAACGCGAAACGATCTACGAACTCGCGCGCGAGTCGGATGAAGTGCTCGGCGCATTCCTGCGCGGCCAGATTCTCGTCATGATTGCGCTCGCCGTGATTTATACGATCGGGCTGAGCCTGGTGGGCGTCAAGTACGCGGTCGCAATCGGTGTGGTCGCCGGCCTCGTGAGCTTCGTGCCTTACCTGGGATTTGTCTTCGGCATTCTGCTGGCGGGCATGACAGTCGCGCTTGAGCCGAATCCGCTCTGGAGCCTGGTCGGTGTTGTCGCGACGTTCTCGGTCGGCCAGCTAATAGAAGGTTCCGTCCTGACACCGAAACTGGTCGGTGACCGTATCGGCCTGCACCCGGTGATCATCATTTTCGCGGTTGCGGCGGGTGGCCAGCTCTTCGGGTTTTTCGGTATTTTATTGGCGTTGCCGGCCGCGGCAGTTTTGTCGGTCGTTGTCCGCTTCGCGTTCCATCGTTACCTGCGAGAACATCCCGAAGCCCAGGTGAAGATAGAGCTCGAATGACTCAACTGGTTTTACCCCTGCAGCTTGCGGACCATGCGGTCTTTGCAAGCTTCCTCGATCACGGTAATGAAACGTTGGTCAGCACGCTGGCGAGCTTGTCGGCTGGCGATACCGGGCAGGGGTGCTGGCTATGGGGCGCACCAGCTACGGGCAAAACGCATCTCTTGCAGGCAGTCTGTGACCGGGCCGGCGATCGCTCCGTCTACTTGCCGCTCGCGATGCTTGCCCAGGCGGGACCGGGCATTCTGGAGGGACTCGCCAGCCGCACGCTCGTCTGTATCGATGACATTGGCCAGATTGTCGGCCAGGATGCCTGGGAAGTCGGGCTTTTTAACCTGTTTAATGATCTGCAGGAATCGGGTGGCCAGCTCATCGTGGCGGCGCGCGCGGCACCCCGTGAGTGTGGAATAGTCCTTGCCGACCTCGCGAGTCGTATGTCCCGTCTTCCCGTGTTTCAGATCCATGCGCTGGACGAGCAACAGCGCGTCGCCGCCCTGAAACTGCGGGCGAGGCACCGTGGCCTGGATCTGCCGGACGACACAGCTGCCTACATGCTCAGGCGCAGTCGGCGCGACATGGCGAGTCTCTACGAACTGCTCGACAAGCTCGATCTCGAAGCACTGCGCGCACAGCGCCGCCTGACGATCCCGTTTGTCAGGGAAGTACTACAACGGGACGCGAACCACTAGTTGAGTAAACCCACCAGGTTGTTCATTCGGCATCTCCCGTTGACGGCAAAGACAGTCACGCACGAGGACGGGGACTGCCAGGCAGCCGAACACGCCTCGCGTGTTCCGTCCTCGCCACGTATTTCTATCGGCGTGCCAGCTCGGCTATGGATTCGGCTACCTGCCACTCCCCGTCCTTGAACATGGCACGGAGTTGGCGCACGAACCCGCGATGCGGTCTAGCGAGCGCAGTGGACAACATACCCGAATCCATAGCCGCAGGCGTGTGAGGGTGTGTTGTCCGCTGCGATCGGTGTGCGAACAACCTGGTGGGTTTACACAACTAGTCGGCGAGGCGTCTCGCGATATCGGCAACGCGTTTGCCGAGCGCCCGTGCCAGCTCCTTCTCTTCGTCGGACAAGGGATCGGGATCGCGATTCCAGCTAACGTGGGTCGGGCCGTATGGCGTTCCGCCAGATCGAGTTGTTGACAACGCTTCTTCGGAATAGGGGAGTCCGACTACAATCATGCCGTGATGCAGCAATGGGATGGACATGCTGATCAGCGTCGTCTCCTGGCCTCCGTGCAACGAACCCGTTGAAGCGAAAACGCCCGCCGGCTTGCCAACGGCGACACCCCGCAGCCAATCGCCGACCGTTCCGTCCAGGAAGTGTTTCAGAGAGGCGGCCATATTGCCGAAGTTGCTCGGGCTACCCATGACCAGCCCGGCACATTCTTCGAGGTCGGCGTTTGTGGCATACGGTGGTCCCGAGTCGGGCACGGCATTTTCGATCGCCTCGGTCACTGCGGAGACCTGGGGCACCGTTCGCAGACGTGCAGACAGGCCATCGACAGAATCCACACCCTTGCATACCTCGCGGGCGAGCGCTTCGGTTGCTCCGTTGCGCGAGTAGTACAGAACCAGGATGTCGGCCATCAGGAGAGCAACTCGTTGACGTTTTCGGGAGGACGGCCGACCACGGCTCTGCCGTCGCTGGAATCCACCACAATTGGGCGTTCAAGCACAATCGGGTGTGCCTGGAGCCATACAGCGAGCGCCATATCGTCACCCAGATCGGGCAGATCGGTGGCTTCCTTGAACTCGCTCTCACCTCTGCGAAGGAGATCGGCGACCGTGACATCCAGTTTGTTCGCTATGGCCGCTATTTGTGCGGCCGATGGCGTATCCTCGAGGTACAGCAGAATGGCCGGTTCGATACCGGCCTCTCGGATAATTTCCAATGTTTTCCGCGATTTAGAGCACCGGGGATTGTGGTAGATCGTGAGTGACATGTATGCCTCTTGTGCGTCAGGTCCTGAGATTGGCGAAGGGCGAACTCTAGCAGGCTCCGGCAGGCGAGTCAGTCCCCCGGATAGCTTGACGGCATACGTGTCGGTTGCTAATTTGTCGGGTCCGAGTAGGCCCGAACCACAATAAGAACTACAATAAGAACTATCGTGCGACACGCCGGATTCATTACACTTTTCAGGGGACTGCTGCAGACTGCGCTGGTCGCGGTATTTCTATTGGTGTCGGCCTGCGAGACGTCGCCGCCCGTGCAGGAAATGAGCGATGCACGCCAGGCAATCGCGGCGGCGAAAGAAGCGGGAGCCGCTGAAAAGGCTGCGTTCCATCTGAAGGCCGCTGAGGACTACCTCGACAGTGCCGAGAAGGCGCTCAACGACCGGGATTATTCGGAGGCGCGCTACGACGCCAGGCAAGCCAAGATGAAAGCGCTGGATGCCCTGAAAGCCAGCGAAGATTCCGAATAACGACCCCCGCGTGACCCCCGAAGCTCGAAAGTTCACGGTGCATGGCCGTGTGCAGGGCGTATGGTTTCGCGACAGTACGCGCCGCGAAGCAGAGCGCCTCGGCATTACCGGGCACGCGATAAATCTACCGGACGGTAGCGTGGAAGTACTTGCGTACGGTGCGGTCGCTGCTCTGACGGAGCTCGAACGCTGGTTGCATCAGGGGCCGCCGCTGGCGTCGGTCGCGAGGGTTGAGTCACTGGTCGTTGAGCCAGTGGAGGTTGATTCCTTCAGGATTGGGTAATCGCGGCCAATGGCCGCTCCTACTCGGCAGCTCCTATGCCTGGAACCACTTCGTGCTGAGTTTATCGATGACCTTGTTCGGGTATTTCCGTTTTCCAAGACTGCCGTTGTAGCGCCCCAGCGCGCGTCGCAGATCGCCATTCTCCTTGTCGTAGTAGAACCGCAGGATCGTGCAGCCGTAGCGCAGGTTGGTTGTCGTGTGCAGCAGGTTATCGTCAGGACGGCCGATCTCTTCTATCCAGAACGGCATGATTTGCATCAGTCCCAGCGCGCCGGCAACGGAGACCGCGTACCGGTCAAAATTACTTTCGACCTCGATGACTGCGAGGATCAGTTCGGGTGGCAACTCGACACGCGCGGCTTCGAGGTGCACAAGCGTTAGCAGTTCGATGCGTTCTTCAGGATCTCGGACCTGGCGCTCGAGTCGCCCCGACATGTCAGTGAGCCAGACCTCGGCCTCGAAACGGTCGGTGAAACTCGGGCTTTCTCCGGCGGCCTCGCGCAAAACTTCGCGCAGTTCCGGATCCGGCGTCGCTTCGGCCGCGCACGCCAAAGCGGCCGCGACGAGCAGCAAGACGGCGACAAATGCACGGCCCAGGTTCATGATTCCATTATGCCATTAGATATAGCGTATAAGAATCATCAGCTTATAGATGATTTCTTCAGAAGATTGAGAACTTCTTCACGTTTCAGGTCGCGCGACTCGGTGTCGCGGCGGTGCCGATATTCGAGTTCACCCTTGGCGATTCCGCGGTCGCCGATAACGACGCGATGCGGAATGCCAATGAGCTCGGCATCCGCGAATTTCACGCCCGGACGCGCATCACGGTCGTCGAGCAGGACCTCGAGCCCGGCTTCGGTCAGTTCGGCATACAGCGCCTCCGCGGCTTCGCGTACGTCGTCGGACCGGTGCATATTGATCGCCACCAGCACGACATCGAATGGCGCGAGCGGCCCGGGCCAGACAATGCCGTTCTCGTCGTGGTTTTGTTCGATAGCCGCGCCTACGATGCGTGTGATGCCGATGCCATAACAGCCCATTTCCATGACGATGTTCTTCCCGTCAGACGCCTGCACCGTGGCGTTCATCGCCTCGGAGTACTGTGTGCCCAGTTGAAAGATATGCCCAACTTCAATGCCGCGTGCAATGCTCAATGTACCCTTGCCGCCTGGCGTCGGATCGCCGATCACCACATTACGCAGGTCGACGGTCTCCGGATCAGGCAGGTCCCTTTCAAAATTCACGCCCTTGTAGTGGAAGCCGTCTTCGTTAGCGCCGCACGTGAAATCTGACAAAGCCGCAACGGCATGATCGAAATAAACCGGCAATGTCATGCCAACAGGACCGAGCGACCCCGGATTGGCGCCAGTCGCCTTCCAAATGGTCGATGGATCGGCCATCGTCAACGGCGAAGCCACCCCCGCCAGCTTTTGTGCCTTAACAGCATTGAGTTCGTGATCGCCGCGCAGGATCAGCGCGACCGGTCCGTCCGTGCCTTCGACGACCAGGGTCTTCACTGTTTGTGCTGCTCCTGCACCGAGCAGTTCGCACAGGTCTTCAATCGTCTTGACGCCCGGCGTCGGGAATTTCTCGAGATCTTCTGTGGCATCCGCCCGATCCACGTCCGGCTTCGACGTGGCTGCTGTCTCGACGTTGGATGCGTAGTGGTCTTCATCGCAATAGGCGATTGCGTCTTCGCCGGAGTCGGCGAGTACGTGAAACTCCTGCGAGCGGCTGCCGCCTATCTCGCCGCTGTCAGCATCGACAACGCGAAACTTCAGGCCGAGGCGCTCGAAAATAGCCGTGTAGGCGGCATGCATGCGATCGTAGGATTTCTGCAGACCCTCCTGATCGATATCAAAAGAGTAGGCATCCTTCATGATGAATTCGCGTGAGCGCATTACGCCAAAGCGTGGGCGGATCTCGTCCCGAAACTTGGTCTGGATCTGGTAGTAGTTGACCGGCAGCTGCTTGTAGCTTCTCAATTCGGAACGCGCGACATCGGTGATGACCTCTTCGTGCGTCGGTCCGAAGCAGAATTCCCGGGCATGACGGTCCTGCATGCGTAGCAGCAACGGACCGTACTTGTCCCAGCGGCCTGATTCCACCCAGAGCTCCGCCGGTTGGACAGCCGGCATCAGCAACTCCAATGCACCAGCGCGGTCCATTTCTTCACGCACCACGTTCTCGACCTTGCGCAGCACACGCAGGCCCAGCGGCATCCAGGTGAACAGGCCCGATGACAGTCGACGTACCAGGCCCGCACGGAGCATGAGCTTGTGGCTGACGATCTCCGCATCAGCAGGGACTTCCTTGAGCGTTGTCAGCGCAAATTCCGAGAATCGCATTACGTTAGAAACCTTGTGTCGTTGAGCCGCGCATTCTAACCATTTATTCCTGTCTTTGTGGGGGAATACGGCTGGCGTATTGACTCGTGGCCCGATCCAAGGGATGGTCGCATCTCTTTGCAGCACAGGGTCGGTCGATGAGAGGTCAGCGCAATCCGTTTGTGGCACAGGAAGGTTTGCCGTTCCTGGCGCTCGTCGCGGCCCTGATCGTATTCCTGTTGCGTTATTCGAATCCACTGCTGGCACTGATTCCGGCCGTGGCGATGATTTTGATGTTCCTTTTGTTTCGCGATCCGCATCGTGATATCCCTCCCGTGGCGCTCGGCATTGTCAGTCCGGTCGATGGTGAGGTCGTCGAGGTTGATACGACGGATCGCTGTGTTGTTCAGGGCGAGGCCTACCGTGTTCGCATTCGTATTAATGCGCTGGGAACCTACACGGCGCGCAGTCCGATCGAGGGCCGGATCATGGACCTGCATTCCCGTGTCGAGGGCGTGGGGCCGGAATGCCCGGCGAACGCGTTATGGGTCGAAACGGATGAAGGCGACAGCGTTGTGCTGCAATTTCACGAATATCGTTTCGGCATTCCGCCGAAATCGTTTGTCAAGCTGGGTGAGAGGGTTGGTCAGGGCAGCCGCTGTGCCTACATTCGCCTGGCTCAATTCGCGGAACTCTACCTGCCCGTCAATGGCAAGGTGCACGTTAAACCGGGCCAGAATGTGACTGCCGGGGAAGACTTGATTGGTGCGGTTCCGCATCCATGATGGCAAACTAGCGCCTTCGTCAGCGCATCCGGTCCCGAAGAATGATTCACCCAGAACATCAGCGACGTGCCTACCTGCAGGCCATGGGCATTGATGTCTGGCTGCCGCGCGATGCTCCGGAACCCCTGGATCCGGTCATGCAGAAGAACGCGCAGGTTTCGTCTGAAGGAATGGACTGGCCGGAACTTCGCGACTGTGTCGCGAATTGCACACGCTGCGAGCTTTCCGACAGCCGGACGAATACGGTATTTGGCGTGGGTAATCCCGAGGCCGACTGGCTGATCATCGGTGAAGCGCCGGGGGCCGAAGAGGATCGGCGGGGCGAACCGTTCGTAGGCCGTGCCGGCCAACTACTCGATCAGATGCTGATTGCGATCGGGCAAAGTCGTGAAAGCGTATTCATTGCCAATATTCTCAAGTGTCGGCCGCCGAATAATCGGGACCCCAAGCCTGCAGAGGCAGCTGCTTGCCGAGCGTACCTGGAACGACAAATAGAGCTGATTCAGCCAAAAATCGTTCTTGCAGTCGGCAAGATCGCGGCACAGAACCTGCTGGGCACCGACGACCCGGTCGGTCGAATGCGCGGCCGACCCCACGACCTGGGTGGCATACCGCTGGTGGTAACCTACCATCCGGCCTACCTGTTGCGCAGTCCGTCCCAGAAGAACAAGTCCTGGAGTGACTTGTGCCTGGCCGCGCGGCTCGTGGTGAGGGGCGACGCATGATCATGCCGATGGCCGAGCCGCCAGCAACAATTCGGGAGATGAACCATGACGATCTGTCGATGGTGTCTGACATCGAACGCCGCAGTTATGAATTCCCGTGGAGTCACGGTGTATTCCGGGATTGCCTGCTCGCCGGCTACCAGAACATCGTCCTGGTCCGCGAAAAAGAGGTTGCCGGCTACGGTGTGCTATCCGTCGCGGCGGGGGAAGCGCATATCCTGAACCTGTGTGTCGACCCGGAACTGCGTTCACGTGGCTACGGTGAGCGGCTGCTGGACGAGATGTTGTTTCGCGCACGTGCGGCTTCGGTAAGAGAGGTATTTCTCGAGGTTCGTCCATCCAACGAGCTGGCAATCGCGCTATACAGGAAGAAGGGCTTTCACCAGGTTGCCAATCGCCCTTCCTACTACCAGGCGCATGAGGGCCGCGAAGATGCGGCCGTACTCTCCAAGAAACTCGTCATAGAAGACTGACCCAATGCCAACCATCGACAATGAAGTCCGCAGGCGGCGGACTTTCGCAATTATTTCGCACCCGGACGCCGGTAAGACGACGTTGACGGAAAAGCTGTTGCTGTATGGCGGTGCAATCCAGCTCGCCGGCACGGTCAAGGGTCGCAAGGCGAGCCGTCATGCAACGTCGGACTGGATGGCACTGGAACAGCAGCGCGGAATTTCCGTGACGTCCTCAGTGATGCAGTTCCCCTACAAGGACTACATTGTCAATTTGCTGGATACGCCTGGCCATGAGGACTTCTCGGAAGACACCTACCGCACACTGACGGCGGTGGACTCTGCGCTGATGGTCATCGATTGCGCAAAGGGTGTGGAGAAAAGAACGATCAAGTTGATGGACGTATGTCGCCTGCGTGATACGCCGATCATGACGTTTATCAACAAACTGGATCGTGAGGGGCGCGAGCCGATCGAACTGCTCGACGAGATCGAATCGATCCTCAAGATTCAGTGCTCACCGATCACCTGGCCGATCGGCATGGGCAGTCGCCTCAAAGGTGTGTACCACCTGCTCCAGGACCGAATTTACGTTTACGATAAAGTTGGTCGGGAGAAGGCGGCGAAGATTCGGGCGATCGACGGAATTGACTCGGAAGAAGCTACCGCGGTGCTCGGCGACATGGCCGACGAATTCCGCGAAGAGATCGAACTCGTCAAAGGCGCCTGTCCGGAGTTCTCGGTTAGTGACTACCTTGACGCAAAGCAAACGCCAGTATTGTTTGGCTCCGCAATTTCCAATTTCGGAGTCCAGGAACTGCTTGACGAGTTCGTTGAGAATGCGCCGGCGCCGTTGCCGCACGAAAGTGAGCAACGCGAGGTAGATCCGCTCGAGGACAACCTGACAGGCTTCATTTTCAAAATCCAGGCGAACATGGACCCGGGTCATCGCGATCGCATCGCATTCATGCGTATCTGCTCCGGCGAGTACCGCAAGGGCATAAAGACACTGCATGTTCGTTCGGGCAAGGAAATGAAAATCCCGGAAGCAATTACGTTCCTCGCAGCGGATCGCCAGCACGCCGAGACGGCATACGCGGGTGACATCATTGGTATCCACAACCATGGCACGATAAATATCGGGGACAGTTTCACACAGGGCGAAGAGATTCGTTTTACGGGTATTCCGAATTTTGCGCCCGAGATTTTCCGCCGCGCCGTGTTGAAGGACCCGCTGCGACTCAAGGCGCTGCAGAAAGGCCTGGCACAATTGTGTGAGGAGGGCGCGACACAGTTGTTCAAACCACTGCGCAATAACGACCTGATTCTTGGCGCCGTTGGCCAGTTGCAGTTCGACGTTGTCGCGCATCGCCTGCGCGACGAATACAACGTCGAGTGCCAGTTTGAGACGATCAATGTGGCCACCGCGCGCTGGGTCGAGTGTGACGACCCCAGGATGCTGGCCGACTTCGAGAGGAAAGCTCATGACAATCTCGCGCTGGATCATGGCGAGAGGCTGGTCTACATTGCCCCCACGAGAGTCAATTTGAATCTCACCGAGGAACGCTGGCCGGACATAGGATTCCGCAAGACGCGTGAACACTAAGGCACTTAACAAGAAAACTATCGCCTGGGCGTTTTACGACTGGGCCAACTCTGCGTTCGCCTTGAGTGTACTTGCCGTGCTGTTTCCACTTGTACTTGGCAATTTCTGGAGCGAGGGTGTTGACGGCGCCACGGTTACCGCAAGGCTGGGGTGGATCACATTCACGGCAAGCCTGATCGTCTGTATTACAGCACCGGTGTTCGGCACGATCGCGGACACCGGCGGTTATCGAAAACGGTTTCTGTTTGTGCTCGCGTTGCTCGGAGCTACTTCGACCGCGGCGCTGGGCTTCATTGGCGCAGGACAGTGGCCTCTTGCCCTGTTCGCATACATGCTCGCCTCGGTCGGCTACTACACATCGGTCGTCTTTTACGACTCTCTCCTTATCGATGTTACCGAGCCGCGGAACTACAGCTTTGTGTCGACGCTCGGTTTTTCGCTGGGCTATCTCGGTGGTGCCATCCTTCTTGCGCTGCATTTGTGGATGCTCAAGTCACCGGCAACGTTCGGGCTCGAAAATACGGCCGAGGCATTCAGTGCTGCTTTCATAACGGTAGGCGCATGGTGGCTCATCTTCCTGGTGCCGCTGCTGTTCCTCGTTCCCGAGCGGCATAGCCCGATCGAAGTCACGAGTGGCGCAATTCGGGCGGCATACGCCGAGCTTCGCGCTACGTTTCGGGAAGTCAGCAAATACAGAAACGTCGCGGTATTCCTGGCGGCGTACTGGTTGTATATTGGCGGTGTTTTTACGGTCATATTCATGGCCGTCAATTACGGCCAGCGACTCGGTTTCGCCGATGAGGATCTCGTCCTCGCGCTGCTCATTACGAACTTCGCCGGTTTCCCCGCCACACTTCTGTATGGCCTGGCTGCACATCGCTTCGGGCCGAAGAAAGGAATCTATTTTGCATTGCTTGTGTACATCGGCGCGTGTGCGTGGGCACTGCAAATGACCAACGTTCGCGAGTTCTACATCATGGCTATCGTCATTGGTTCGGTGCAGGGCGGTGTGCAGGGATTGAGTCGCTCGCTGTATGCGGCGCTCATTCCGCCGGAACAGCCGGGTGAGTTCTTCGGCTTCTACAATATGACGACAAAGCTCGCGCACGTCCTTGGTCCGGCAATGGTCGCCACCGCGGCGATGCTGACCGACGAACCGAGATGGATCCTGTTGGTGTTGATGCCGCTGTTCCTGGCCGGTGCATTCATGCTGGCGCTGGTGCGCGAGCGGCCCGTCAGCGCATAGAGGCAACCGCCACTCTCAGTCGACTACAAGCGCTCTCGCCGCCATGCCCATAGCGCGCGTCCATATAAGCTGAGGTAATCTCGCCAACAGCCTCGCCAGGTGCGGCGTGAGACTTGAGTACTCGCTGGGCAAACGCGTGCGCAGTCTCACCGGTTCGCGGCGTTAGTCCGGTCTTTTTCACAAAGCGCCAATAAAGTCGCGCGGCTTCGTCTTTTCGTGGCGGACGGTACCGCAGCATGAGCAACAGGCTGATAAGCAAGATGAGCCCGATGACCAGACCGACAAGCGTCAGCATCATCTTGCGCCAGGACGGGTCGTCCATGCCGAGCCACTTCATGAATGAGTTCTGGGTCTCGGGTCCATAGCCCAGGATCCATTCATTCCACTTGGCATTCATGGCATCCCAGGTCAGCTTGAATTGATGAACGAGGCGTGACGGCGCCGTCAATCCCCAGGACTGGCCGACGCCATCGAATGCGGCGTCACTCGCACCGATATCAATACGCTCAGGGGCGACGGCGGCGGTCGGGTCAATTCGGCGCCAGCCCAGTCCATCGAGCCAGACTTCAGTCCACGCATGCGCATCGGACTGGCGGACGATGAGGTGCCCACCCATCGGATTGATCTCACCGCCCTGGTACCCGAGCACGACACGGGCCGGAATGCCGACACTGCGCATCATTACTGAAAACGCCGACGCATAGTGCTCGCAAAAACCACGTCGGGTTTCAAACAGGAATCGATCGACCGGATTCCGGCCAAGCGGCGGCGGTTCGAGCGTGTAATAGAACTCCTCGCGATTCAGCTTTTCCAGCACCGCATCGACAAAGTCCCGGTCGTTCCCGGCCGCGGCATGCATCTCCCTCGCAAGCTCTTCCGTTCGTGGATTGCTGTCGTCCGGCAGATCGGAATACCAGTTTCGGTAGAGTTCGGACAATTCTGTCCCGACACGGAACTCTGTGTGCGACGTCACTCGGTAGGCGATGCGTTGATCGATAGGCGTCATGCGTGCGAGTTGCTGCTGCGGGCCCATGAACGTTCGTCTCAGAGACCAGGAAGTTGGCATGTCGAGGGCAAACACCCATTGTTGCCGCGTTGGCTCCAGCGTGATCTCGTAGTTGACAGGTTCGCCCGCAACTTCGATCTGGTCCAGGGCCGATCGGCTAATACTCGGTTCGCGGCCCGACCACGTACGGCCGTTGAAACGAGTCAGAACCAGTCCGCGCCAGTAACGGTCTCGCGGCGCGGGAATCTCGCCCTCGAACGCCACACGGAACGCGACTTCATTCGACATCGACAGTGATGTGATATCTCCGGGGCTCATGGTATCGCTCAGCCCGGAGCTTGCCTGGCTGGTATCGATTGGCACGGCCCAAAACGGTGACGAAAGGCGTGGGAAGAAAACCCACATGACAATTGCGAGCGGTACCGCGTAGAGCAGCAAGCGCCCCCCCGTTGTGAAACTCTGTCGTGCAGACTGACTTTCGCCGGCCGACATACGTAACCAGGCGGTCATGATAACCAGCAGGCTGAGTGCCATGTAGGGCACGGACCACAGGTATTGCTCACGTAGCAACGACGACATCACGAGGAATATCGACAGGAACAGCAGGACGAACTGGTCGCGGCGTTTGCGCGTCTCGAGAAGTTTGAGGGCCGCCATCACGGCCAGCAGCGCGGAACCCGGGCCGACGCCGCTGATGGACGAGTACGTCGCAAGCACACCAAGAAAACAAGCCAGTGCGAGACCGGCGCGTAGCCAACGCGAGGGCAGGGTGCGGCGGCGCCTTTCGATGACATAGCGCCACCCGGCACAGCCTAGAAACGCGGCGGTGATCCAGATCGGCAGGAACGGGACATGTGGAACCAAGGAAATGGTCAATGCGGCCAGGGTCCAGGGGAGGCTGGCGAGCAGGGAACCGTCGGTGCCGCGCGGTTTGCTCATCGGGATTTCCCGCCTTCAAACAGGGCCAGGGTTTCAAGGGTCAGACGACGGTGCGGCTCGCCATGTGCAGGTGCGAACTCCGCGCCGGGCACTCGCAGGCCGTAGTCCTGAAGCGTCCGATCCGTGTCGACAATCCAGCGAGTCAGTACCGACAGGCGCTGCTCGACGTCGAGTCCGGCGAGTTCGTTGAAGTCAAACCACTGGCTACTCGTATCGGCCCCGGCAAATTGTTTGGAGAGGAGCTGCCCGCTGCGGGCGTACGCCTTCCAGGCAACGTGTCGCGGTGAATCACCGACGTGGTAGCGGCGCAGTCCGGCGAAGTCTTCCTCACCGCGAGCATCGTGCTGGCGGTGGCCATGTGCGGTCATCGTCGGCGGTGGCTCGGGTGCTGCTTCGGCCGGCGCCGGATACACGAGTCCGCTGATGTCCATGTGCAGCCACGCCCAGGAGCGGAACAATTCGAACGGAAACAGCGTTCGTACACCAAACCGATCCAGGCTGATCAAACCGCGTCTTTCGGTGGGAAGGGGCAGTACGAAGACCTTGCTTTCGCCAGGCTTGAGATCGTGGATATCGCTGCTCGTGTCTGTCGCATACAGGCGAATTCCGTAGCGGGCACTTTTCGACCGGTTGGTCACGGCGATCCGAATTCGTATTGCCTGTCCCGCGAATACCGGGTCCGCGCCGGCGAAAGTCAGTTCCAGTCCGACCAGGTTGCGTTGACACTGGTGCATCGACACGAACCCGATACCGATCAGGACGAATGTCAGGACGAACGACAGGTTGTTGTTGTAGTTCATCGACCCCATCAACATGGCGAATGCCATCAGGCCGAAAATCAGTCCGACGCCCGTCGGCAGGATATAGACGCGCCCCGGGCCGAGGCGAGTCGTCGCAGGATCGCTCCCCTGGCGCTTGCGCGCCCAGCGTTTTGCGCGCGCGTTGACGCGGCTACTTAGCGACGAGATCAGGCGGCGCGGGCTCTTCAGAGGAGTTCTAGGGAATGGCCACAGAGTCGAGGACATGCTGGCAAAGCTCCGCCGGGCTGCGGAAGCGTGTGCTGCCCGCGGGTTTTAGTCGGTGGCCCGCGATGGCAGCAAAAACGGCCTGCACGTCGTCGGGATAGACGCCCGAGTGTTTCGCAACGAACGCATACGCGCGAGCCGCGGCTACAAGCGCCTGGGCGCCACGTGGGGACAGGCCGATCTCGATTTCGGCGGATTCACGCGTATGGCGAACGAGCGCCTGGATGTAACTCACCAGCGCGTCGGTTACCGGTATGGAGCGCACAGCCTGCTGCAGCAGGACGAGTGTCTCGGGGCCGGTTACCGGTTCGATATCCTTCAGCATGGAACGGCGATCCTCTCCTGCAATCAGTTCGCGTTCACTCTCCGCGCTTGGGTAGCCAATCTCGACGCGCATCAGGAAGCGGTCAAGCTGAGACTCCGGCAGTGGAAAGGTGCCGATCTGGTCCCCCGGGTTTTGCGTCGCGACAACAAAGAACGGTGAAGGCAGGTCGCGCGTGTTGCCGTCAACAGAGACCTGTTGTTCTTCCATTGCCTCGAGAAGCGCGCTCTGCGCCTTGGGTGTCGCGCGGTTGACCTCGTCAGCAAGTACTAACTGCGAGAAAACCGGTCCCGGCTGAAACTCGAATTCTCCGCTCTCCTGGCGAAATATGGATACGCCGATGATATCGGCGGGTAACAGGTCACTCGTGAACTGGATGCGGCGGTAGCTCAGGCCGAGGACGCGAGCCAGGGCCTGCGCGAGCATTGTTTTTCCCAAACCGGGGAGATCTTCGATCAGCAGGTGGCCGCGGGCAAGCAGGCAGGCAAGCGCCAGCGAAATCTGGTCATCCTTGCCGAGGATGATCCGGCCAAGGGAGTCGCGCGCCAGTTCGATGACCGCATGCTGCGCATTGCGGTCAGTCGGCACATTCTCCAGTGTTGTCGGGCGCTGCATACCGTGGTCCTTGGTTCAATCGGGCTTAGGCCACCATAACGTGACCGGGTCCCGCGTCAAGCAAGCTCGTCAAGTTTTTGCAGCTGCTCCGTCAATTGTACGATTGTTTTCTCAAAATCGGCGACGCGCTCACGTTCCTGTGTGACCACAGCCGGCGGCGCATTGTTCAGAAATTTTTCATTACCGAGCTTACCCTTGGCCTTTGCGAGCTCCCCGCGGACCTTGTCCATTTGCTTGTCGAGCCTTGCTTTTTCAGCGTCTACGTCGATCAGGCCTTTCATCGGCACCAGCAGTCGCATGTCACCAAGCAGTGCCGTTGCAGCGGCTGGCGGTTCCGTGCCGTCCGCGATTACGTCGATAGATGCCACGCGGCCGACGCGCTGCAGGAGGAGGGCATACCTGCTGGCGCGCCCCTGGTCCTCGGCACTCGCATGCTGCAATACTACGGGCAGGGTCTTGCCGGGAGAAATGTCCATTTCACCGCGAATCTGGCGAATTCCCAGGATGAACTGTTTGACCCACTCGATATCGGCTATAGCGGCATCGTCGGCCGCGTCGTCATCGGGTTCGGGGTAGGGCCGCAACATGATTGTCTCGCCCTCGATACCGGCCCGCGGCGCAACCTGAGCCCAGATTTCCTCGGTGATGAACGGCATGAGGGGGTGCAACAGCCGCAGTATTGCTTCGAGCGTGTCTATGAGGGTTCGGCGCGTGCCGCGTTGCATTTCAGGCGATGACTCGTCTGATTGCAGGACCGGCTTGGACAGCTCGAGGTACCAGTCGCAGAACTCGTGCCACGTAAAATCGTAGACAGCCTGTACTGCGAGATCGAGGCGGTAGGAAGCGATGTGCTTGTGCATCTCACGGGTCGTGTCGTCAAGCTTTGCCCGTATCCAGCGATCCGACGTGCTGTACTCGACGTCGCCCTCGTCAAGTGCCTCGGTGTTCATCAACACGTAGCGGGCCGCGTTCCACAGCTTGTTGCAGAAGTTTTTGTAGCCCTCGATTCGACCAAGGTCGAAGCGGACATCGCGGCCTGTTGTCGCGAGCGCAGCGTACGTCATGCGCAGTGCATCACAGCCAAACGCGTCGATGCCATCGGGGAACTGCTTGCGTGTCGCTTTTTCGATTTTCGGTTTGAGGTGGTCTTGCATCATCCCCGCTGTGCGCTTATCGACGAGCGCCTCGAGGTCGATGCCATCGATCAGATCCAGCGGGTCGAGGACGTTGCCCTTCGACTTCGACATCTTCTGGCCTTCCTGGTCGCGAATCAGGCCGTGGATGTAGACCTCGCGGAAAGGCACGTCCCCCATGAACTTCAAGCCGAACATGATCATGCGCGCGACCCAGAAGAAGATGATGTCGAAGCCCGTGACGAGAACGTTCCCCGGGTAGAACTCCTCCAGGGCTTTGGTCTTTTCGGGCCAGCCCAGGGTGCTGAACGGCCAGAGTGCCGACGAGAACCAGGTATCGAGCACATCGTCATCCTGACGCAGGGCCACGGCCGCTCCGAGGCTGTGCTTCTCGCGCACATCGTCTTCCGAGTGCCCGACATAGACATTGCCCTCATCGTCGTACCAGGCCGGGATACGGTGCCCCCACCACAGCTGGCGGCTGATACACCAGTCCTGGATGTTGTACATCCAGTCAAAGTAGGTCTTGGACCAGTTTTCCGGGACAAACTTGATCTCGCCTTTCTCGACGGCTTCGATCGCCGGTTTCGCGAGCGGTTCGATCTTCACGTACCACTGGTCGGTCAGGTAGGGCTCGACGACAGCGTGCGAACGGTCGCCGCGCGGAATCTTGACAGTGTAATCCTCGATCTCCTCGAGAAGCCCCAGAGCCTCGAATTCCGCAACGATTTTGTCACGTGCAACAAATCGATCCAGACCGCGGTACGCCTCCGGAACCTCGTCGTTGAGCGCCGCATCGTCCGTCAGGATGTTGTAAACGGCCAGGTCATGGCGCTTGCCAATGTCATAATCATTGAAATCATGCGCGGGCGTGATTTTTACGCAACCGGTTCCGAACTCGGGATCCACGTAGTCGTCGGCGACGATTGGAATTCGGCGACCAACAATGGGCAACTCGACTTCCTGTCCCACAATATTCTTGTAGCGCTCATCGTCGGGATGCACAGCGACGGCGCTGTCGCCCAGCATGGTTTCGGGACGCGTGGTAGCGACAACGAGGTGTCCGTCACCCGACGCGAGGGGATAGCGGAAGTGCCACAGCTTGCCGGCTTCGTCATCCGAAAGGACTTCCAGGTCGGACAAGGCGGTGTGGAGGACGGGATCCCAGTTGACGAGTCGCTTGCCTCGATAGATCAGGCCTTCGTCATGCAGATCCACGAATACCTTGCGCACAGCCGCGGAGCACCCTTCGTCCATCGTGAATCGATCACGGCTCCAGTCAACTGACGCGCCCAGACGGCGTGTTTGCCGGGCGATCTGCCCGCCGGACTCGTCCTTCCACTGCCAGACTCGCTCAACGAACTTCTCGCGTCCCAGGTCGCGTTTCGACTTTCCCTCCGCGTTTAGCAGGCGCTCCACGACCATCTGCGTCGCGATCCCCGCATGGTCCATGCCGGGCTGCCACAATGCGCGGTGTCCCTTCATCCGGTAATACCGGGTCAATGCGTCCTGGATCGTATCGCCGAAGCCATGCCCCATGTGTAAGGTGCCGGTGACATTGGGTGGCGGAATGACAATGCAATAGGGTTCGCCGTCGCCCTGCGGAGCGAAATAGCCTTGTTCTTCCCAGCGCTCGTAGAGGCGCTGTTCGATTTCCTTGGGTTGGTAAGACTTGTCCATTTACAATTTGTGTGTGTTGAGTTCGTGCCCTTGGTCGCGATACGCGGCGTAGCGTTTGCGACTGGCCAGGCGGCAGCTTTCGTCGGAGGTTACAAGCTCGGCGACGCGCGGGAAACCCTCGGCGAACGAGGGAATCTCGTCACAGAGATTAATCAGCAGGTCGCGTGGGCCCACACTATCGTCATCGGCGCCAATCATGATGGGCGAGGACTCTGTGCCGTCATTGCGCCCAGTGAGACCATGCGGGACGAAACTGCCGTCCCGGAATGTCCAAAGTAGCTGGTCCAGGTGCTCGGCGTCCTCACGCGAGCTCGCATGAATATAGACGGTATTGTCGAGCCGCCAGGCTTTCTCGGCGAGCTTGCAGGCGAGCATTTGTCGCGCGCGCTCGTCGACCTGGGTGAGAACGTAGAAATCCACTCTGGCCATAGTCAGGGCCTGCCTGCGCGATGCCCGTTAGGGCAGGGCGCCGCAGCGCTCCAGGAGGAGCTGCGACAGCATGGGTACGGGTCGGCCGGAGGCACCCTTCTTGGCGCCCGACTTCCACGCGACACCAGCGATATCGATATGCGCCCAGTTCAGACCGTCTGTGAACTTGCCAAGAAAGCAGCCGGCCGTCACCGCGCCGCCGCCGTGACCACCGATATTGGCCATATCCGCAAAGTTGCTCTTGAGTTGCGCCGCATATTCATCGCCGAGCGGCATTGGCCAACCGCGGTCCTCAGCGGCTTCGCCCGACGCGAAAATCTCGTCGCGCAGGGAATCGTTATTGCTCATAATCGCGCTGCGATGCGCACCGAGTGCCACCACACACGCGCCGGTCAGCGTGGCCACGTCGATGATCGCAGCCGGTTTGAAACGGCGCGAGTAGGTCAACGCGTCGCAGAGAATCAGCCGGCCTTCCGCATCGGTGTTGAGCACCTCGATCGTCTGGCCCGACATGCTCTTGACGATGTCACCCGGCTTGGT
>Ga0316191_10001151_pt1 | contig 18263 bp, 11 predicted proteins | sample Eddworburr2cm_MG_FD_204928 | JGI IMG/M metagenome (GOLD analysis project Ga0316191, IMG submission 204928) | Coastal sediment microbial communities from Maine, United States - Eddy worm burrow 2 cm | ecosystem: Environmental > Aquatic > Marine > Coastal > Sediment | place: USA: Maine...
ATACCTTGAGACCTTTGCGTGAGATGCACTTCGCGAGCTCTGCGGTTCACTCGCCGATCCGGCTACCAGCGAGGATTTGAGTTCAGCGACGCCCCGGGAAGGTCGGGTTCGGCTTTGTTGTTGCTCCGACGTGAGACCTGACGCGAGGAAACTCGCTGTATCCTTGTCGGGTTCGGCCGGTGATTTTGATGGTCGGAGGTGTGATGGATCGCGACGAGCTTCTCGGAATTCTCAACGAGGTGGCAGCGGGGTCGCTCGATGTCGATGCGGCCGTCGAGCGCCTGGCCTCGAGCGGCATCGACAATCTCGGCTTTGCCAGGCTCGACACCGATCGCGAGCGCCGCACCGGTCTCGCCGAGGTCATTTTCGCCCCGGGCAAGACCTACGACCAGCTCGAGGGCTTGGTCGGGCGGTGCCTCGAGCTCCACGGCCGTGTGCTGGTCACCCGTCTCGAGGCCGACCTCGCGGGGCCGCTTCTGGAACGGTTTGACGAGCTCACCTACCACGAGGCCGCGCGGGTGCTCGAAGCCCGGTCCGACCGGGAACCGGTGCATCTTCCGGTGGCGGTGGTCTCGGCCGGGACCTCGGATCTGCCCGTGGCCGAGGAGGCGGCGGTGGTGCTCGAGCACCTCGGCCACCCCGTCGACCGAATCGTCGACGTCGGGGTCGCCGGGATCCACCGGTTGTTTGCTCAGCTCGAGCGGCTGCGCGCGGCGCGCGCCGTGGTGGTGGCCGCCGGGATGGAGGGCGCGCTGCCATCGGTGGTGGCAGGGCTCATCCATCGCCCCGTGGTGGCCGTGCCCACCTCCATCGGCTACGGCGCCTCATTCGGCGGTGTCGCCGCCCTGCTCGGCATGCTCAACTCGTGCGCGGCCGGAATCGGTGTGGTGAACATCGACAACGGATTCGGGGCCGCAACCCTGGTGCACCGGATTGCCCTCGGCGAAGACGATTCGGCGGCCCGGGCACACCGGATTGCCCTGGCCAAGGGAGAAGCGTCGTGAGTCGGCGGGTACTCTATCTCGATTGCGCCGGTGGCGCCGCGGGCGACATGGTGCTGTGTGCGCTGACCGAGGCCGCCGACTGTGTTCCGCTCATCGAGGCACTGCCGGGAATTCTGGGTTTTCCTGATGTCACGATCGAATGGCCGGGGGGTCGATCCGGGGGCTTTGCTGCGCGCCGGATGACGGTCGGCTTCGATCCGGATGCCCATCCCCATCACCGAGAGCTCGCCGATGTAGAGGCCATTGTCGATGCCGCCGAGCTTCCGGCCACCGTCGCGCTGATGGCCAAGACAGTCTTCCGGACCCTGGCCGAGGCCGAGGGCGTGGTCCACGGTGAGACCGCCGAGGAGGTCCACTTCCACGAGGTCGGTGCGGTGGATGCCATCATCGATGTCGTCGGCGCCTGCCTCGCCCTCGACCAGCTTGCCGTGTATGAGATTGTGTGCTCATCCCTACCCATGGGAAGCGGCACCATCGACTGCGCCCACGGCACCATGCCCCTGCCTGCGCCGGCGGTGGCGGCCATGCTGCCCGGCGTGCCGGTCCACCCCGCGGGGGTCGAGGGCGAGACCGTGACCCCCACCGGGGCGGCGCTGGTGACGAGTCTTGCAAGGAGCTTCGGAACAATGCCGGCCATGACCGTCGAACTCGTGGGGATCGGTGCTGGAACCACCGAGCGTCCGGGATTGCCGAACGTCCTGCGCGCCTTTGTCGGTGAGATCGTGGAGTCCGCCGGGATCGACGAGACCGACCACTTCGTCGTCGAGTGCAACATCGATGATCTCGACCCACGCGTCCTGCCGGTGGTCATCGACCACCTGCTGCAATCGGGCGCCCTCGACGCCGCCATCACCCCCATCGTCATGAAGAAGGGCCGCCCGGGACATCTGCTGACCGCGTTGGCGCCGACCTCCGTCCTCGATGCGGTCGTCCGGGTGCTGTTGCGTGAGACCACGAGCCTCGGCTGCCGCAGCTACCCGGTGACCAAACACCACCTGGGACGGCGGATGGAGACGGTGAACACCCCGTGGGGCCCGGTGGCGGTGAAGCTCGCCCTGGACGGCGACACGGTTCTGCGGCGGGTGCCCGAGTTCGAGGACTGCGCCGAGTTGGCCCGCAAGACCGGGGTTCCGGTGCGCGACATTCTCGCCGCCGCCGGTGGCGTTGTGGAGGAAGACTAGTGTCGAACTATGAAGCCCTGCTCGACTGGTTCCGCGATCGGGGCTCTGCCCTCGTCGCCTACTCCGGGGGGGTCGACAGCACCCTGTTGGCGAAGGCGGCCCACGACGCGCTGGGCGATCGCGCGGTAGCGGTGACCGCGGTCTCGGCCTCGCTCGCCCCCGCCGAGCTCGATGAGGCGAGCGAGCTGGCGGGGCGGATCGGGATCACCCACCTCCTCGAGACCTCGACGGAAACCGCCCTGCCCCAGTACCTCGCCAATGACGGTGACCGCTGCTACCACTGCAAGACCGAGCTCTACGGTATCTGCAAACGGGTGGCTTCCGAGCGCGGGCTGGCCGCCATCGTCAACGGGCTCAACACCGATGATCTGTCCGATCACCGGCCGGGCAACCGTGCGGCCGACGAGGCCGGAGTCGGCTCGCCTTTCGTCGAGCTCGGCTTCGACAAGTCGACGATCCGTGAACACTCGCGACGCCTCGGTCTGCCCACCGCCGACAAGCCCGAGCTCGCCTGTCTCGCCTCGCGCTTTCCCACCGGCACACCCATCACCATTCCGGGCCTCGAAAAGGTGGCCGCCGCCGAGGAGGTGGTGGCGAAGCTCGGTTTCACCCAGTACCGGGTGCGGTTTCACGGTGATCTCGCGCGCATCGAGGTCCCGGCGGCCGAGATCGCTCGCCTCGCGGACGACGCCTTTCGCGAGAGGCTCCTCGACGGCGTCCGCGGTGCCGGTTTCCGCTTCGTCACCGTCGATCTCTCGGGCTATGCGCGGGGGTCGTCGAACGCGGTGGCCATGGGAAAGAAGTAGCCGCAAACGCTTCGGACCACAGATCACACAGATGGACACAGATTCCATCGCACCTTGGCGGTTCAAACCTCCACGGTCCTCGAGTTCGGCCCGATTGCATGCTCGGGCCCGCTCGAGTAGATTCGTGCGTTGGGGGGACAGTGACCAATCCGTTGATTGACACGCAGCGTGACGAAGAGGCCGAGGCGACGGCGGAGACTCTGACCGTCGATTTCGCGCCGGATGGACTGCGTGACGCCGCGTCCAAGGTCGAGGAGCTGCTCGAAGCCGGTGACGACGCCGCCATCGACGAGGTGGTCAGGGGGACCCACCCGGCCGACCTCGCGGCGCTGCTCGGGGTGCTGGCGCACGATCTCTGGCCGCCGCTGCTGACCCGGCTCGATATCGCTCGGATCTCGGATGTCATGGAGGAGCTGCCCGACCACCTCCGGGACGATCTCGCCGAGCACCTGCTGCCGCAGCAGCTCACCGATGTCGTCGAGGAGATGGCGTCGGATGACGCTGCCGACGTCATCGCCGATCTCCCCGAGGACGTTGCGGCCGATGTGATCGAAGCGCTGCCGCGGGAGGATCGCCACGAGGTCGAGACCCTCCTCGCCTACCCCGAGGACACGGCCGGCGGCCTCATGCAGACCGAGCTCGTCTCCATCAGCGAGCGCGCCACGGTCGATGAGGCTGTGGGTGTTCTTCGTTCGGCGAAGGAGGACGTCGGCGAGATCTTCTTCGTCTACGTGGTCGATGACGAGAACCGGCTCGTCGGGGTGCTCAACCTCGGCGCCTTGCTTCTCTTCCGGGGCGATCGGCCGATCCATGAGCTCATGAAGACCAAGATCCACGCGGTCAACCCCGAGGAAGACCAGGAGATCGTGGCCCGGCTTTTCAAACGCTACGATCTGGTGGCGCTCCCGGTGGTGGACGATGGTGGCCGACTCCTCGGTCGGATCCTCCATGACGACGTGGTCGATGTGTTCCAGGAAGAGGCCGACGAGGACATCATGCACATGGCCGGTGCAACGACATCGGAGCCCGAGCTGGTCTACACAGACCAGCTCTTCAGGATCGCCGGCGTCCGACTGCCGTGGCTGCTCGCGACCCTGGCCGGTCTGGCGGTTCCGGCGGTGCTGACCCGGGGTTTCCAGGTGACCTTTCCACACATGGATTCGTTGGTGCCGTTTGTTCTGGTCATCGGAGCCATGGGCGGCAATGTCGGCTCGCAGTCGGCAACCATCGTCGTCCGTGGTTTTGCCACCGGTCGTGTCGACTTTCAAAACCTCGCTCACTTCCTCTACAAGGAGCTGGTGGTCAGCTCGCTCATGGGTCTCGCCTGTGGTGCCCTGTCGGGGCTGGTGAGCCACGTCTGGCACGGCGATCTCAGGCTGTCGATGACCGTGGCGATTTCGATGTTCGTGGCGATCATCGCGTCGGCCATCCTCGGTGTGCTGGTGCCTTATTTCTTTCGCTTGGTCAAAATCGACCCGGCCATCGCCGCCGGCCCGGCGGTCACCACCATCGACGACATCGTCGCCATCGGGATCTACTATGTGGTCGCGATCCTTCTGATCACTGCCTGATCTTCTTATATTGGGTTCCGCCGCCGCGGCGGAACCCAATATAAGAAAGCAAGAACCGGGTGGATCGGGTCTCTGACATGGCCTACATTGACGTTATGGAAGCAAACGAACAGCACCGCGACTACCAACGTATCGAGCGCGCACTCGCCTATCTCGAGACCCATCGGGCCGAGCGTCCCGCCCTCGAGGAGGTGGCGGCTCACGTCGGTCTGAGCCCCTTCCACCTCCAGCGGATCTTCAGCCGGTGGGTGGGGATCAGCCCAAAGCGTTTCCTTCAGTTCCTCACGGTCGACCACGCCCGCCGGTGTCTCGATGAGACCCGTTCGGTTCTCGAAGCGACCTTCGACGCCGGCCTCTCGTCGCCGGGAAGGCTGCACGATCTCATGGTGGCGGTGGACGCGGTGACGCCCGGCGAGTACAAGTCTCGGGGTGAGGGGCTGACCGTTCGCTGGGGATTCCAGGACAGTCCCTTTGGTGGATGCCTCATCGGCACCACCGATCGTGGCGTGTGTTGGCTCTCCTTCCCCGATGAGAACGAGCGGGCCTCGGCGGTCGAAGAGCTCCGTCGGGGCTTCGAGAATGCCGAGTTCAGAGAGGATCCGAAAGGCTCGGCGAAGTGGAGAACCCAGATCTTCGAAAGAGAGACGGGCGGGGGGACCGAGCCGCTTCCGGTGCTTCTGTCCGGCACCAACTTCCAACTCAAGGTCTGGGAAGCACTGCTGAGGGTGCCGGCCGGCGGCCTGTGCTCATACTCGGATCTTGCCACCGTGATGGGTCGTCCCTCGGCCACCCGTGCGGTGGCCTCGGCGGTGGCGGCCAATCACATCGCCTATCTCATCCCCTGCCACCGGGTGATCCGCTCGATGGGAACCTTCGGCCAGTACCGTTGGGGCGCAGCACGGAAGCAAGCCATCGTCGGTTGGGAGCAGGCCCACCATTTTGAGGCGTTGGGCTAGCCCAACGCCTCAAAATGGCAGGTGAAATGGCGGAGAATCTTGGGCTGCTGGGTGATCCGGTGGCCCGGGATCGCCTTCCGCTCGCTCCACACCTGCTCGATGACCTCGATGAGGTAGTCGAAGTGGCTCTGGGTGTAGACCCTGCGCGGAAACGCCAATCGGACCAATTCGAGCGGTGACGGCTGCTCCACCCCATCGGCGTCGAAGTGACCGAACATGACGCTGCCGAGCTCGACGGCTCGGACGCCACCAGCGAGATAGAGGGCGTTGACCACCCCGATTCCCGGGTAGTGGAGGGGTTCCATCTCGGGCAGCATCTGACGCGCATCGAGGAAGACCGCGTGGCCACCGGCGGGCCGCACCATGGGCACGCCCATGGCGGTCAGACGCTCGACCATATACTCCACCGTGGCGTGGCGGTAGACCTGGTAGTCGTAGTCCAGGGCCTCGCGGAGCCCGACGGCAATGGCCTCGAGGTCGCGGCCGGCGAGACCGCCGTAGGTGGGAAAGCCCTCGCGGAGGATCAGCAGGGTGCGGAATCGCTCGGCCCATTCATCGTCGCGACAGACGAGAAAGCCGCCGATGTTGGCCAGACCATCCTTCTTGCAGCTCATGGTGGCGCCATCGGCGAGGGAGAACATCTCTTGAGCGATGTCCATCAATGGCCGGTCCCCATACCCCTCTTCTCGTTCGCGTACGAAGTAGGCGTTCTCGGCGAAGCGGCAGGCGTCGATGATGAACGGGATCCCGTGCTCTGTCAGCACCGCCCTGACCTCGCGGAGATTCGCCATGGAAACCGGCTGGCCGCCGCCGGTGTTGTTGGTCACGGTCATCATGGCGAAGGGGATCTTCCCAGCGCCGTGCTCGGCGATGCAGGCGCGGAGCTTGTCGATGTCCATATTGCCCTTGAAGGGCGCCTCGGCCTGGGTGTCGAAGGCCTCGGGGCAGGGCAGGTTGAGGGCGACGGCGCCGCAGTACTCGATGTTGGCCCTCGTTGTGTCGAAGTGGCTGTTGTTGGGCACGACGTCACCCGGTTCGAGCACGCACGCGGAGAGGATCCCCTCCGCCGCGCGGCCCTGGTGGGTCGGGAAGATGTGCTCCATCCCGGTGATCTCGGAGACGCTGGCTTCGAATCGTTTCCACGATCGGCTTCCGGCGTAGCTCTCGTCGCCCAGCATCATGGCCGCCCATTGTTCGGTGGACATAGCGCCGGTGCCCGAGTCGGTGAGGAGATCGATGCAGCAGTCTTCGGCATCGAGGAGGAATACGTTGTGGTGAGCTGCCTCGAGCGCCGCCAACCGGTCCGATGGGCTCGTGATCTTGAGCGGCTCGGTCATCTTGATGCGGAAGGGTTCAATGACGGTGCGCATGAAAGGCCTCCTGAGTGCGGGCAGGCGTTCAAAACCGCTCGCCGGTTCCGAGGGTACCGTCTCTCGCCATGCGGTCAAGCCCGAGGGCATCCGGAGCCGATCAATGATCCGATGTGATCCACGACGACGCGCGAGTACGCGGTTGAGATATCCTCTCTCCTCAGTTCGCGAAGCGAATTGACAAAGGAGCGATTATGCGAATCGGCGCACGCAAACCCCGCAAAAAGGCCCGCTTCTTCTTTCTGATGCTCATGGCCGCTGGGCTCGGCGCCGGCCTCTGGCTTGCGCTGCGTGTGGGGCCGGAACCGGTGGTCGAGCTCGAGTCCGATCGTCCGGCCGTGGGCAAAGCCACGACGGTGATTGCGAACTTCGCCGAACCGGTCCACGGGCTTGGAAAGATTCGACTCGAGCTCATCCAGGGCGACCGGGTCGAGGTTCTCGATGAACGGGAACTAACGCGAGGGTCGCTGTTGCCCTGGTCGAGGGATGACGGCACGGACGAGGTCTTGCTGACGGCCATCGTCGGCACCTCTGCCTTTGATTGGCTCGATGAGGGCGATGTCGTCCTGCGCGCGACGGCCGAGCGGTCGGCGGGCTTTCTTCGCCATGGCGAACCCGTTGTCGCGGAGCTCCTGCTCCCGGTGCGGCTCCGGCCGCCTCGCCTCGAGCTGTTGTCATCGCAGCACTACGGCCAGCAGGGTGGTTCGGGTGCGGTGCGCTACCGGGTGGGTGAGACGGCGGTCCGGTCCGGTGTTCGCTCCGGGATCCACGAATCGTGGGGATCACCGCTCGAGGGTGGCGGCTCGGACGATCACTTCGCGCTTTTTGCATTGCCCTGGAATCTCGACGACGCGGGTGAGATTCGACTTTTTGCCGAGGACGACGCCGGCAACAGGGTGGAGCTCGCGTTTCTCGACCTCTTCAAGCCGCGCCCCGATCGGGTCGACACCATCCGTCTGACCGACGACTTCTTCCAACGGGTCGTACCCGCCATCGCAAGCAGGACGCCCGGCTTCGATGATTCAGGGAGCCTGCTCGAACAGTACCTCGTGATCAACCGGGAGTTGCGCCAGGCCGAACTCGACCGGGTGACCGAGCTGTCCAATCTCAGTGAGCCGGCTTTTCTGTGGTCGGGACCGTTTCTCCAGATGACCAATTCGGCGCTCAAGGCGAATTTTGCTCAGACCAGAAGCTATCTCTATGACGGTCGTGAGGTGGATCGCCAGACCCACCTCGGTCTCGATCTCGCCTCCACCGCCCGGGCGCCGGTGCCCGCGCCCAACGCGGGCCGGGTGGTTTTCGCCGGGTGGATGACCCTCTACGGTAACGCGGTCGTCATCGACCACGGCTACGGCCTCTTGTCGCTGTGCGGCCACATGTCGTCCGTAGATGTGGTCGAAGGGGACGTAGTCGGGCGGGGCCAGATCGTCGGCCGCAGCGGCGCCACGGGTCTCGCCGGTGGTGACCACCTCCACCTCGAGATCTTTGTTCACGGCCAGTCGGTGGATCCGCTCCAGTGGCTCGACGCTAAGTGGATCGACGAGAAGATCATGTCGAAAATCGAGGGCGCTTCCTGATCCGCAGCGGTCGAACGTCACAACCACGAAGACGCCAAGACACGAAGACGTCGCACACGAAGCCATCGCGGTTGAACCACAGAGACACAGAGTCACAGAGCGGCACAGAGACATCGCTTTGGAAAGTGGCCAATGCGGTGCGTAGATGCTGTCCGACTCCGTGGTGACGTTCTTACTCCGAGAGACGCTGAGAGAACCGTAGGCAGGTCCTTCAGGGCCTGCCTCAGAATCGCTCAAGAGAGGTACCGCGATTCGGTCGGGAGTGGCAATGACTCTTGGAATGCGACGCTCGCGATAACGGATCTGAGAAAGTGAACGACTCTGAGGCAGGGGCTGAAGCCCACTGCCAACAGGGGTCCACGCCTCGGTCCTTTGTGAAGCCCTTTTTGCCTTTGTGGTGAGATCACGGCCGTACGCAGGGCGAGGATCGCCTCACCCCTCGGACGGGCGTCGTTTCCACGGCTGGAGGAGCTGCCAGACACGCTTGATCCCGCGGCCCGTGGCGGCGAATCCATCTTCCGAGAGCGCTGCCGTGGTCGGTAGGAGCAGGGTCGTCAGGAAGGTCGAGACCACCAACCCACCCATGATGACGATGGCCATGGAGTAGTAGTAGACCCCGCCCAGAGCCGGTCGCTGGATGACGATGGGCGTCAGACCGACAAGGGTGGTGATGGCGGTCATGAGGATTGGCCGCAGCCGTTCGCGGCCGCCCTGGAGCATGGCCTCGGTGCGATCCATCCCGCTGCGGCGGTAGAGGTTGATGTGCTCGATCATGACGATGCCGTTGTTGACCACGACACCGATGAGCAGCAGCAGTCCGATGGCCGCCGGTTGATCGAAGTCGGTGCCGCTCATCCACAGGGCCCAGAAGGCGCCGGCGAGCGCGAAGGGCAGCGCGACCATGAGACCGAAGGCCTGACGCACCGATTCGAAGAGACCGGCCATGACGGCGAAGACGAGCCCGAGGGCGAGCAGCAGATTGATCAGGAACTCGCGTGACTGCTCGCGTTGGCGTTCGGCCCACTCGGACATGGTCCAGGTGTAGCCGAAAGGAAATTCCATGGAGTCCATGGCCGCCCGCACCAGTGGGAGGTAGTCCTCCATGGTGCCTTCGCCGTAGCGGGCGCCGACCCAGACGCTGGTCCGCCGATTGTCGCGCTGAATCCGGTTGGGGCCCGGTTCGATCCGGAACTCGGCCATGGAGGCAAGGGGAATCTTTTCGCCATCTGCGGTCCACACCGGCAGGGTGTGGAGCTGACTGACGCTCTCATCCTCCCGCTCGTCGAGGGTGAGGCGCATCTCGCGTTCGCCTGATGGAGTTCTGAAGCGCGGCAGCCGGCGGCCGCGGAAGGTCAGGGAGACCACCTCGGCGGGTTGATTGAGGGGCACCCCATAGCGGGCGGCGAGCTCGCGGTCGAGATCGACATAGAGCTCCATGCCACCGGTCTGGGTGCTGGTCCACGGGTCCTCGAGGCCGGGAATGCCCTCGAGCCGGAGCTTGGCCTCGATCGCGAGCTCGGAGAGAACACCGGTGTCCTCGCCCACGAGCTGGAAGGAGATCCGTTTGCCGCCACCACGACGCCAGCCGTGACCGGCCTGGTCCTGGACCTCGAGCTTGATCCCCGGCAGCTCGGGCAGGAGTTCGCGGAGCTTGGCGCGGGTCACGGCCATGTCGGCGTCGTTGGCAAAACCCTCTTTCATGTAGAGCCGGGTGAGCGAAAAACGATCGGACCAGAAGCTGTAGATATGTTCGGCGTTGAGCTCGTCGCGGTGGGGCACCAGGTGGCTCTCCACCACCGAAACGGCGCGTTCCTGCCGCTCGAGGCTCAAGGGCTCGGCGAATTCATAACGAACCTGGACAAAGATCTCGGACTCGTTGGAATCGAAGTTCTTGTCGATGTGGCTGAAGGGATACCAGGTGGAGGCGATGACGATGAGCCCGATGACGGGGGTCAGCCACCGGTGGCGGAGGAAGAAGGCGAGAATCGTCTCGTACCGATTTTCGAGCCAGAGCATGAGAGGGGCACGGCCGCGGGACCTCGAGCGGATGAAGCTCGATGTCGCCAATGGGATCAGGGTCTGTGAGATGAAGAGTGACGCGAGCAAGGTCAGACAGACCGTGATCGCGAGCTCGCGGAGATAGATGTTCATCTCTGACGGCTTGTTGAAGATCATGGGCAGAAAAACGATGACCGAGGTCAGGGTGGCTGCGATCACCGCCATCGAGACCTCGCGCGAACCGATCCGAGCCGCCTCGCGCCGACTCAGGCCCCGCTGCTGATGGCGGTAGATGTTCTCCATCACCACCACCGCGTTGTCGACCAGCATCCCGATGCCGACGATGAGACCGAGGAGGGTCAGGGTGTTCATGGTCTTGCCCATGGCCCAGATGGCGCCGCAGGCGACGATGAGTGAGAACGGGATGCAGAGCACCGAGACCAGGGTCATGGAGTGACGACGGAGGAAGGCGAAGAGCACCGCACTCGCCAAGAGTGCACCGAAGAAGCCCGTGAAGCTCAGGTCCTTGAGGGTTTTGCGGATCTCGGCGCCCTGGTCGAACCAGATCAGGAAGGTGACGCCCTCGAGTTCGGGATCACTGTTCATGTCCTCGACCCGCTGGCGGACCTCGTCGCAGATCGACACCGCATTGCCGCCGGCCTCGGCACTCACAGTGACCCCGATGGCGAAGTTGCCGTCGAGGTGGCGGCCGTACTCCAACGGCGGCTCTTCGTAGCGGACATCGGCGACATCGGAGAGTCGCAGACCGTCCGAACGCAGCGGCAGCGAGCGGATCTGCTCGATGCTCTCGAAGGCGCCCACGGAGCGAACGGTGAAGCGCCGTTCCTCGGAGCGAAGGACACCGGCCGAGAGATCGAAGTTGGAGCTCGAGATGGCCCGGACTACTTCTCGGACATCGATCCCGTGCGACTCGATATCGTCGAGGTGGAGGTTGATTCGAACCTCTTTCGGATTGACCCCGTCGAGGCTCACCGAGGCGACACCGGAAATCCGCTCGATGGGCCGGACGATTTTGCGCTCGAGCAGATCGTAGCTCTCGGAGAGATCGCGTTTGGATGAGAGCCGCCCCTCGAGGACGGGAGCGTCCTCCTCGGCGGCGTTCCAGTTGCCACCGATGACGATGTCTCCGATGGTGTCGGGCAGCTCACGGCGGACCCGGTCGATGCGCTCGATGACCTCGGCCCGGGCGAGGCTCATTTCGTGGCCCCAGGCGAAGTTGAGCCGAACCCGGCCGCCGTTGGCGTCGCACATGGACCACATGTTGGTCACACCCTTGACCGAACCCAGGACCTCCTCGAGGGGCCTGATGACCAGCCGCTCGGTCTGCTCCGGAGTCGCGTTGGGGAACGGAACCTGGACAAAGAGAACCGGCTCGTCGACCTCGGGCAGGAAGCCCAGGGGAAGGCGGTTGAGCGCCACCAGTCCCAGGACCACGGCGCAGGCGAGGAGGGTCAGGGTGGCGATGGGTCGGCGGATGGCAAGTTCAGGCAGCGTCATGACCCGGTCTCCCCACGCGACGGTGCATCGGGTGCGGGCGGGGCCCCATTGAGGGGATCATCATCCTCGGCACGGACCCTGGAGGGCACCACGAGGTAGACGGCCGGGATCACCACGAGGGTCAGGATCGTACTCAGCAGCAGCCCGAATGAAACTGTGATGGCCAACGGCGCGCGGAGCTCGGCGCCCTCGCCGAGGGAGAGCGCCATGGGCAGGAGTCCGAGCACCGTGGTCAGGGTGGTCATGAGAATGGGCCGCAGACGGAGATGACCGCCGCGCATGACCGCTTCGAGCTTGGCCATCCCGCTCCGCCGGAGCTGGTTGACGGTGTCGATGAGGACGATGGCGTTGTTGACGACGATCCCGACCAGCATGACGACGCCGATGAGGGCGATGACGCTGACATCGATTCCGGTGACCAAGATCCCAATCACGACGCCGACCAGCGCCAGCGGGATCGTGAAGAGCACGACGAACGGGTGGATCAGGCTTTCGAAGGTGGCGGCCATGACGAGATAAACCAGGAAGACCGCCAACGCCAGGGCAAAGCGAAGGCTGTCGAAGGACGTCTGCATCTCGTTGACCTGGCCGCCGAGCTCGGCGAGAACCCCGGGAGGCGGCGGGTTGGCCGCGAGCAGCGCCTCGATGTCGCGGACCGCCGCGCCGAGACCTCGTCCTTCGAGGTTGGCGCTCAAAACGGCGGCTCGCTGTTGCTGGACCCGGTGGATCTCGGCCGGTCCCCGGTCCTCGCGGACCTCGGCGACGGTGAGCAGGCGAAGCTGGCGCCCGTCCGGGCCCGGGATCACCAGATTGCGAACATCGTTGGCCGATCGTCGTTGCTGCTCGAGATTGCGCACCCTGATGTCGATCTGGCGATCAGCCTCCCGGAATCGGGTGGGCACCACACCGAGGACGCGGTCGCGAAGGGTCTCGGCGATGACGCGCATGTCGAGCCCGAGGGAGGCCAGCCGGTCGCGGTCAAAGATGATCTGGAGCTCGGGGTTGCCCTCCTCGAGGGAGGAGCGGACATCCACGAGGCCCGGGATGGCCGAGAGCTTGTCGGCGAGCACGGGCGCCCACGACGACAGCGCCTCGAGATCGTCGGAGAAGAGGATGACCTCGACGGGGGTCTTGAGGCTGAAGTAGGTGGGTTTGCCGAAGGTGGTGTCGAGCTCGGGGATAGCCGCAAAGCCATCGCGAAGCCGATTGGCCACCTGCTGTTCAACGGTTTCGTTGCGTCGATCCGTCAGAACGACATTGAGCTGACCGTAGTGCTCCGCGGTGGTGCTCAGACTCAAGCCCCCGGAGACAAGCCGGCTACCGGCGGTGGCGTAGGAAACCGCGACCTCGGGGTCACCGTCGAGAGGCACCGCCATCAGTTGAAGGACGCGATCGGTGGCCTCCACCGGGGTGCCTTCGGGCAAAGTCGCTTCGAAGTAGAACTCGCCCTGTGAGATGTCGGGGATGAGCGCGGTTTGGAGCCGACCGATGGCGGCGACCGAGAGGGCGAAGGCCGCCGCCGCGGCGGCGATGGTGAGCCATCGTCGACGGAGGGCGGTCCGGAGCAGACTGTCGTAGATTCGCGACACGATTCCCAAACTGGCTTCGGCCGGGGGGGCGGCCCGGTCGCCGCGGCGGGTCGTGCTTTCTTGACCACCCATTGCGCTCAACATGGGAATCAGGGTCACGGCCACCACCAGCGAGGCGAGCAGGCTCAGGGTCACGGTGATGGCCATGTCGCCGAAGAGGGCCCCGGCGATGCCCTCGACAAAGATGATGGGCAGAAAGACCGCCACCGTGGTCAGGGTCGAGGCCGCCACCGCGCCGCCCACCTCGGTGGTGCCGTCGATGGCCGCCGCCGTGCGACCCAGTCCCTCCATGCGTTTTCGATGGATGGACTCGAGGACGACGATGGCGTTGTCCACCAACATCCCGATCCCCAGGGTCAGCCCACCCAGGCTCATGATGTTGAGCGAGACATCGAGCCGGTACATGGCCATGAAAGCGAAGAGAACCGACAGCGGGATGGCGGTGGCGATGATCACCGTCGATCGGGTATCGCGAAGAAAGACAAAGAGCACCAGAATGGCCAACGCGCCACCGACCACCGCGGTGAACCGGACCTCAACCAGCGCCTGCTCGATGAAGCGTGACTGATCGAAGAGCACGGTGAGCTCATAGCCTTCGGGGACGAGCTTGGTCATCTCGGGCAGCGCCTCGCGCACCCCGCGCGCGGTGGTGACGATGTTGGCGTCACCCTCCTTGTAGATGGCGATCTCCACCGCCTCGACCCCGCCGACACGGATGATCTCCTCACGCTCGCGGGCGCCCCAGCTCACCTCGGCTACATCGCGCAGCCGGATCTGCGACGGTCCGGCGGCGGACAGGACGAGCTCGCCGATCTCCTCGACCGAGGTGTACTCATTGACGGTGCGGATCAGAAACTGGGTATCGGTGCCGCGCAGCGAGCCACCGGGGAGATTGACGTTGGAGACCCCGACCACCTGGCGGATCCTCTCCAGGGGAATGCCGAGGGCGGCCAGCTGCTCCTGATCGACCTCGACGTGGATTTCCTCCTCGAGCCCGCCCTTGATCCGCGCCGACGCCACGCCCTTGAGACTCTCGAAAGCCTGTTTGAGGCGGCGATCGGCGAGACGGCGGCTCTCGGTGAGATCACCGGTACCGCCAAGCGCGATCCGGACGATGGGATCGAGGGAAGGGTCGAAACGCAGCACCACCGGGTCTTCGGCCTCCGCCGGCAGGATCAGCCGGTCGAGCTTTTCCCGCACATCGAGAAGCAACAGATCCATATCGGCGCCCCAGTCGAACTCGAGGGTGACCTCGGAGACTCCGGGACGTGAGACGGAGTGAACGGTCCGGAGTCCGCGCAGAACCCCCACCGCTTCCTCCACCGGACGGGTGACGAGGTTCTCCACCTCGGCAGGCGCGGTGTCGGGGAAATCGGTCTGGACCGTGAGCGAGGGATAGGAGATGTCGGGCAGGAGATCGAGGGGCAAGCGTTGGTAGCCGACCACGCCGAAGGCGGCCAGGGCGAGGGCGCACATGAGCACCGTGACCCGTCGTCGAACGGCGAGGGCGACCAGGGATTTCATCAACCGGCGCTGCTCTCGGTCTTGTTCTCTCCCGCTTCCTCAACATCGAGATCGAGGGCGTCGAGCACCGACACCGGTTGGCCGTCTCGAAGGGCGCGTTGGCCCTGGATGACCACCATCTCGCCGGGTTCGAGTCCGGAGATGATCTCGGCGTTGACGTCGTCTTCGAAGCCGACCTCCACCGGGCGTTGGTAGGCGGTCTCTCCATCGACCACGTAGACCGAGCGCTGGCCGCGCTCGGTGACCACCGCGACTTTTGCAACCAGCAGGCTGTCCGAGTGGCTATCGGTGACGATGGAAACCTCGACGAAATCACCGGGGCGGGTGGTGGTGGGGTAGTCGCGCACCTCGACGGTGACCTTGATGGTGCCGCTCTCGGGATCGACCAACGGGTTGACGAGGTCGATACGACCCTGCAGCCGGTCGCCGTTGGAGCTCACCACGAGTTGGACCGGCTGATCGGGCCGGATGCTGCGGAACTCCTTGGCGGGGATGAAGACCCGCGCCAACAACCGGTCCATAGCGGCCAGCGAATAGAGCGCGGTGCCGTTGGACACGGTCTGGCCCTGATCGACAAAGCGCCGCACCACCTGGCCGGCGAAGGGCGCCGTCACCTTGGTATAGCTGAGTTCGAGCTCGGCGAGGTCGAGGGCGGCCTCGGCCGACGCGGAGTCGGTTCTGGTGGCGTCGAAGTCCTCGGCCGAGCTCAGACCCTGGGAGAAGATCTTCTCGGCGCGAACCAGGCGGGCCTGCTGCTTCTCCAGATCGACCCGGGCCATGGTTGTCCGGTGGCGGTACTCGGCATCCTCGATGTGGAGCAGAATCTGGCCATTGGCGACCCGATCACCCTCTTCGGCGACGATGCGTTGGATCACCCCGGACACCCGGGCCAGGACATCGGCCCGCTTGTCGGGGTCGAGGGAGGCGGTGGCACGGTAGTAGGTGGCGATGTCGCCGCGGGCAGCCGGTTCCACGGCCACCGACATGGTGGGCAACTGGGGACGACCCCCGCCCTGTCCGTTGCGGGAATGCTGCTCTGCGGCTGGCGGCCCGGTGTCATCGGAGCCGCCGCAGGCCGAGAGACCGATGAGGCCTCCGGCAAGGACCAGCGCCGCCATCGATCGACGGAGCGCAGGTCGGTATGGTGATGCATCTGGTGTTCTGAGTTGCATGAGTCTTCACTTTCGAGGGTGGTTCGATCCGAATTCGTCCGCTCGTCCGCCTGGAAGGACCACCCAACTTCCAAAACAACGTTCACGCCAAGGTGGGTGATTCCCGGGTTTCGGTGGCGCAAGCACTCACGGGTGATGGTCCACGGTTTCGTGAAGAGAGCGACCATCGCCCAATATCCCAGAAGGATAGCTCCGATAGACGCGGAAAGGGCATCAGATCCGAGAAACTGAGGGTTTCTTTACAACTGTGAAGGAACGAACCTCTGGAGCATCACTCCCGCGGCCTCGACCCGAAGACGGCTTGGAAACGGCAGGAACAACTCCGTGGTCATCGGCGACACCTTGGCCGCCGCTGGACGTCGGTGATAGAAGCCTGGGCACAGAGGCGTGTCGTTGTCGTTGTGAAAGCTCCAGGCCTCGTTCCTTCGTGTCGTGGTGCCTTCGTGGTTGTGACGGGCGGAACCCTCGAGTTTCCGTGGATCAACCGAACCGCTCGAGGAGCGCCTCTCGAGCCCGGGCGAGCCCGGCCCTCAGGTACCCGGTCTCGGCGCCGATGCCGATGCGAAAATACCCGTCCATCCCGTAGCAGTCGCCGGCGAGGATGAATGTACTGTGCTCGGTGCGCAGCCAGTCGGCGAGCTCCGAGGAGTTGATGTTGAAGGCATAGCTCATGAAGGCCATGCCTCCGGCCTTGGGCGGGGTGAAGCGCAGGTGGTCGCCCATGGAACCCACCCAGTCGATGGTGTGGGCGAGATTGGTGCGCAGGAGGGAACGGTTACGTTCGAGGATCTTCGAACGGAGTTCGGGCGCCAGGGCGATCTCACCGATGGCATGACTCAAGATCCCGGCGGTGATGGAGGTGTAGTCGTGGTATGCCCAGGCAGTGGCGATGGTCTCTGACGGGCCGGCGAGCCAGCCGAGGCGCAAGCCGGGCAGGGCGTAGGCCTTGGAGAGTCCCCCGTTGACCATCACTTTCTCGGCGAGACCGATGAAGCTCGGGATCTCGGCTCCGTCGAGCTCGGCGCCGCGGTAGACCTCGTCGGCGTGGATCCAGGCGCCCACCCCATCGGCGGTGGCGGCGATCGCGCGCATCTCCTCGGCGGTGAGGGTGTATCCGGTCGGATTGTTGGGGTTGCAGACGGTGATCATTTTCGTCCTGTCGTTGACAGCCCGCCGCAGCTCGTCGAGATCGGGCGCCCAGCTGTCTGATTCGCGAAGGTGGAAGGCCACAGGCACCGCCCCCATGGCCTCGACGATGCCCCAGATCTGCATGTAGTTGGGCACCATCATCACGACCTCGTCGCCCGGTTCGAGAAGGGTGTGACAGGCCACGAAGTTGGCCTCCGACGAGCCGTTGGTGACGAGGACGTTGTCGGCGTCGAGACCGGGATAGAGGGCGGCGATGCGCTCGCGCACCGCCGGCGAGCCGTTGGTCTGGCCATAACCGAGAACGGTGGATTGGAGGGTCTCGAGCTGATCGGGTCTCAAGAGTTCCGCGAGAGTGAAGGGGTGAAAACCGCTCTCGGTGAGGTTGTACTCCACCGTGTTCTCGTAGATCGACTGCACCCGCTCGAGCTCGAAGATCGGAAACTTCATCTTTCCTCCGCCAGTGCATTATCTCGCGTCCGAATCCAACCCGGCACCACGAAGTCCGACAACATCAGACCTCGGTGTCGCCAACTCAGTCACGGGACGGCTCTGCGTCTCCGCGCCTCCGCGTTTTCTGCGATGTCTTGGCGTCCTTGGCGCCTTTGCGGTTCTATTCGTCGCTCAGGATCCGCCGCAACACCACGTCGTCGATCTTCGATCCGGTGATCACCAGCACCACCTTCTTGTCCTGCAACTCTTTCGGCCGGCGCAGCATGACCGCCACCGGCAACGCGGCGCCGCCTTCGATGACCATGTCTTCGTGGTCGTGGATGAAGCGGATGGCGGCGGCGATCTCGTCTTCCGAGACGAGCTCGTAGCGGTCGACGAACCGCCGGCAGAGATCGAAG
>Ga0316191_10001152_pt1 | contig 18257 bp, 9 predicted proteins | sample Eddworburr2cm_MG_FD_204928 | JGI IMG/M metagenome (GOLD analysis project Ga0316191, IMG submission 204928) | Coastal sediment microbial communities from Maine, United States - Eddy worm burrow 2 cm | ecosystem: Environmental > Aquatic > Marine > Coastal > Sediment | place: USA: Maine | collected...
ATAGGATCCGAACACCGCCAGCACCAAGACCCCGGCTGCCATGATGGGGGCCGGCGCACGGGCAATTTTCGCAGCCCAGCCGGCAATCATGATACCGAAGACCACCATCAGGACCTGGCCGATCAGCATTGAGTTGATGAACGTCCACACCACGTCAGGGTGTTTTACGAAAATGTCGGAGCCGGGAAAGATTTCCTTGATCAGCAACCCGCCCAGAAGCACCGCGGCCGTCGGGCTGCCGGGAATTGAAAGCGTCAGCAACGGCACCAGGGACGGTCCCACCATGGCGTTGTTGGCGGCTTCGGCAGCCACCACGCCCTCCGGGTGACCGGTGCCGAACTTGGCCCTTTGCGGTGACATCTTGCGCGACTGGTCATAGGCCACCAGACCGGCAATCTGCCCGCCGACACCGGGAATAAGTCCGATAATGGCGCCGACCACGGTGCCGATGGACAAGGCCCGCCAGTACCTGGTGAGTTCGCGCATCGAATCGGCCAGCTTCTGCCTGGGCACCTCGAGCGCCTCGACAAGGGCGTTGACGCGGCCTTTTGCCATCATGTCCAGCACCTGTGGAATGGCGAACAGACCGATCAGGGCAGGAATGATGCCAATGCCGCCGCTGAGTGCGTCGACAAAGATAAACCGTTCGGTTCCCTGGATCTCATCATAGCCGATGGTCGACAGCCACAGCCCGATGCAGCCGGACAGCAGGCCCTTGACGAAAGACTTCGAGTCCAGTGAACCGATGACCGTGACGCCGAGAATGGCGATCCAGAAAACGTGCGGCGTCTGGATTTTCAACACCCATTGCGCCAGCACCGGAGTCAGGAAGATCAGCAGCAGGATACCGATGATGCCCCCGACGCCTGACGACAGGAATGACAGGTGCAGCGCCCTGGCGCCCTCGCCGCGCCTCGCCATTTCATGGCCGTCGAGTGCGGTGGCAATATTGGCCGGTGCGCCCGGTATTTTCAGCAGGATTGCGCTGACTGCACCACCTGCGACGGTTGAAGTATAGGCAGCGCCAAGCAGCACCAGGCCATGGGTTGCCGACATGTGGAAGGTGAACGGGATCAGCAGGGCCACGGCCATTGTAGGCGACAGCCCCGGCGTCGCACCCAGGATCAGGCCGCCTATGGTGCCGCCCAGCAGCAGCATGAAGGCCCATGGTTCAAACACGCCGCCAAAATGGTTCAGGAACTCCATTGGTCCTGTTTCTTCCCTGTAAATTCGGTTTCAGTAACCGGTTGCCGGTTGTCTCCGGCTTGTCCTGATTTCAGACGCTAGCCGATGAAAACAAAAATGCAAACGTTTTCATTTTCTGGTACTATTCGCCCCATGAGGTATTCGAGATCCAGAAAAGGCGCCCCCGGTATTGTCGAGGTTGCGGCCCGCGCCGGGGTTTCGATCGCCACGGTTTCGCGCACTTTCAGCCAGCCCGATATGGTTCGTGCCCCGACACGGATGCGCATTGAAAAAGCCGCTGACGAGTTGGGTTATATCCGCAATCGCGCGGCCGGCGCCTTGCACAACCGCGTTTCGGGAACCCTCGGCCTGGTCGTGCCGACCATCGACAATGCCATTTTTGCCGAGTTGATCGAGGCTTTCTCCGCCCGGTTGCGTGACTTTGACCGCACCATGCTGATAGCAGCGCACGGCTATGATCTCGATCTGGAAGTCGCCATTGTACGCTCGTTGCTGGAACGGCGCATCGATGGTATCGCCCTGGTCGGCTTCGACCATGCCGCAGTGTCCATGAACATGCTGCAGCAGCGGGATGTGCCGGTCATATCGGTGTGGAATTTCCGCGAGGAGACCGACATTCCCTGTGTCGGGGCAGACAATGCCGCCGCCGCCCGCACGGTGGTCCGGCATGTGCTGGACCTGGGGCATCGCGATATTGCGCTGTTGTTTCCCGATGTCAGTTCAAATGATCGGGCACGCGACAGGATGAACGGCGTTTTGCAGGAATTGCGCATGGCGGATGTGACGACCGCACCGGACCGGCTGATTTCGTGTCCCTACGATATCGGCGAGGCAAAGCGGCTGGTGCGTGAACTCGTGTCCGGCACCAGGCGCCCCACAGCAATTGTGTGTGGCAATGACATCATCGCCCATGGCGCGTTCTATGCCTGTTATGCCGAAGGCGTTCGCATTCCCGACGATATTTCAATTGTCGGCATTGGTGATTTCCGTGGGTCCGCCCATCTGGAACCGGGCCTCACCACCATACGACTGCCGGCGCGCAGAATTGGCAACATTGCCGCGGGCAGCCTCGTACAGATGAGCGACACCGGTATGCCGCCGGACACCTTCAATCAAAAGGTGGAAAGTGAACTCAAGGATCGTGGATCGGCCATTGCATTGTAACAATTTCGCGAACTGTCCGGCTAGATCATTGCAATTGCCGCCCGGCAACAATACATCCGCCGAACTGTCAATTCATCCCTCCCGCGATTTCATCCAAAAAGCAGAACCGGAGCATCCCCTTGACCGACGTATCATCCTACACACCGCCAAAGGTCTGGAAATGGAACACAGAAGGTGGCGGTGCCTGGGCCAGTATCAATCGTCCGGTGGCCGGACCAACCCATGACAGGCAACTGCCTGTTGGCCGCCACCCGCTGCAACTCTACTCACTTGCCACGCCAAACGGCGTGAAGGTCACTGTCATGCTGGAAGAGCTGTTGGCTCTGGGTCACGCTGGTGCAGAATATGACGCCCACCTGATCAAGATCGGGGATGGCGACCAGTTCGGCAGCGGCTTTGTGGATGTAAACCCGAACTCCAAGATTCCCGCCCTGATGGATCACAGCACCGAAAAGCCAACCCGGGTATTTGAATCAGGCGCGATCCTGCTCTATCTGGCGGAAAAATTTGGAGCATTCTTACCTGCCGATCCGGCCATGCGGGCTGAATGCCTGTCGTGGCTGTTCTGGCAAATGGGCAGCGCTCCCTATCTTGGCGGTGGCTTCGGGCATTTTTACAGTTTTGCACCGGTCAAACTTGAATATCCCATTGACCGGTTTGCCATGGAGGTGAAGCGTCAGCTGGATGTACTGGATCGCCACCTGGCGTCCAGTCAGTACATGTGCGGTGATGATTATACCATCGCCGACATTGCCATCTGGCCGTGGTATGGAGCGCTGGTCTCCAACACCGTCTACGAAGCCGCTGAGTTCCTTGGCACCGACGAGTACATCAACGTGAACCGCTGGACACGGCAGATTGGCAAACGCGAGGCCGTGAAGCGCGGCAGGATGGTCAACAGAACCTCGGGCGAACCGGAAGAGCAACTGCACGAGCGCCATGACGCCAGTGATTTCAAGCTGCGCACCCAGGACAAGCTCGAGCCTGCGGCTTGATCAGAACGCCGGGCCGTTTGGCCCCAGGCGCACGCCCTTGCGCAACCTGGTGAACGGAATGCGGTCAAGCTGACAGGGGTTTGCGCCCGGGCTTTCTGCAAAGATAACGGTTTCTGCAATCGGTTCATAGTCCGCCAGAAAGTGCACGGCACTTTTCACAACGACGATGGCCTGTTGGGCGGGATCGATTCCCATATGCGCAAAGATGGCCTGATCAGCGTTCTGGGTGCGGTTTGATCCCACCACCACCGTTACGTCGCAGTCCCTGTCGAGCACCTTGAGCGCAGCCATCGGGCCGAGATTGGCATATGCCTTGCCATACATCGGCCCGGTGAAAACGAACTGCCCGTCTGACAGGGCCTCGACGCGCACCCTCGCCTTGAACGGGCCGGTGCCCAACTGTGGAAACTTGCCGCCGATGGCCACGTCAATTTCCGCATCCAGGCCCGCCACATGGGCCATGTCAGCCGTTTCAGGATCCCACAGCATGCCAATGACGGCTTTCTGCGCGCCCCCTTCAACAAGCGCGGCCAGCACGCCGGTGGTATCTCCGGTGGCGCCTGCGCCGGGATTGTCCTGTGCATCGGCAATCAGCACCGGTCTTGATGCCCCGGCTGCAAGCTGCCCGGCTTTCGCCACGGCTTCGGCTGCCGGAACCAGCGGATTATGCAGTTCGTCTTCTGCCGCCTGCAGCGCCGCGATCATGGTGTCGGCTGCGCTGTCCACCGCTTGGCTGTCGGTGCCGTAGGCAAACACCGAACAGCCGCAATCGGAAACGTCGGCGGGCGGGAACCCGAACACGAAGTCGATGGAACTGACGCCGTCTGACTGCATGCCCGGCAACATGGCGTACAGCCTGCCTCCCGGTTCCCGCCGGGTCGACTGCGCCTGAATGGGAATGATGTAGTCGAGTTGCCGCCACGCCTTTGCATACGGCGTGCCACGGCTAAGCTCTTCGCGCAGCAGCTTGCGCGCCCGCGCACCGGTGTCTGCCATGTCGACATGCGGATAGGTACGATAGATGGCAACCGACGAAGCCCGGTCAAAGAAGTCACGCGACAGATTGCCGTGCAGGTCGAGGCTGACGGCTATCGGCAACGCTGGTCCCGTCACTTCCCGGATACGGCGCAACAGTTCCGCCTCTCCGTCTTCATGAGACTGGGTAACCATGGCACCGTGCAGATCGAGGTAGACCCCGTCAATGTCACCCGCCTGCCTGATCCCGTCGACAATCAGCGCCGCGATGCGATCGAATGCATCGTCGGTGACGTATCCGCCCGGTTCGGCGAACGTCCACACGATGGGAACAATGTCAAAATCGTCACCCTCATCCAGAAACCCGCCCATGGGCAGGTTGAGGCCCGACAGGGTGTCTATGACCTCGGAACCGTGTTTCATGGCGGGCCAGGCACCGCCTGACCTGAAGGTTTCAAAGGGCGTCGGAATGGGAGCGAAAGTATTGGTTTCGTGCTGGAACCCGGCAACCGCGATGCGTGGGCGCTTCATATCAATTATCCTTCCCGGGCAAACAGTTGCCTGGCCATGACGCCGACGCGCGATTCGATCTCCTCGCATGCATCAAGGATCAGGTCTTCGCGGAAGCGCGGGCCGACGATCTGCACGCCGACCGGCAAACCGTCATTGTAGTTAGCCGAAATTATGCCTCCAGGCAGGCCGGTATAGTTGAAGGCAATTGAGTAGATCCCTGCTTCAAGGGTCTCCCTGACACCCTCGATACCCTGTGCATCGCGGTCCCACTCATAGGTCGGGGTGGGCAGGAAGGGCGTCAGCACCAGCGGATAGTCCTGGAACATCAGGTTGAACTGGCGATGATAATGATTTCGCCGGGCCATGGCCAACAGCAGGTCCTTGCCCTCATGCGGATCGAATACTTCGTAATAGTCGGCAAAGATCTTTTTCAATGTATCCGAGCCATGCTTGATAATTTCATCACCCAGCATCACCTTCACCTCGCCAAACAGCGCGCGAACCCCGTCGCGTGCGCACTCACGCAGGTCCGGCATGTCGGCCTCGACCACTTCGTAGCCTGCTTCGACCAGGCAATCGCGTGCCGTATCAAGGGCTTGTTCAACGGCCGGATGAAGTTCAAACTCGTACATGTTTTTCGTGAACGCCACCTTGGGCCTGCCGCCGAGCGCCGGACCATCGAACGGCATCGGCACCATCCACGGATCATGCGGGTCGTATTCCACCAGAGCCCGCATGCCGGCCCGCACGTCCTTCACCTCACGCGCGATGACGCCTTGCACCGACATGATCTGTGCGAGCAGACCGCGCTCTGCGGTCTGTGACGGGTTCCACGCAGGCACGCGCCCAAGGCCGGGTTTCACGGTTGCTGAACCGGTTGCCGCCGCGGGATAACGCAGCGAGCCGCCAATATCATTGCCGTGCGCGATAGAGCCCATGCCCGCCATCACGGCGGACGAGGCCCCGCCTGATGAACCGCCCGATGACGCCCAGTCGTTCCACGGAGAAAACGTGCGTCCGTGCAGTTCGTTGGCCGTTGTGGCGCGGAACGAGAATTCCGGCGTGTTGGTGCGGCCGATGACGATCGCGCCGGCTTTCTTGAAATTGCGGACCACAGGAGAATCATCCGGCGCAATGATGGCCTTGTAGGCCTCGACGCCATTGGGCGTGGCCCGGCCCGTCTGGTCGATGTTTTCCTTGATGGTAACCGGCACACCATGCAGCGGGCCGATGGCCCCCGATTTCGCCATCTGTTCATCATGGGACCTGGCCTGGGCAATGGCTTCATCGCCAAGATCGTCAACCACCGCATTCAGTTTCGGGTTTACAGCGCGCATGCGTTCGACGGTTTGTGTCACCGCATCGGTGGATGACACTTCGCCCGCAGCGATTTTCGCTGCAAGATCACAGGCACTCAGCTGCCATAACGGGAATTCGGACATGCATAGTCTCCTTGCTGCATACAAACCGGCGCGGAATTCAACAACAAGTACAGGCAATTGCACAAGAGCAGGGCAGCTATGCAGTTGTTTTTTTTATATGAAAGTCAACCGTTGACTCTGTTCCCCCAAGCCAGACAGACTGCGACCCAGGTCAGAAACCTGAATGGTAAAGACCGTCAGTTCAAAGAGGAGGTAAGAATAATGTTACGCTGGACGAGACGACATGTTTTGGCAGCCGCAGCTGTATTGGCAACTGTGGTGGCCGTACCGGCCCTGCCCGCGCAGGCGGAAAGTGTACTACGGGTTATCCCGCACGCGGATCTGAAGAACCTGGATCCGATCTGGACCACCGCCTATATATCGCGCAACCACGGTTACCTTATCTACGACACGCTGTTTGCGATGAATGAAAAGTTCGAGCCGCAACCGCAGATGGTCGAGACTTATGAAGTGTCCGACGACAAGCTGACCTGGACATTCAAGCTGCGTGACGGCCTGAAGTTCCATGATGGCGCCGATGTAACGTCTGACGATGTCATTGCCTCGCTGAAACGCTGGGGTGCCCGTGACGGCATGGGCCAGCAGCTGATGGGCGCCATGGGCGAGATGGTTGCAGTTGATGCATCCACATTCCAGTTCAAGCTGAAGGATCCATTTGGCCTGGTGCTTGAATCGATCGGCAAGATTTCATCCAACGTGCCGTTCATCATGCCGAAACGGGTGGCTGACACCGATCCGTTCAAGCAGATCGATGATTACACCGGCTCGGGTCCTTTTGTCTTCGTCAAGGAAGAATGGGTGCCTGGTTCGAAAGTGGTCTACAAGAAATTTGCGGACTACAAACCTCGTTCCGAGGCTCCCGATGCGGCATCCGGCGGCAAGATCGCCAAGGTGGATCGTGTGGAATGGACGTATTTTCCGGACCAGACGACGGCCATGAACGCGTTGATCAATAGTGAAGTGGACTATTTTGAAGCCCCTGCCAATGACTTGATGCCGCTGCTTGAAGCCAATGAAGGCATCAATGTCGAGATCAATGATCCGCTCGGCAATATCGGGTTTGCCCGCTTCAACCATCTGCTGCCGCCGTTCGACAATGTGGATATCCGCCGTGCTGCCATCATGGCGATGAAGCAGGAAGACTATATGCAGGGCGCCGTGGGCGACCAGAAGTTCTGGAAAACCTGCTACTCGGTGTATCCGTGTGGTACCCCGCTGGAGAGCGATGTCGGGTCTGAGGTCATGGCAACCGGCGATATTGAAAAGGCCAAGGCGGCCCTTTCAGCAGCCGGATATGACGGCACCCCGGTGGTCATCATGCAGCCGACAGATATTCCGCTTCTGTCAGCCTTCTCGCTGATCGCGGCTGAAAAACTGCGTAATATCGGCATGAAGGTGGACGTGCAGGCCATGGACTGGTCAACACTGACGTCACGGCGTGCAAAACGTGATCCGGTTGCCGATGGCGGCTGGAACATGTTCCACACATGGTGGATCGGTGCTGACGTGATTGATCCGATGTCGATTGCCTTCTCGGGTAATCCTGACAAGGGCTGGTTCGGCTGGCCGAAGGATGACGAGCTTGAAGCAGCTCGCTCGGCCTATTCGAAAGCCAAGTCTGTTGAAGAAAAGAAGGCGGCGGGCGAAAAGGTCCAGGAGCGTCTCTGGGCGATCGGTGCGTCCGGTCATCTTGGGCAGTTCTTTGTTCCTGTTGCTTACCGGGACAACGTCAAGGGCCTGATCAAGTCGCCGGTGCAGTTCTTCTGGAACATGTCGGTCGAATAGACTTGCTCACATGACTTGAGGCACGGCGGCGTCTATCATCGCCGCCGTGCTTTACGCATTTTTTTTGTAGCCAGGAACGGAGCGGCTTGTGGTTTTCTATATTCTCAAGCGAATTCTGGCGACGGTGCCTGTTATGGGCTTTGTCGCATTGTTCGTATTCTTGATGCTGCGCCTGTCCCCCGGCGACCCGGCTGCCGTGATTGCAGGCGATTATGCCACCACGGAAGATATTATCCGGATCAGGGAAAACCTTGGTCTCAACGAACCGATTATCGTGCAGTTCACCAAGTGGATCGGCCAGCTTGTCCAGGGCGATCTGGGGATCTCCATTTTCACCAATCTGCCGGTGACCACACTGATTTCGCAGCGGCTCGAGCCGACCATCATGCTCACGCTGACCACCATCATTTTTACAATCGTCGTTGCCGTGCCGCTCGGCACGCTTGCTGCGTGGAAGCAGGGCAGCCTGATCGACAGGGCCGTGATGCTGTTTTCGGTTGCCGGTTTTTCGGTGCCGGTGTTCGTGCTCGGCTATATCCTGATCTACATCGTGTCGATCCAGCTCAGGTGGCTCCCGGTGCAGGGCTACAAGTCGATGTTTACCGATGGTGTGATCCCGTTTCTCCAGCACATCATACTGCCGACAGTAACCTTGTCGGTCATCTTCATTGCCCTTATTGCACGCATGACCCGGGCCTCGGTCATGGAAGTGCTGCAGGAAGACTATGTGCGCACCGCGCGTGCCAAGGGCCAAAGCGAATTCAAGGTGCTGATGAAGCATGCCGTACGCAATGCAGCGGTACCTATCGTCACTGTCATCGGTCTGGGTATCGCGCTGCTGATCGGCGGTGTGGTGGTGACCGAGAGCGTCTACAATATCCCCGGCCTTGGCAGACTGGTGCTGGATGCGGTTCTCAAACGAGACTATCCGATCATCCAGGGGCTCATTTTGCTGTTCAGTTTCGTTTACATCCTGATCAACCTGCTGATTGATCTGAGTTACACCTTGTTTGACCCGAGGATCAGGTACTGATGAGCACGAAAACAGACAAGGTTGATTTTACAGAATCCGCCGATGCCACGCTTACCTCGCGCAAGGACGCCAGCCTGGCCTCCCTGATGTGGAAGCATCCGTCGGTCTTCTGGGGCGGGTTGCTGCTGGTGATCATGGTTCTGATCGCTGTTTTCGGTCCGATGCTGGCATCTGATCCGGTGGCCATCCATCCTATTGATCGGCTGAAAGTGCCGTCCGCAGAATTCTGGTTCGGCACCGATTACCTCGGTCGCAACGTGCTGTCGCGTGTCATTTATGGCGCTCGTGTCTCGCTGGTGGTCGGCCTTGCCGTGGCGGTTGTTGCTGTCGTGCTCGGGCTGGTGACCGGCCTGGTATCGGGCTATCTGCGCTGGCTGGATGCCGTTATCATGCGGGTGATGGATGGACTGATGGCAATTCCCGGCATTTTGCTGGCAATTGCCCTGATTTCACTGTCGGGTGCGACCTTGTTCACCGTCATCATCGCCATTGTCATTCCGGAAATTCCCAGGGTGGTCCGGCTTGTGCGCTCGGTGGTGCTGACCGTGCGGGAAGAGCCCTATGTCGAAGCCGCCATTGCGGCCGGCACCCGGACACATCTGATTCTGATACGGCACATCCTGCCCAACACCATCGCGCCACTGATTGTGCAGGCGACCTATATCTGCGGGTCAGCCATGCTGACGGAATCCATACTGGGTTTTCTGGGCGCAGGCATTCCGCCGGAAATTCCAAGCTGGGGCAATGTCATGTCGGAAGGCAGAACCTACTTCCAGCTGTCGCCCTGGATCATCTTTTTCCCGGGCATTGCGCTGGCGCTGACGGTGCTTGCAGTGAACACGGTCGGCGACGGTCTGCGTGACACGCTTGACCCGCGTATTGCGAGGAAAATGTGATGGCGGACAACAACCCAGTGCAACCGGTTCTTGATATTCGCGGCCTGTCTGTAACCTTGCCGAAAGGCGCGGATCGGAAGTTTGCCATCGAAGACATCTCGCTCAGTGTCGGGCGCGGTGAAATCGTCTGCGTCGTTGGTGAATCCGGATCCGGAAAATCGGTCAGTGCGCAAACTGTCATGGGCCTGATACCGCGCAAGGACCTTACCCCGGTTGCCGGTGAAATCATGCTGCAGGGTGAAGACCTGTTGAAAAAAACCGAGATCGAACTGCGCAATCTGCGCGGTGTGAAAATGGCGATGATCTTCCAGGAACCCATGACGGCGCTCAATCCGGTCATGCAGGTTGGCGACCAGATTGGTGAAATGCTGGAAATCCACACCTCGATGTCTGCGTCCGAGCGTCGCGAGCGCATCATCGAAGTGATGAACGATGTGGGTCTGCCGGATGTCGACAAGATGATCGACAGCTATCCGCATCAGTTGTCCGGCGGCCAGCGGCAGCGCATCATGATTGCCATGGCGCTTGCTCTGGAACCCGCACTGCTGATTGCCGATGAGCCGACAACCGCGCTTGATGTGACGACACAGGCCCAGATTCTCGACCTGATCAAGGACATCCAGAAACGCCACGGCACCGGTGTCTTGTTCATCACCCATGATTTTGGCGTGGTTGCGGAGATCGCTGACCGGGTCGTGGTGATGCAGGACGGCAAGGTTGTGGAACAGGGAATAGCGACCCAGGTGCTGACGAAACCGCGCGAGCCCTACACGAAAATGCTGATTGCGTCTGTCCCCAGCCTGACGCCGCCAAAACGGCAGCCGATTACCGGTGGCGAGCCGATACTGGCGACCAGGGGTCTTGAAAAAGTGTACGGCAAGCTTGGCTGGTTCGGCGGTGGCCGCGTGGTTCATGCCGCAAAGCATGTGGAACTGGAAGTCAGGCGTGGAGAGACCCTCGGGGTGGTCGGTGAATCCGGCTCCGGCAAATCCACGGTGGCACGCTGTATCGTGCGCCTGGTTGACCCGACGAGCGGTGAAATAATAATCGAAGGGCAGGACATCGCAAAAATGTCCCAGTCGCAATTGCGCTCCTATCGCCGCAATGTGCAGGTGGTGTTTCAGGACCCCTATCGTTCCTTGAACCCGCGCCGCACCGTGGGACAGTCCATTGTCGAAGGGCCGATGAATTTCGGTACGTCACATGGAGAGGCCCTGGAGCGCGCGCGCGATCTGATGGAAATTGTCGGACTGTCGCCGCAGGCGCTGGACCGGTTCCCGCACCAGTTCTCCGGTGGCCAGCGCCAGCGCATCTGCATCGCCCGTGCGCTTGCCATGGAACCGAAAGTGCTGATTGCCGACGAAGCGGTGTCGGCGCTTGATGTGTCGGTTCAGGCGCAGGTGCTGAAACTGCTTGATGATGTGCGCATACGGTTTGACCTGGCCATGCTGTTTATAACCCATGACTTGCGGGTGGCGGCTCAAATCTGCGATCGCATCATGGTCATGCAACACGGTGAAGTCGTTGAGCAGGGACTGACGGCCAGTGTTTATGCCAAGCCGGCCCATCCCTACACAAAACTGCTGCTGGATGCAGCACCGGGGCGAAGTTCGTTTGGGCATTGATCTGCGAGTCGCTGTCCCTGAACACCGCAGAATAATACCAAAGAAACTGACTATTGACCCATTTGACTGATTTTTCGCGGTTGCTGGCTAGGCATGCTACGCGCCGTGGTCTGGTTGACCACAAGTAGAGCATAACGACGACCAGCGGGCGCGAAAAACCGGCCTTCGGTGGGCCAAATCCGTCCATCTGGTGCGTTGCGGCGCTTGCCCGATGCACCGCATCGCGCTGCGCACCACGCCTGCCAGAATGAACGGATTTGACTCCATCAAATGGGTCAATAATTACTTCCTTTGGTATCACTTAATGAATGCCGGGCATCGCAAAACAAAGACCGCCGCGATCCATGGTGATCGCGGCGGTCCAGGATTGTCAATCATTTCAGGTCGGTTGACGGCAAGGTCACTCGCCTGCCGCTACCGGCTCTTCTGCAGGTTCGCTTGCATCTTCAACGGCAACCTTTGCCTGCTCATCCAGGATCAGACCGTCACGCTTGTCCGCAACCGATTTGAAGCGGGACAGCATGCCGCCGGTACCTGCCGGAATGAGGCGGCCCACGATGACGTTCTCCTTGAGACCTTCCAGCGTATCGACCTTGCCGCTGATTGCGGCCTCGGTAAGCACGCGGGTTGTCTCCTGGAAAGACGCTGCCGAAATGAACGACCGTGTCTGCAGGCTGGCCTTGGTGATCCCGAGCAGAACCGGCACACCGGACGCAGGCTTTTTGCCTTCTTCCGCCATTTTGGCGTTGATGTTTTCCAGCTCCGTACGGTCAAGCTGTTCACCGGACAGAAGCGATGTATCACCCTGCTCGGTGATTTCAACCTTCTGCAGCATCTGGCGAACAATGACCTCGATGTGCTTGTCGTTGATGCTCACACCCTGCAGGCGGTACACTTCCTGCACTTCGTTTACGAGATAGGTCGCCAGTTCCTCAACACCCTTAATGGCAAGGATGTCATGAGGTGCGGGGTGACCATCAAGGATGTATTCGCCCTTCTCGATGAAGTCGCCTTCCTGAACCGGAAGATGCTTGCCTTTCGGGATCAGGTATTCAGCCGGTTCAAGAGCAGCGTCTTCCGGCACAATGCGGATGCGGCGCTTGTTCTTGTAGTCACGACCAAACTCCACACGACCCGAGATTTCTGCGATTACCGCATGATCCTTCGGACGGCGGGCTTCGAACAGCTCGGCAACACGCGGCAGACCGCCGGTGATGTCACGCGTCTTGGCGCTTTCCAGAGGAATACGGGCGAGTACGTCACCGGCCTTGATTGACGAGCCTGGATCAACCGACAGGATCGCATCAACCGACAAGAGATAACGGGCCTCACCACCACGTGGCAGTTTGAGGATTTCGCCCTTCTTGTCCTTGATGACAATTGCCGGCCGCAGATCAGCACCACGCGGGCTTGTACGCCAGTCAATGAGAACGCGGTTGGTGATACCGGTTGATTCATCGGTGACTTCCGACACCGAGATGCCGTCAACGACATCTTCGAATTCAATCTTGCCATCAACCTCGGTCATCACCGGACGTGTGTACGGATCCCACTCCGCCAGACGCATGCCGCGCTTGATCTTGTCGCCTTCGTTGACGAACAGGCGCGCGCCCTGCACCAGCTTGTGTACAGCGCGTTCGTGACCCTTTTCATCTTCAATGACCAGAGACACGTTGCGGCCAAGCGTGATGATCTTGCCGGTGCTGTCGGTGACAACATTGGAGTTGCGCAGCTTGACAATGCCTTCATGGTTCGATTCCACGAAGGATTCATCCAGCACCTGTGCCGTACCACCAATATGGAAGGTCCGCATGGTGAGCTGGGTGCCGGGTTCACCGATCGACTGCGCAGCGATAACACCGACAGCTTCACCGTGATTGACCGGCGTACCGCGGGCCAGGTCACGACCATAGCAACGTGCGCAGACACCAAAGCGGGTTTCGCAGGTCAACACTGAACGGATGCGGAATTCCTGGATGCTGGCATCCTCGATCTTCTCGACATCTTCCTCGGTGATTTCCCGCATTGCCGGGATGATCACCTCATTGGTCTGCGGGTGCAGCACGTCTTCCGCTGCGGTGCGGCCAAGGACACGCGATCCCAAGGAGGCAATGATTTCACCGGCATCAATGATCGGACGCGCGGTGATCGAGTTTTGGGTACCGCAATCATCTTCGGCAATGATGGCATCCTGGGCAACGTCAACGAGACGGCGCGTCAGATAACCGGAGTTGGCCGTCTTCAAGGCGGTATCAGCCAGACCCTTACGGGCACCGTGGGTGGAGTTGAAGTACTCCAGAACGGTCAGGCCTTCCTTGAAGTTCGAGATGATCGGCGTCTCGATGATTTCACCGGACGGCTTGGCCATGAGACCACGCATACCACCAAGCTGCTTCATCTGGGCCGGAGAACCACGCGCGCCGGAGTGAGCCATCATGTAAATGGAATTCACCGGCTTTTCACGCCCGGTTACCTCGTCGATCTGAACGGCCTGAATACGGGCCATCATTTCATCGGCGACCTTGTCGGTGCACTTGGCCCAGGCATCAACAACCTTGTTGTACTTCTCGCCCTTGGTGATCAGGCCGTCGATGTACTGCTGCTCATATTCCTTGGCCAGTTCACGCGACTCCGCAACCAGCTTCTCCTTGGTATCGGGAATGACCATGTCATCCTTGCCGAACGAGATGCCGGCCTTGAAGGCATTGAAGAAACCAAGTCCCATGATCTTGTCGCAGAAGATGACGGACTCCTTCTGACCGCAACCGCGATAGACGTCATCGATCATCTTCGAGATTTCCCGCTTCGTCAGAAGCTTGTTGCAGATCTCAAGAGACATGCCGGGTTGCTTCGGCAGCAACTCACCGATCTTCAAGCGGCCAGGCGTGGTTTCGTAAATGCGCGAAGTCGGATTACCTTCTTCGTCCAGATACTTGAAGCGGCCCTTGATCTTGGTGTGCAGCGTAATCACACCGGCATGCAGTGCATGATCCACTTCTGCGACATCGCCGAACAACATGCCTTCGCCGGGCTCGTTTTCCTTCATCTGGGAAACATAGTACAGGCCAAGCACGATATCCTGAGACGGCACGATAATCGGCTGACCGTTTGCAGGATGCAGGACGTTGTTGGTCGACATCATCAACACACGGGCTTCGAGCTGGGCTTCCAGTGACAGCGGCACGTGAACCGCCATCTGGTCACCGTCAAAGTCAGCGTTGAAGGCTGCACAGACCAGCGGATGCAGCTGGATTGCCTTACCTTCGATAAGCACCGGCTCAAATGCCTGAATGCCCAGACGGTGAAGGGTTGGCGCACGGTTGAGCAGAACCGGATGCTCGCGGATAACCTCATCCAGGATGTCCCAGACTTCCGGCTTTTCCTTCTCGACCAGCTTCTTGGCCTGCTTCACCGTCGATGACAGACCTTTGGCGTCAAGGCGTGAATAGATAAACGGCTTGAACAGCTCCAGCGCCATCTTCTTCGGCAAGCCGCACTGATGCAGCTTAAGCTCCGGGCCGACCACGATGACCGAACGGCCGGAATAGTCGACACGCTTGCCGAGCAGGTTCTGCCGGAAACGGCCCTGCTTGCCTTTCAGCATGTCTGCCAGTGATTTCAGCGGACGCTTGTTGGCACCGGTGATGACGCGGCCGCGACGGCCATTGTCGAACAGTGCATCAACAGATTCCTGCAGCATCCGCTTTTCATTGCGGATGATGATGTCAGGCGCGCGCAGTTCGATCAGCCGCTTCAGACGATTGTTGCGGTTGATCACACGGCGATACAGGTCGTTGAGATCCGATGTGGCGAACCGGCCACCGTCAAGCGGCACCAGCGGGCGCAGTTCAGGCGGGATCACCGGAACGACGGTCAGGATCATCCATTCCGGCTTGTTGCCGGACTCAATGAAGCCCTCGACGATCTTCAGCCGCTTGGCCAGTTTCTTCGGCTTCAGTTCGGTGGTTGCCTCGGCAATCCCGACACGCAGCTCGTCGCGCAATTTCTCAAGCTCGATGCCCATCAGGATTTCACGGATGGCTTCTGCACCGATACCGGCGGTGAAGCTGTCGGCGCCGTAGTGGTCCTGGGCTTCCATGTACTGTTCTTCGGTGAGCATTTCACCGTGTTTCATAGGCGTCAGGCCAGGCTCTGTAACGATGTAGTTTTCAAAGTACAGAACACGCTCGACATCCTTCAACGTCATGTCCAGCAGCAGTGAAATGCGTGATGGCAGAGACTTCAGGAACCAGATGTGCGCAACCGGCGCCGCCAGATCAATATGACCCATGCGCTCGCGGCGAACCTTGGCCAGGGTCACTTCCACACCACATTTTTCACAGATGATGCCCTTGTACTTCATCCGCTTGTACTTGCCGCACAGGCACTCATAGTCCTTTACGGGACCAAAGATACGCGCACAGAACAGACCGTCGCGCTCCGGCTTGAAGGTACGATAATTGATGGTTTCCGGCTTCTTGATTTCGCCGAACGACCAGGAGAGAATCTTCTCCGGCGCTGCAATACCGATCCGGATCTGTTCAAAGGTCAGTGGCTGACCTGCCGGATTGAAAACGTTCATGACCTCATGGTTCATGTAATACCTCAATTCCTTGTTCGCGGACGGGGCTGTTTTCCGCTTTTCGGAGTGTCTGGTTTTTCAAAGGAAACTCCCGGACTGGCCCGACGCCGGTGGTTTCCGTTTCCGGGCAGGAGTGTTGGCCCCTGCCCGGCAGTGCTGTCTTGTTACTCTGTATTCTGAAGGTCGACGCTGAGACCCAGCGAGCGCATTTCCTTTACGAGCACGTTAAAGCTTTCCGGGATACCGGCTTCGAACGCATCATCACCACGCACAATCGCTTCATAGACCTTGGTTCTGCCTGCAACGTCATCCGACTTCACAGTGAGCATCTCCTGCAGCGTGTAGGCTGCGCCATACGCCTCGAGAGCCCAGACTTCCATCTCACCGAACCGCTGTCCGCCAAACTGCGCCTTGCCGCCCAGCGGCTGCTGGGTAACGAGCGAGTAAGGGCCAATGGAACGGGCATGGATCTTGTCATCAACCAGATGGTGAAGCTTGAGGATGTAGATATATCCTACCGTTACCTGTCTGTCGAATGGCTCGCCTGAACGACCGTCATACAGCGTTACCTGTCCCGACGTACTCAGGCCTGCATGTTCGAGCAGCTCAGAGATGTTTTCCTCTTTCGCTCCGTCAAACACCGGTGTTGCGATTGCAACACCACTACGCAGTGAATCACCCAGATCGGCAAGATCATCGTCTTCCAACGCCGAAATCTCGTCGTCTTCGCCATAGATGTACTCAATTTCCTTGCGCAGCGCCTTGGCATTGTGGTTTTCGCGGTAGGCGTCAACCATTTCACCAATTTGCTTGCCGAGACCGCGGCAGGCCCAGCCCATATGAGTTTCAAGGATCTGACCGACGTTCATCCGGCTTGGCACGCCAAGCGGATTCAGCACGATATCGACCGGCTGACCGTCTTCAAGGTACGGCATGTCCTCATCGGCAACGATGCGTGACACCACGCCCTTGTTGCCATGGCGGCCGGCCATCTTGTCACCCGGCTGGATCTTGCGCTTCACAGCGACAAAGACCTTGACCATTTTCATCACACCCGGCGGCAGTTCATCACCACGCTGCAGCTTTTCGACCTTGTCGAGGAAGCGGTTTTCAAGACGCTTCTTGGACTCGTCATACTGCTGGCGCATGGCTTCAAGTTCCGCCAGTGCCTTTTCATTGGACAGGGCAATCTGCCACCACTGCGAGCGGGGCACATCATCAAGGACGGCTTCAGTGAGCTTGCCCTCAATCTTGTGACCCTTCGGTCCACCGGCAGCCTGCTTGCCTTTCAGGAAGTCAGCCAGGCGGCCATAGGAGTTACGGTCCAGGATGGCGAGTTCGTCGTCGCGGTCCTTGGCAAGACGTTCAATTTCCTCGCGCTCGATGGCCAGGGCACGTTCATCCTTGTCGATGCCGTGGCGGTTGAACACCCGAACCTCGACAACCGTACCGGCAACACCGGGAGGCAGGCGCAGGGACGTATCACGAACGTCAGATGCCTTTTCACCGAAGATGGCGCGCAGAAGCTTTTCTTCCGGCGTCATCGGACTTTCACCCTTCGGCGTGATCTTGCCACACAGAATGTCGCCCGGGTGCACTTCCGCACCGATGTAGACGATACCTGCCTCGTCCAGGTTCTTCAGAGCTTCCTCACCCACGTTCGGAATGTCGCGGGTGATCTCCTCAGGGCCAAGCTTTGTATCACGGGCCATGACGTCGAATTCTTCGATGTGGATCGAGGTGAACACGTCATCACGCACCATACGCTCGGACAACAGGATGGAGTCCTCGAAGTTGTACCCGTTCCACGGCATGAACGCGACCAGCACGTTCTGGCCAAGCGCCAGGTCACCCAGATCGGTCGACGGTCCGTCGGCGATAATGTCGCCGGCCTTCAGCCGGTCACCGACACGAACCAGAGGACGCTGGTTGATGCAGGTGTTCTGGTTGGAGCGCTGGAACTTGTACAGCGTATAGATGTCCACACCGGACTTGGTTGGATCGGTCTCTTCGGTTGCACGAATAACGATACGCTTTGCGT
>Ga0316191_10001154_pt1 | contig 18242 bp, 12 predicted proteins | sample Eddworburr2cm_MG_FD_204928 | JGI IMG/M metagenome (GOLD analysis project Ga0316191, IMG submission 204928) | Coastal sediment microbial communities from Maine, United States - Eddy worm burrow 2 cm | ecosystem: Environmental > Aquatic > Marine > Coastal > Sediment | place: USA: Maine...
GAAGTGGAAGGACACGGGGATACCGCTATCGAGCAAGGCAAATACACATTGAGAGGTGAGCCCGGAAATGTTCTGGATAGGGGAAAGTATATCGTTATCTGGAAGCAGCAGGCGGGGCAGTGGAAGTTGCATCGAGACATTTGGAACAGCAGTTTGTCTCCACAAGGAGATTAGTCAAAGAAACCCTATCAGTCAGGAGATTTCGCAGGTCGTTAAGTACTGTTGCTGGTCTCCGAAGCAGTCAGTTGGCTAAAACCGACTCCGTTCTTACGAATTTCATTGAGTATTGCGACCAGCCTGAACAGCGGCCAGTTTAATTCAATAAAAACTTAGCGGCAAAGATAGTCCATTTTCTGACGGGATTAACCGGATGGACAGGATATAGCTATTCGAAAACAAAATTATCCTGATAATCCTGTCTATGTTAATGTAGTTTCATAAGATGGTAAAAAAGCGAGAACTGAATTCTTAACCCGTGACAGGGGGACAGGAAAATGATCAGAATTCATGTAAGAAGAAATATACCGGAAGACAAGAAAGAAGATGCGATGCGATTGATTATTAAATTGAGATCAATGTCCATGGGCAAACCGGGATATATATCCGGTGAAACGTTGAAACGGCTTGATAAGTCCGGAGAAAGCCTGGTGGTCACTAAATGGCAATCGGTTCATTACTGGAACCAGTGGTTTCAAAGTGAAGAACGATCAGAGATCCAAAACAATATTGATCAGTTACTGGGAAAAGAAACTCAATACGAGATTTATGAGTATGATCCAATGTAAATCATCAGTTTTGATCTCTGACTTTTCACAGACTTGTCCATAGGGATTTCGCATATGCATGGTTTCCCTGTTTTTTCACTGATCCCTAAAACCTTTCCGGGCTTAGCGCTGGATGGAGTGGCTTCATATCAAAATAATTAATCCACCCTTCCAAACGGCCGATAAAGTGGATCACCAATCAGCACCATCTGCCAGGACCAGAATGGCTTTGCCAGCGCATAGCATTCAGCCAGGCTCAGCCGTCCATCAACGAGCAAACCAAAAAAAATTCAGGAATGGGAAACGCTTGCACATAGGGCTCACTGGTCGGCCCGATTGTAGCAGCGACCCCCTCTTCCAGCATTCTTTTGCACCACACCTGGCTGTTTTTCGACCTTAAAGTGCTGCACTCTGCACTTGCGATGTGATATCCGACAGCACCTTTTTGCCAACTAAAAGCAGGCACATATTTCGCCAGACTGTACCAGCCACAGTAAAGCGCCGCATTTGGGCACTCGCCCGGCTTAAATAGCTCGGATTTATCGTTTACCACCACAGTCATTATTTCGTTTTTGGCAACTAACCCTGCGGCTAAATAAATCGATCGATCATAAAATGCATAATCAATTTTGGGTTTAGGGTTCTGGCTTTTCGTAGGTCGTTCCCAGCGGGCATCAAAATAGGCTGATCCTGCAAGACCTGTTTTTTCTGTTTCAATACTGTCGTCAATGATCCGTTTCACAATTTTATCTGAAGGTCCATCCAGGCGGCTAACCAACAGGATATCCTCCCTGGAAAGTTTTTCATTTTTAAATCCCATAAAAAACGGGTTGGGAATCCACCCGGAGAGCGGGTAATCATCCCGCAGGACCAATGCAAGCTCGGAATCAAATGATGCTCTCTGGTCGCGTCTGGTCAGAACGGTGATGCGTTTTTCGACAGTTTTCAACTCCTTTCTCAATTTTTTGGCCCGTTCTTTTTGCGAATCACCTAATGCCTTTATTCGATTATTTAAACTTTCCCGGCGTTTTCTCAGATCCCCAACTTGCTTTCTTTCCTCATTCGTCATTTCAGGTGGTTTCACTTTCAAGGGCACTCCGTACATAGTCACCAAACAGCGAATTTGGTTGTTGGGATCCTTTTCCTTTAAGTGTTTTCGAACCTTGTAAATAGCCCTTTCTTCATAATCTTGTCGAGAGCACCATTCTTTATCTGTAATCCATAACTCAACAAGATTCGTTTGTGGAATATTTCTCTTTTTCATGTAATATTTGGCCAGCCCGACACTGCGGGCTGCGTTTTTATTTGCAACCACTAGTATTTCATGCGGCTCAAGCGCATTGCACGGTGCCGTGACAATGCATAAGCCAACCACCGCCAAAACAAAGAGAAACCAATTATGGGTATATTGAAAGCCTCTGTTACCTATCACGTATAAATTCTCACTTTGAACTTTATTTACCTGTCAGCATTCCCAAGAAACCATTATTTATTGCATGATCCTTTCCTATAACCTCTAAATCTAATTCCCTTCATAGGCCGCCGGCATAGTTCAGATTTAAAACAATTGGCCATGATAAACCGGTAACAGTATAACCTTTTAAATTCTCATCCCGATAAGTCGGGGTGGCTTACGAAGGGAGTTAATTAAAAACTTCTTGTTTCTTTTATGGCTTCAGAATACAATTTATAGGTAGTGAGTTTGCTTCTGACACCGCAACATGAGAGTAATTTTGAAATGAAGCTGTTACGCTAAACTTATCTATTGATAAGAATTGCAACCAAATTTTTAACTCATTTTATAAATTAGAACTGCCGAGTAAATCAACAGCATTTTCGTCAATTGGGCAATCCGGCGGTTTACAGCGATGAAAAAAAAGCTCCTTATAATTGAAGATGAAAATTCGGTAGCCAAGCAACTCCGGTGGGGCTTGGACAAGGAATATGACATCACGACAGTCTCCGACGCGGATCAGGTAAGACCCTTGCTTGCTTCCGGTGTTTTTCCGGTCGCCACCCTGGACCTTGGACTACCGCCCTATCCGGATACTCCCCGGCAGGGCTTTGAGCTCCTCGAAGAGATAGCTTCCATTGCCCCCCATACCCGGGTGATTGTCATCAGCGGCAATGCTGAAGAAGAAAACGCAGTCAAAGCCATTGCGCTGGGAGCCGCTGATTTTTGCGCAAAACCGATTGATTTAACGCTATTAAGGATCATTCTTTCCCGTACGTTTAAAATCCATGAACTAGAAGAGGCCAATCGCCGGCTCCAGCGGCAAGCTATCCAGAGCGGCTCGCTGTGCGGCATGATCGGTGTCTCTCCAGTTATGGAGGATATGTTTAAACGTATCAAACAAATCAGCAAGAACGACTATCCGGTGTTGATCACCGGAGACACGGGAACCGGCAAAGAGATGGCGGCCTGCGCCGTGCACAGCCTGAGTCAGAGGGCCGAAAACCCCCTGGTGATCATCAACTGTGGCGCGATTCCGGATAATCTGCTGGAAAGTGAACTGTTCGGCCACGAGAAAGGGGCCTTCACCGGCGCTGCGGGTCGTAAAATCGGCAAATTTGAACAGGCTGACCAGGGAACAATCTTTTTGGATGAGATTGGGGAACTGCCCTTGCCCTTGCAAGTGAAAATCCTGCGGTTTCTCCAGGAATCCACCATTGAACGACTTGGCGGAACCAAAACAATTACCCTGAATGTGCGGATCATCGCGGCCACCAATATGAATCTGGAAGATGCCGTCAAGCGGGGAACTTTTCGCGACGACCTCTACTATCGCCTGAATGTCGTGCCCTTGAGAATCCCCGATCTGAATGAACGATCGGAGGATATTTTGCTGCTGGCGCAAAGCTTTCTGCAGGAGGAGATCCGAAACCTGCAACGCGAGCATACATCTTTTTCGCCGGCAGCTATAGCCGCCCTAACGACCCACGACTGGCCGGGCAATATCCGTGAACTCCAGAACCGCATCCGCCGGGCTCTTGGTACCACGATGGACAGAGTCATCACGCCCGTTGACCTGGGGCTTGAAAAAATACCCCTTAAACAGGAAGAACAGAAACTATCCACCTTGAAAGAGGCCCGTGAAGCGGCGGAAATAAAGGCTGTCCGCCGGGCCTTGGCCCTCAGCGGCAACAACATCAGTCAGGCCGCCAAACTCCTCGAGGTCAGCCGCCCCACCTTACACGATCTCATGAAAAAACACGGAATAAGCAATAATAAATGAAAATTTATAGAAAAATGGGTCATTTGAAATATGGAAAAGAGAGTTATCAAATTAGGGGCACCGCTTCCGAGGTATACCACCAAATGGGATGCGGTTTTCTCGAAGCTGTATATAAAGAATGCATTGTTTTATGAAATTTTTCGTGTCGTCCGCGTATTCCGTGGTTATTTCAACCCGCATTTATCCTTCTTATCACCGGAACCTAACAATATATCTACCCAAACCGTAAATTATTCCGACACCATTTTGATAGGCATTTTGCGCGCAATTTCTCTTCTCTTATCATCAGCGGCTATCAATCATCGAATTTCCAGGGTTTTAAGTGATTATATCGCAAAAAAGCTTAAAGGGTGTGTCCCCGAAACTGTCGGAATTTTTTACAAGGGTTAAGCCGCGGGTGGGTTTATTATTTAAAAACGTATTAATTTCAAATGGTTGTGTTATCGGCATGATAGTTGCTTAACAAATTAGGAAAAAAGAAAACGGATATCATTCGATTTTATTATTGATTTATTAGAAGGGTGATAAAGAAATGAAAAAGCTATTAATGCTATTATGTGCGCTGACGTTGGTTTTTGGGATGGTGGGAATTGCTAGTGCTATATCTTATTCACACTACTATGACCCACCTGGCTTTTTATACATGGATGAGGGTGACCAAATTTCGTGGACCTTTGATATCAGGTATGACGGATTTAACCCGTCGACAGAAACTGTTACCTCAGCTAAAATAGATCTTATGTTTTTGGCTGGAGGTCTTGATAGTTGGTTCCCTGAGGAAGTTGAGCTAACGGTTGGGAGTAATCTATTTAGTTGGGAAGTTGACCTTGGGACCATATCTATTGAGCTGTCGTCGCTAATAACTCTAAATACCGATGGCACAGCCTTCGCCACACTCGAAGCAACTGAAGGTGATTTCATATTCAGATGGGCAAGACTTGAAGCCACTGCCGAAGCCGCCGCCCCTGTCCCCGAACCCGCCACCATCCTGCTGATGGGCACCGGTCTTCTTGGTTTGGTTGCTTACAGCCGCAAGCGTTTCAGCAAAAAGAGCTAAACAGGCCTGATACATTTATAAAATCATAAATAGTTTTACAAAATCCCCCGGACCGCCCCGGGGGATTTTTTTATCTTTTTTTCGGACACCCGCGAAAGCATAGAAAGGAGGATTGACTGTTGTAGCTGATTAATCTGACCAAAAGGGTGATCAATGCCTGAAGCTTAAAGGATATAATTCCTTCATTAAGAATTAAAAATTCACAACTCAAAATTCTTCATATCTCTCTCAACGGCAGTTTCACCGTAAACCGTGCCCCACCCTCCAACCTGTTCTCCGCCGAAACACTGCCCCCCAGGCAGGCCGCCACTCTTTCGACCTGCCACAGACCGATACCGCTGCCTCCATCCTTAGTGCTTTTAAACGGCTCAAACAAGCCAACGGGTAACAGCTCTTGCGCGATGCCCGGACCGTTGTCGTTAATCTCCACAACCGCCTGCCTGCCGGCATCATCCCTGCCGATCCTGATCAGCACAACCGTCCCAGCTCCCCCTGCCTCAAAGGCATTGAGCAGTAAATTTTCCAGGATGGCGCCAAGAAGCTCCGGATCGGAACTCACCTGCAATCCATCCGCATTTTCAATCGTGATCTGCATTGAAGGCAGCTTGGTCTCCATCCGATGACCACATTCTTGCAGAAAAGGGCCAAGCTCAAGGTCTTGCCGCTCAGGTGTAATTTCATCTTTCAATGCCCTTAGGCGCTGCTCCATCCGACCCATTCTCCTTAAAGCGTCGTCGACCGCTTCCAGCAAGTCCTGCTGAAACTCAGGTTCATGGATATGCTCCGGGGCGTTTTCCTGAAGCAGAGAGAGCATCGTGGCGGCATTCTTGATGTCGTGGAGGACAAAGGCCGACAGTCGGTTCCAAGCTTGCTGCTCACGGGCATAGGCCAGTTCCTCCGCCATGCGAACGGCCAGCAGGGCGGAAGCCGTCTGACTGCCAAGGGCGGTAAGAAGGTCAAAATCATCATGGCCGTATTGCCCGCCGGTAAACTCGGGCCCGAGACCAATCAATCCGGCAATCTGATTGCCGACCGAGATGGGCGCAAGGAGTATCAGATTCAGAGAATTCAGAAAGGCTTCTTTGTTTTTCGCCACCTTCTGCCATGCCGCGTCCGGTTCTTTCTCGTTAAGGTGAAAATGGGAATGAGTCTTGAAAAACTGCACCAGAGGATCATTCGAAGCGATGGTATTTTCATTACTCCGGGTGTCGAAATTTCGAGGGGATGTAACTACCTTATAATCCCGGGACGAATCCCCAAGCCAGATAAAAATCTCAGTGGTATAGAGGCTCTCTGCCAGCACCTGGCGCAGGGCCTTAATCACATTAGCCTCGGTCAAGGCTCCCTGCAACTGCTGCGAAAAGGCCAGCCACTCATCCCGGTACTCGTATTTGTTGATATAGAAGTGAGTGCTGATAAAAAAGTGGACCCGGCGGCGCATTTTCCCGGAGAAGGTAAATAGTCCTGCAACAACAAACCCAAGGGCAACCAACAGCCATTTCAACACAAAAGAGAGCTGAAGCCCGAAGGTACGCATGATGAGGGAAATCAGTCCGAAACCTAACAGATAAGCGACAAGAAAGGATGGAACAACAAAAGAATAGACCACCTTCCGGGAAACAAAGATCTTGCGGTTCAGCAGCCGGTGATTGACCACTGCATAGGACATCAAGGTCCAGCTAAATAACAAAAGCGTAGCCAGGAGCAGAAGATGTCTGGGGACAATAGTCAGGTATGTGAGCCGATAGGTGGTGCCCCAAACCAGGGTGCCGCAGACCAGGTAACTGCCGACCACTAAAAACTTGTACTCCCAGCGCCGCGCGGCATTGAGGGCGCGCCAAAACGGTTCCAGGTGCCAGGCAGCGTAGAGAAACGTCATCAGGATAAAGACAGCCGAAAAATAGCCTGGGCTGTATAAACGGAATACCAGGATTGTATCGGATATTTCGGTCACAGATCGATAAACCAGGAAGTAGCCGGCAGCCGCTGTGACCACTACCCCGACCATAATTTCAATCGAAAATTGGAGCCGGGATTCACCCACAGTTGCAGTCGCCACACTGCGCAAACGAAGGGCCATGGAGAGCCATACGAGGGCAAAGATGATTTCAGAAAAAAGCACTATCTGAACTGCCCGGGCCTCTAAGTGGTAGGCAAGGTAGAGATATTCTGCGGCAAGCAGAGGCAAACCCAAAAGCGTCTGAACCAGTGCGAGGGAGAAGCGACGCTCACTGCTGTCCAGACGAACGATTATAAGCCCTGAGAGTAATAGCAATAAATTCATTGTATAGAAAAAATTTATCATTTTTTTCCTGTCTACCAACTCTCAGAACCTGACCTCAAATTGAATCAGTTTCTAAAATATACCACACTATTTTCTTCAGGGGAATGGGACCCAATAAAATGAACCCTAAATTTTGGCTTCATGTTCCTTTTTTCTGACAATGTGGGCCGTCATAACTTTTGATAAGACTATTTTAGGAACGTATTGATCTGATCTGTCTATTTTGATAAGCAGACGCGCTGCTCGTAAGCCTGAGCATGACGTAAAAATGAGTCAAAATTCTTTTGATTAACTCCCTTCATAAGCCGCCGGCATAGTTCAGATTTAGATCAATCTGGCGTGATCACCCGGTAACGGTAGAACCTTTTCAATTCTCATCCCGCCAGGGCAGGGTGGCTTATGAAGGGAGTTAGTGAAATCAACACCTGATCCAACGGTCCGCGATTCTTTAATTGCAAAATGTGATATTTATGTATAAAATTAAATATGTACACTTTATAGATAGATTTTTCTAAACTCGAAAACAGCCGCACTCAGCGTAAAGACATGATACATAGCAGGCCCTTTTACTTTTCTAGTGTTTTCATTCTTTATTGTTTTCATGATAAATTTAATTCATCATCTGCCACGTGATTTGGCAGGATTCGGTGTATCTTTGGCTAGGAGGATCGTTCATGTTTCGTTTGAAAATCATTTTTTTGCTTTTTCTGATTACCACACTGACAATGTTAGGATGTTCTTCCGACGAGCAGAAAAAAGTTGCCCACTATGAAAAGGGTCTGGCATATTTCGACAAAGGGGAGTTTAAAAGTGCCCGCCTGGAGTTTAAAAACGCGATTCAAATTGACCCCAAATATGTGGCTGCCTATGAGAAACTGGGTGAAACAAATCTTAAAATCGGTGACGCCCAGGGAGCTTTCAGGGCTTACTCAAATCTCACCGAACTAGAACCGGAAAATACGGCCGCCCAGCTCAAGCTGGCCACTTTCCTGATGCTGGCCAAGGAGTTTGAGGATTCCCGTAAAAAACTGGATATGGTGTTAAACCGCGAACCGACCAATGTTGATGCGCTTTTAATGCTGGCCGGTATGCAGGGTCAGGAGGGAAATCTTTCCGAATCCGAAGCCACCTTTAAAAAAGTGTTGGAGATCGACGGCCAGGAGACCCGTGCCTATTTGGGTCTGGCGTATCTGCTGGTCCCCCAGGGGAGGGTCGCTGAAGCCGAACAGTTTTTACAAAAAGCGATGGACATCGCCCCCGGTGAGCGGAAAATTCAGTTGGCATCGTTTAATTTTTATAACAATCAGAAAAAATTTGATCAGGCCGAAACCCAGATAAAGAAACTCGTGGTGGATTATCCTGAAGATATCGATGTGGCGATCCTGCTAGGCAATTTTTATTTGCGTCAGAAAAAACAAAACGAAGCCGAGGCGGCGTACTTGAAAGCCCTTGAAATCGACCCTCAAGATATAAAACCTTATATGGCTCTGGCCGATTATTACAACGTCATCGGCAACCGGGAAAAAACCCTTGCCACCTATCAAAAAGCCATGGAAATCGAACCTGAAAATGTTCAGATTAAGCTTGCGATAGCCCGGTATTATCTGGCCCAGGGGGCTGTGGAGGATGCCGAGAAACAGGTCGCCGAAATTTTGGCGAGCCGGCCCAATTATTTCCCGGCTCGCCTGTTGAAGGCCGAAACTCTAACCGCCCGGCGGGAGTTTGCCGCATCCATCGAAATCCTGGATCAATTGATTAAGGAAGATCCCCGGGACGCCCGCGCTCACTATTTCAAAGGGTTTGCCCATTTCGCCAAGGGTGAGGTTAAATCCGCGAAACAAGCCCTGGCCATAGCCGTCGATCTGCAGCCCACTTTCACCAAGGCGCGACTGCTGTTGGCCGAAGTTTATTTGCGCACCCGCGATTTTGAATTAGCACAAAAAGAAGCCCAGGAAGTCCTCGAGCGCCAACCGGCCAATTATCAGGCCAAACTTATACTGGGCAATGCCTATATGGTCCGGAAGGAATTTATGCTGGCGCAAAACACTTTTGAATCCATGATCGACATGGCCCCCGACAACCCTGCCGGCTACTTCCGGCTGGGCCTTTTACAGCGGGTTCTCGGCAAGTATGAGCCGGCCTTGAAAAACTTTGAAAAAGCGTTGGCGATTAATCCGAAACTTATGGATGTATTTGCCAATGCTGTGCTGATCGATGCGACCCAAAAAGAGTACGACCGCGCCCTCAAGCGCTGCGACCACCAGCTTAAAATCGTGGAGGATTCCCCGTCAGCGGTTGCGGTGGTCTACAATCTGAAAGGCGGCCTTTATGCAGAGCAGAAAAAAACTTCGGCGGCGGAAGAATATTTTCAAAAAGCCATCGATCAGAATCCCGATTTTTTGCAACCCTATTATTCTCTGGCCCGGATATATCTGGCTGACAAAAAAGAGGACAAGGCCATTGCCAAGTATGAGGCCTTGTTGAATGCCAATCCGAAGCAGACCGCACCGCATATGTTTTTGGGAATGATCTATGAAAATCGCAAACAGTATGACCTGTCTGAAACACATTACAGGGCCGCGCTGGACATCGACTCGGTGTTTGCCCCGGCCGCTAATAACCTGGCTTATATTCTGGTTGATCAGGATAAAGACTTGAATGAAGCCCTGGATTTTGCACGAATTGCCAGGGAAAAACTGCCCAATGACCCCTATGTGATCGATACCATGGGCTGGGTTTATTATAAGAAGGGGCTGTACGATTCGGCCATCGGTGAGTTTACGGAAAGCCTGGCCAAACTCCCGGAAAATCCCAGCGTGAATTATCACCTTGGTATGGCATACTATAAAAAAGGCGATCCTGAACAAGCCCGGACCTACCTGGAAAAAGCCCTGAAAATCAGCAGCAGTTTCGATGGTGCCCAGGAGGCTAAGCAAGCGTTGTCCGAACTTTAAATTAGGTGATCACAGATGAAAGTTTCTGTTGTAATACCGGTTTATAACGAGATTGATACCATTGAAGAGATTCTTGCCCGCGTTGACAAGGTCGCGATAAAGAAAGAAATTATTGTGATCGATGATTTATCAATAGATGGGACGCGTGAACGATTAAAAAAAATTGCTGCAGACAAAGAAAATGTGAAGGTGATCTATCATAACCGCAATAAGGGCAAAGGGGCCGCTCTGCGAACAGGCTTTGAGTCTGTGACCGGCGATATCGTTATAATTCAAGATGCTGATTTAGAATATGATCCGAATGAATACCCAAAGCTTTTGGAACCTATAACAGATGGACGAGCTGACGTCGTTTATGGTTCCAGATTTATTGGTGGGCCGCACAGAGTACTATTCTTCTGGCACTACGTAGGTAACAAACTTCTAACATTAATATCCAATGCCTTGACAAATCTGAACCTCACAGATATGGAAACCTGCTACAAAGTTTTCAAAAGCCAAATTCTAAAAGACATCAACCTGAAGTCGAACCGTTTTGGTTTTGAACCTGAATTTACCGCCAAGGTTTCAAAAATGAGACTCCGGATTTATGAAGTCCCGATAAGTTACAGCGGTCGGACCTATTCCGAAGGAAAGAAGATCACATGGAAAGACGGCATCGTGGCTCTTGGCCTAATTTTCTGGTATCGGTTCTTTGATTAAAAGTTGAAAAAAGATTCGGGATTATATTCGGCTTCGCTTCTTTTTTTCAATATTTTCTAATTTGATTAAGAGCTTCTTGATGTTTTTTTGTTTCTCTTTTTCTCTCAACTTTTTCTGAGAATCAGTATAAAATTTGTGTTTTTTAATGATTTCGAGGGTACCTTTGAACCATTTTACGTCATCACTGACATCTATTCCTCTTGCATGCCGTCCTTCCCTTAATTTTCCATCCAATTTGAAAAAATCTTCTCTGCCCAAGTGGTCGAGATCGGCATCACAAATGATCTTTTCAACATGGGTTTTCGGGTCACGCTCAAGATCGGTTGATAGTATCATCTTTTGAATCTTTTTAACTTCCTTTGGCTTATAACCGATCAATTTTAGAATTCTGCCAGCCATTCGTGCAGCAATCGGTTCATTTTTATCATATTCTCTAATGTAGCCAGTGTCATGAAAATAAGCTGCTGTAAGTAACAATTCTCTATCATGATCGGAGATATTCTCAGATATCGCTATACTATTGGCAACCGCAACGACGCCTTTGATAGGATGCAGTGTATGATTGGCATCATGATATTTAATGCCGTCTGGCAGCTCATCTCTAAACAACTCCCTTATATATTGGTCGACGATTTTCAGCCGAGGTGTATGAGGCCTGTATCCTGGTTTCATATCAAGACTTGGAAAAATTTTGTATAAAGTACTGCAAGCATGCCACGGTTTATATGAAAAATCAAGCATACGACGAATACGGATGCCTGTAATTGCTCTTAATTTCAAGCACTTGATTTGTGTAACAAGGTAACCTGTTTATATTCTTGACAAAGGATGCCGACATCAAAGCCGATGTCGTCAATATCACCCACAGAACCGCTTAGGTTGATATCACAAACTTAAACGGCTATTGATAATTTCATCTTTGTTGGCGTATTCTGCAATGTCCGGTTCTGTCTCTTGAAGCTTGTCATCGATGATATACTCCGCCAAAACCTCTGATCCGCACAGCCGAAGATAGGTGTTTGCCTGAGTAAAACACGCTGCCGCCTTGTCGGTATCCCCCTTTTCCTGGTATAGACGACCCCAGTCACGATAGGCCCGGCCCAGCGTTGCATTGGCACCGATCTGTCCGGCCGATTCAATCGAATCCTGAAAATAGGCGGTCGCCTTATTGTCGGCCAGCAGGGCAAATTTAGTTTGGCGCCTGTCCCGGGCTTTCTTGGAAAGCTCAGCATATACGCTCGCCAGAATAGAACCGCAGGCCGCATACCGCAGGCTGTGGCCATTCTCCATCCAGTATTGACAGCTTTCCTCGAGAATCTGCAACCCCTCTTTGATGCGACCCTGGCTGACCAAAACCATGCCATGGAAGAAATGAGCGGGCTTTCCGGCAAACTCCGCGCCAAACTCTTGGCTGAACTTCAGGATCTCGACAATGTGCTTTTCGGCGTCGTCAACGTTGCCGTTGCCAATCATACCATAAGCCAGTGCCAACTTGGGAAACAGCGAAAACCAGGGATCCACCGAGACCTGGACGGCTTTTGCAAAATAAGGCGTCGCCTTTTCCAGATCCCCGCCAATCAGATGACTCCAGCCAATACAGCAATATCCCATGCCTTTGGCACGGTAGTCACCCTGCTTACGGCCAAAGTCCAGCAATACATTTCCAACTTCAAGCGTTTTTGGTTTGTCTCCACGGTGCCAAAAGGCATATCCCATCCCGCACATCGAGCTGACATAAATGAAGTCATCTCTGCGATCGGCCTTTAATATTCTCTGGGCTCTCTCGGCATAGCCAATGGCATCATCGAGCAACCCCAGCTCCGTGCAAACCCAGCTCAACCAGCAGCACGCGTAGCCAATTACGGTAAAATTCTCGTTTTTTTCACCAAAGGCCAAAGCCTTCATCAATTGCTGATGTGCGTCTTTGAAGCGTTCCCGGTGCCAGAGGGCACAGCCCAGCCAGGCATAAAACATGCCACGTTTATCGCTGTGGGGCAGGGAATCGGCGACAGCTTGATGCTTTGTCAACAGGACAAGCAATTCTTTGTACCGTCCGCGGTAGTAGTACACCCGCGACCATTTGTTGAGCAAGTCGATTAGCAGACAATCTGTGTTTCCCAATTTTTCAGATCGACTGCTGAGCAGAGCATAGGCCGCCCCATAGTACCGGTGGGCTTCCTTCAGTGCATATCTTTCCATGCTTTTTTCGCCGGATTTCGAGAGATAATCCATAGCCTTGTCAACGGACTGACCGCGCTTGAAATGATAGGCCAGTGTTTCATAATATTCGGGGAGTCGATCCTCAAAGAGTTTTTCCATCACCAGTGCCACTCGTTCGTGGATCGCTTTGCGTTGGCCTTTCACCAGGCCTTTGTAAACGACTTCTCGTGTGAGGGCGTGCTTGAATATATACTCTACCGCCGGTCTGTAGCTGCGTGCCTTGATGAGATCCAGCGTTTCCAGACTGCTCAGATGATGCCAGAGGCTGTCCTCAAGCTCTGTGATGTGGCTGAGAATCTCATAGTAGAAAGCCCTGCCAATGACTGCAGCCTCCTGCAGGATGCGTTTCATCTCGGCTTCCAGGCGATCGATGCGAGCGGAGATCACCCCGTGGATCGTTGAGGATAATTCCGAATCGCCAATGTTTTTACTTAGCATCCAGTGAGCGTTTTCAGGTATGAGGGTTTTCGTTTCGACAAGGGAATTGATGATTTCTTCGAGATAAAACGGATTACCACCGGCCTTATCTCGTAAAAAATACTCCAAATCCGCCGGAATTTGCTCGGTTTTCAGCAACGAACCAACCATTGTCCCGGTTTCGGCCGGGGATAAATCTTCCAGACGGATATCCACGTACGATTCGCCGAGGTTGGCGATTTGCTGGTTGGAGAGCAAGGTCAACGTGGGCCGGTAGACGCAGATGACCAGGGCCGGATACCTGAAATCAGACAGAAGGAAGCGAATCAACTCCAACGAAGACGGGTCCGCCCAATGCAAGTCCTCCAGACAAATAATCGTCGGTGCCCTGCGGGCCATTGTGTTCAGGATGTCTAAAATAGCCAATTGGAGTCGAGATCGCCAGATTTTTGGACCGATACCTTCCAACTGCTGGTACTTGAGATGATACAGACTGCCGACGTAGGGAACCACATCGTCCTTGTTTTCAAGGAAGTCCAGGCCCGACTCAATTTTTTCTCTAACGATTTCCGGTGCGTCGCTCTCCTCGATAGCGAAAGTCCGGCTAAGCAAATCAATCAGTGGAAAGTAAGTGAAATTGCGCGCGTAGGGATAGCATTGACCTTCGCGCCAGGATACATCTTCAGGATTCAAGGCGGATTTGAACTCTTCCACCAGTCTACTCTTGCCGGTGCCGGCGTTACCGCAAAGCGAGACAAGACTGCCTTTTCCAGCCCGCACACGGTTCAGAGCTTTTTTGAGCAGTTCAAGCTCCGGATTACGCCCTATCATGTCGGCCCGCAGGCCATGAAACCGATGGATCTTCTTGGGCTGATCAATTCGTGAAATAACCTTGTATACCTCGATCGGTGACGTAACGCTTTTGAGCTGCACCGGTTCCTGAGAATCAAAATTGAAGTAGCCAATCGCGCGACGATAAGTTTCCAATCCGACCATGATATCCCCGGGCTTGGCCAGGCTGCACAAGCGTGCCGCCAGATTCAACGTGGCTCCGGCAATTCCGTGGGTTCCTTTGTCAAAGTCCACGTCACCGGTGACAACCAAGCCGGTGTTGATGCCGCTGTGCATCGCCAGAGCGTGTCCGATTTGCGTCTCGTAATGGGAGCTGAACGCGCCAATCAATTCGTGGATTTCTCTGGCGGTCCGGATGGCCCGGATTGGGTCATCTTCGTGGGCTCGAATAGCGCCAAAGACAGCCATGACGGCATCGCCAACGTATTTCTCGATGAAACCCTCGTACTTGGTGACGACTTTGGTGATCTCGCGGAAAAGTCGTGCAAGAAATTCTTTGACTTCTTCGGGGTCGAGGCGCTGTGCCAGGATCGTATAACCGGAAAGATCCGAAAAAAGAACCGTTACGTACTTTCTCTCTCCCATGACGCCGTTGGGCGCTGTGGCCTTTTCGACATCCGGCAAACGCAGCCCGGACGACTTCTCATGAGTAAAAAATCCATTGGTTTTCGGCAAAAACTGTCCGCACTGATGGCAGAATTTGCTTTCGGTAAGATTCATGGTGTTACAGTCCGGGCAGAGAGTACCCATCCTCTGTCCACATTCGCTGCAAAATTTGACACCCGGGGGATTCTGGTGAGTACATCTCGGGCATTTCATGGCAAACTCCTGTCGAAGGCAGCTGAGCTTAAAATGCGCACTCCGATTTCTTCTTTGCTTGTTGGCAGTCACAAAAAAAGGGTCCTATCCAGCCTTTGGCTGATCGGCGGACAATATGCCAATACCACTGGCATTACGTTCTTGAACCAGCGAAATAAACAAGAGCAAATTGGGTGCCAATTGCAATGGAAATGAGCCGGTGATGGGTTAAACGCCTAAAGAACTGTTTTATTAAGATAAATATCGTTGTAACAGACAAGGATAATGGCTCACTGCTGTGAAGTCCATAGACAGTTTTAAGGAACAGGTGTAAACTTCATTTACAGGATTTAGGAGAAATTGAGATTCGATTTAGGTTGGATTCGGCCTGCAGGTAATCTAAAGAATCTTGTGCGGATCAAAGGCGTCACGCAATCCGTCACCGATGTAGTTGATACTCAAGACGGTCAAAAAAATCATGAACCCCGGGATGATGGCAGTCCAGGGAGCGGCAAATATCTGATCGAGCGCATTCTTGAGCATGTTACCCCAGGTCGCCGTCGGCGGTTGAATGCCGAGACCTAAAAAGCTGAGACCGGACTCTGAAATGATGGCGTCAGCGACACCGAGACTGGCCGCCACGATGATGGGTCCCAGGGCGTTGGGTAAAATATGGCGAAACATGATTCGACCGGTGTTGGCTCCCAGAACCCGGGCCGACTCCACATATTCCTGGTTCCTGATTTCAAGAAAGGATCCCCGCACCAAACGGGCGACGTCCATCCAGCCCAGTATCCCGATCACGACCACCACTCGGGCCACGGGCATTTTATACAAAGCGCCGAAGACCAGAACCACAAGCGGATTGTCACTGAAGGGCGGGCGCATGAAGATGATGGCAAACAGAATCAAAACGAAGATTCTGGGAAAGGCCAGGGCAAAGTCGGTAAAACGCATCAAGAAATTGTCGATGGTCCCCCCGAAGTAACCCGCAATGGCACCGACGAGGGTTCCGATGGTAACGGCCACCAGCATGGCAAACACGCCGACGATCAATGACACCCTGCCGCCATGCATGGTGCGCGTGAACATGTCGCGCCCCAGTTCATCGGTACCGAATAGGTGCTGAAGACTGGGGGGAGACAGCATATTGTTTAAATCCGGTGTTTCGGGGTCATAGGGAACGATTTGATCGACAAACACAACCATCAGGATGATGACGGCCATAATAATCATGCCGAACACCGCCATCTTGTGGCGCAGGAATTGCCGCAGGGTCATAAACCACAGCTGGTTTTTATGTTCTTCGAAAAAAGTGCTATTCTGCATTGATAACCCGTTAGCTGTAAGTAATTCGGGGATCAAGGATCCCATAGATGACATCTGCGATCAAGTTGGAGAGGACCACCAGAAATGCGATGGCTGCCACGATTCCCATGACGATGGAGTAGTCGAAGCGGGTGGCCGAGTCCACAAACAAGCGCCCCATTCCAGGCCAGGAGTACACGGTTTCGGTAAAAAGGGCACCGGCAAACAATACCGGCAGATCGATGGCGACCACTGTCACCAGGGGAATGGCCGCGTTTCGAAAGGCATGCTTGAAAATGATGACCCGGTCGCGCAGTCCCTTGGCGGCCGCCGTTCGAATGTAGTCCTGATGAATGACTTCGAGCATGCTGGTGCGCAAAAAGCGTACATATTTGGCGGCGATCAGGGTGGACAGGCTTACCATCGGCAGAAACAGATGGCGCAGGCTGTCGATAATAGAAAATTCTTTTCCCAGCGTATACATGCCACCACTGGGAAACCACCGCAGCCAAATGCTGAATATGATAATCAGCAGCAGGCCCGAATAGTAGACCGGCATCGAGCGCCCGACGTAAGTCAAAGTCGTGGTGATATGATCGAATATGGAATATTGCCGGGTGGCCGAGATGATGCCCACCGGAATGGCGATGATCAGGGCCAGAATAAGGGAAAATCCCGTCAGGTAGAGTGTGTTGGGCAACCGATCCCAGATTTCCTGCAGCACCGGACGTTTGGTGACAAAGGAATAGCCCCAGTCACCGTGTACAAAGTTTTTCAGCCAGGCCCAGTACTGGACCGGTATCGGACGGTCAAGCCCCATCTCGTGGCGCAAGCGCTGAATGTCTTCCTGGGATATCTCCGGATTGTTCTCATAAGCGGCCAAGGGTCCGCCGGGCAGCATTTGCATGAGAACAAAGGTGGCAAAGGTGATGATGAACATCACTGGAATGGCCGACAACAATCTGCGCAGAAAAAATGTATACCGCATCGTTTTAAGAATAGGTTGAACCGATCAGTTTAGACCGCACACCGCCACTATATAGCCACGGTGCGCAGTCGGTCGATGTTATCCGTTTAAAAATCCCTATTCGACATACCAGTCGGCAACATTCCAGGTTGCGACGGCATCGATAATGCCGTAGCCGTTGGGTTTCCAACCCTTGACGTTATTGCGGAAAGCATGCACGTTTACCCGCCGGTACAGGTAGATATGCGGAACAATTTCAGCCGCCCGCGCCTGGGCCTTGCGATAGGCCTCGGCCCGTTCTTCCATGCTGGGGGCCTTGCCGGCCAAATCAAGCCACTTGTCCAATTCGGCATCCCGGTGGCGGGTGTAATTGTATCCACTACCGCCGTTGGCTTCAGTCGGAATATTTTTGGAATGAAAATATCCTTCGTACTGCGAGTGGGGATCGATTCCGGGCCCGGTGGTATACATCAGGATGTCGTAGCGGCCCTTTTTTCGATCGGCGTCATTGGACCAGGATCCGAACAGTACCGAAGAGGGCACGTTCTCGATATAAAATTCGATGCCGACTGCTTTCATTTGGGCCACCAGGACCTGCTCCACCATTTCCCTGAGCTTGTTGCCGGTGGTGGTCGTGATTTTCAAACGCAAGCGGGTACCGTCTTTTTGACGAATACCGTCCG
>Ga0316191_10001156_pt1 | contig 18238 bp, 20 predicted proteins | sample Eddworburr2cm_MG_FD_204928 | JGI IMG/M metagenome (GOLD analysis project Ga0316191, IMG submission 204928) | Coastal sediment microbial communities from Maine, United States - Eddy worm burrow 2 cm | ecosystem: Environmental > Aquatic > Marine > Coastal > Sediment | place: USA: Maine...
CTGTTGCAACAGATCTACTTAAGGAATCGAAAATCAAAACATCCAGGATATCGGAGGCCACCGGATATTCTGACCCGCCGTCATTTGTGCGAGCGTTCAAAAAATGGTCGGGCTTGACGCCTAGTCAATGGAGACAAAGGGCTCGAGCCGGTTAGGGTGATATCTCATCGTTTTGCGATGATTTTAGACGCCTCATATATGATTTTCATCCGTCAGCAAATAGGGTACCAGAGCTGTTTGTCCACCTGTGTTATTGAGTAGCTTGAAGCGCAATCCCCAGACGGGCATGTTGGCGGCGCAAGCGGATGGCAGCAGCCTGACAGCACACAGTCGCGTCCCCTGATCGGCGTCACGCTGCGCAGTCCGCCGAACATGCCAGATCCGCGTTACTTCGCCAAAAGCAAGTCAAACCTGACCCGCACTGCGCTCAACTGCCTGTAAAATGCTACAAGTTCGTGCCAAGGGTCATTGATGCGTCCGAGCGCCGACAACGAAGCCACAATACTACCAATATCCGTCTTCCCGTCCATGAACAAAAATCCGCCCAAAAGCAGAATACCGACCGTCCCCAAACCATTGATCACATTGAGTGCAAACTTCATGGAAAACTTGAACGCGTAAATCCCACGACGGGTTTCATAGATCTCATCGAAATCATCCAATATGATCTGCTGCGTCTGCTTTATGTCCTTGTTGGTAATTTCACTTGTAGCGTGGCGCAGAGCTTTGACACGTTTGCGCACGCGTTCATTTACAAACCTTTGAAGCGTTAAAACGATGACAGCTTGTGGAAAAATCACGCCTAGCAAAAACAACCCAAGAAAAGGTTGTGTCCAGGCAATGTAGCTTGTGACGCTCACGAGGGTGCCCAGTTGAAGAACCGGCGAAGATATTGCTTCGCCTGCGAACTTCCCAACATCTTCGGCCTCAGCAGCAATAATAGTGACGAGCTTACCGCGCCCATCTGCACCCGAAGCGATATAAACATCGCGTTCGTTGTAAATCCGCTTCCTAATTCTCCGAATGACCGATTCACTCAATATCGAGCTGCGGTAATTCATAACAAACTTTAGACAACTGTTTAAAAGGAGAATGCCGAGATACCCGGCACAAAGTGTTATGAGTTGTTGCTTGTTCATGGCCTCGCCGAGACCATTGATAATGTCTTTTTGGTATTGCAGGGGTACCGCAGCCAAAGCTGCAACGGCCAGCGAGAGAATTATTAGCAGAATTTGACTTCGGCCCGACGCGTTCCAAATACGTTTATAAAGCTCAAGCATCGACGCAACCTGCTTTCCCAACATCTTGAATGAAATTCTAGAGGATTCGCCGACAACTACAAGTCAGGGTATGGACGGCTACCTGAAGTGCGTCAGGTGAAGTAACTTGCACCTGGTTTGGACAATAATCGTCTTTCGATTCAATTTTTGTGACTGTCAGTTATCAAGATGGCTGCTTTTGATGCTGTGGACGCCTCCTCCACCGGCATCGCGATGTGCCAAAGTTGCGGTGTTTTGGAGAACCGCTAGAGAATAGTCCATGTCTGTTGATGGCACATGGCCGACATGTGACTTGGGCCAGAAGACGTCCGCTTTGCGTGCGAAAGCTGCCATTCACTATAAGAAAGTCCAATGGCCGCTTTGGGCCGTTCGCGTCAGCACCAAGTATGTCGCCGAAAGTCTGAACAGTCCGGTGATTGTTGCCGTTTCTCAACACTGGGATTAATGCGTCCTGACCCTAGATCAGTGTTTTCAGCTCCACCTGTGGCCGCGCGCCGATGTGCGAGATGATTTCTGCTGCTGCCACATGCCCGAGCCTGGCGCACTCGGCGACCGGCTTGTTGCGGGCCAGTCCGAACAGGAATCCGGCGGCGTAGAGATCACCGGCCCCGGTGGTATCGACAACCTCGTCCACCGCTTGCGCGGGGACTTCGGTGACCGTGCCGTCGGCCACGATGGCACTTCCCTTTTCAGAGCGGGTGACGGCTGCAAGCGTGCAGTCTTTTGCAACCGCTGCCATGGCGTCTGCAAAGCTGGTTGTCTCGTAAAGCGACAGCAGTTCGGCTTCATTGGCGAACAGAACGTCCACGCCATCGCGGATAAGCGCCAGGAAACTGTCGCGATGCCGGTCGACACAGAATGAATCCGACAGGGTGAGCGCCACCTGCGCCTGGTTCTTGGTGGCCAGTTGGGCGGCCTTGCGGAATGCATCCTTTGCATCCGGCCGGTCCCACAGATAGCCTTCGAGATAGGTGATGGCGGCGCCCGATATATCAGCTTCGGAAATGTCGTCGGGACCAAGCAGTGCGCTGGCCCCCAGGAACGTCGACATGGTGCGCTGGCCATCGGGCGAGACAATGACGATACAGCGCGCGGTTTTCGGCCCGCCATCCAGCGCGGGCGTGTCATAGGCGACGCCGGCTGCGCGAATATCATGGGCAAACACATCGCCGATCTGGTCCGTGGCGACCTTGCCGATATAGCCCGCCGAGCCTCCCAGCGAGGTGATGCCGGCAATCGTATTGGCGGCAGACCCGCCGGAAATCTCGATACCCGGCCCGATCTTGTCATACAGCGACAGCGCACCTGCCTCGTCGACCAGTTGCATGGAGCCCTTCACCAGCCCATGGCGATCGAGAAATGCATCATCATGGCGCGCGATGACATCCACGATCGCATTGCCGATTCCAAGGACGTCGATTTTCTTGCCGGACATGAGTGTTTTCCTGATGCGGGTTCCTGAAGCTTTGAGCCTGTGCATACACAAATACCGGGCCGCGTGGCAATCGACACTTGCATCGCACCTGCGATCTTCTTATCTGCGAGACTGCGCCTCAGTGAGGCTGCGATACACCTGATTTTGGAAGCCGATACATGATTGCCTCAACATTCCGTGCCATGCGTGATGTGCTCTCGCCCGCATTCCGGTCGATCCTGTGGAAAGCCATAGGACTGACGCTGCTGGTGTTCGTCGGCGTCATCGTTGCGTTGTGGGTCGGTGTGGAAGCCCTGCTGGTATTGCCCTGGCCCTGGCTGGACGAGGTTATTGCCGGTGCCGCCAGTCTTGTCCTGCTGGTGCTGTTTTTCTTCCTGATGGCACCGGTAACGGCGATCTTTGCCGGCTTGTTCCTGGATACGGCGGCTGATATTGTTGAAGACAGTCACTATCCACACGATCGCAGGGGCAATCCGCCGTCTGCCTGGTCGTCAGCGCTGATGGGGCTGCAATTCGGATTGCTGGTGCTGGTGGTGAACATTCTCATTCTGCCGACGGTGTTCTTCGGCATTGGTATCGCCATCATGCTGATCGCCAACGCCTATCTGCTCGGCCGGGAATATTTCACCATGGTTGCCATGCGGCACATGCCGGCACGGCAGGCCGCACAACTGAGAAAAGCCAATTCGGGCCGGGTCTGGGCTGCCGGGCTGGTGCCGGCAGGCCTCGCCCTGATTCCGTTTGTAAGCATCCTGGTGCCGCTGTTCTCCACATCCTATTTTGTCCATATTTTCAAGCGGATAAGCATGGATCAGCGGATTGCCTGAGAGACTCTAGATGCTCTTGCCGGCAAACAGGCAAAGGTCTGAAATCAGGCACTTTTCACATTCCGGCTTGCGCGCCTTGCAGACATAGCGGCCATGCAGGATCAGCCAGTGATGGGCATGCAGGAGGTAGGCCTTGGGAACGGCTTTCAGCAGGCCCTGCTCGACTGCCAGAACCGTCTTGCCGGGTGCCAGGCCAATCCGGTTGGCCAGCCTGAACAGGTGGGTGTCGACGGCGATGGTGGGTTGCCCGAAACAGATGTTCAACACCACGTTGGCGGTTTTCCGGCCGACGCCCGGCAGGGCTTCCAGGGCCTCGCGAGTGTCGGGAACCTGGCTCGCGTGCTTTTCCACCAGGTCGCGTGACAGGGCGATCACGTTCTTCGCCTTGTTGCGATACAGCCCGATGGTTCGAATGTGTTCGCGCACCCTGTCTTCACCAAGCGCCAGCATTTTTTCCGGCGTGTCGGCAGCTGCAAACAGCGCGCGGGTTGCCTTGTTGACGCCCTCGTCTGTGGCCTGCGCCGACAGCACCACGGCGACGAGGAATGTGAAGGTGTTGACTGATTCCAGCTCGCCTTGCGGGTTGGGATTGTGTTCGGAAAACCGCTGGAACACCTGCAGTATTTCTGCGGCATTGAGTTTCTTGCGCCGTGCCATCGAAAAATGTTCTCCTTGGTTTTCCTGCATCAGGTGTGCGGGTTCGCGTGAACTCATGTGCCTCCAGGCTCTAACCAACTCAATCGGAAAATCCAAGTGAAGTCACCTCCTGTTACCATTGAACTATACCCGTATCGATCCCTGTCGCGGAAAGGGTTCATCATTTTGATGTCGTGCATTGCTGCGGTGAGTTTCATTGCCGGCATGGCGTTCCTGTTGATGGGGGCGTGGCCGGTGTTCGGATTCTTCGGGCTTGACGTGGCGCTGATCTGGTGGGCGATCAGACGCAATTACCGTGATGCGGAGTGCCAGGAAAATATCTGCATCAGTGATGAGGAAGTGACCATCACCAGGATGAAGGCGCGAAAACCTGATCAGACCCAGACGCTTGTCCGGGCGTGGGCGAAGGTACGACTGGAGGAAGATGTAGAGCGCGAACTGATCGGCCGCCTGTTTCTCACTTCGCGCGGAATGGTGACCGAAGTCGGCAGCTTCCTGGCGCCCGATGACCGCAAGTCCCTGGCGTCGGCCCTCAACCAGATACTGGTGCGGCCGCGTATCTGATCCTGCACGCCCGTAAAACGGGTGGCTGTGAGCGGTACTACCTCCTATGATCCTGGATAGTTAAGGAACAATTCCAGGATCGCTCGCCATGCTACAGACCGTCCCGACCAATGATTATGAGCTTGTCCGGCGCACCATCGAGTTCGTGTCGGAGCACTGGATCGACCATCCCTCGCTTGATGAGATAGCCGGCAATGTCGGCGCCAGCCCGGACTCTGTCCAGCGCAGTTTCAGTCGCTGGGCAGGGCTGACCCCGAAATCCTTCATGCAGGCCATTACCATCGATCGCGCGCGGCAGTTGTTGCAGAACTCGGCAACCGTGCTGGACACGGCCTACGAGGTTGGCCTGTCGGGTGCGGGACGCCTGCATGACCTGTTCGTGACCCATGAAGGCATGCCACCGGGCATATACCGGGCCAGGGGCGCCGGTCTGACGATCACCTGGGGTTGCCATGCATCGCCGTTCGGAAGCGCCGTGGTGTTGACCACAGCACACGGTCTGGCAGGCCTGGCATTTGCCGATGAGGGCGGTGAAACAGCGGCGTTTGAAGACATGGCGAGGCGCTGGCCGAATGCCGGGTATGTGCGCGATGACGCAGCGACCGCAGCCATGGCCAAGCGCATTTTCGACCGCGATGAATGGCGTCCCGATCAACCCTTGCGCATCGTCATGATTGGGACCGATTTCGAGGTGCGTGTCTGGGAAACGCTGTTGCGCATTCCGCTGGGCGCGGCGACCACCTATTCGGATGTTGCTGATACCATCGGCAAACCCAAGGCAGTTCGCGCCGTCGGCACGGCGGTTGGCAAGAACCCGATATCATTCGTGGTGCCGTGCCATCGGGTGCTGGGAAAATCCGGTGGCCTGTGTGGCTATCACTGGGGCCTGACCCGCAAGAAGGCCATACTCGGCTGGGAGGCAGGCGCGCTCGGCAGCGCCTGATCCACCCTTACGGCCGTTTAATCTGCAAGGTACCCGGCACCCACAATGTGCCCGTTGAAGGATGGATTCCCGCTTTCGCGGGAAAGACGAGGAAAGGGAAATAACAAGGAACGAAAGTCATTCAGGAATGGAGAACGGCCTGAGCGAAGCGAAGAAAGCTGTTCGACCAGAATAGACAGAACGGACCGCCGAACGCGGATAGGCTGTCCGCACCAAACAGAATTCTCAGAGATTCACGCTTGTCACCCGACGCTCTGGTCAGTCTTCCAGGATCTGTGAGCTGGCGATGGTGCCGTTGGCATTCAGCTTGTAGATGATCGGCACACCCGTGGCGATCTCACGCTTCAGTATTTCATCCGGGCTGAGGCCCTCCAGCGCCATGACCAGCGCCCGCAGCGAATTGCCGTGCGCTGCCACGATGACCGTCTTGCCATCGAGCACATGCGGCTGGATGGCCTTCATGTAATAGGGCAGGGAGCGCGCCAGCGTATCGCGCAGGCTTTCGCCGCCAGGCGGTGCGATGTCATAGGACCGGCGCCAGATATGCACCTGGTCCTCACCCCATTTTGCGCGCGCATCATCCTTGTTGAGGCCTGTCAGGTCGCCATAGTCGCGCTCGTTGAGAGCCTGGTCACGGGTGGTCGGCAGATCAGGCTGGCCCAGTTCTTCCAGCATGATGGACAGTGTGCGCTGGGCGCGGTCGAGCACGCTGGTGAAGGCCATGTCGAACACCAGGCCCTGCGCCTTGAGATTGCGGCCTGCCGCGTGGGCTTCTTCTACACCCTTTTCCGTCAGGCCGGGGTTTTCCCAGCCGGTGAACAGGTTCTTGAGGTTCCATTCACTTTGTCCGTGCCGGACAAGCACAAGAGTTCCGCTCATGTGACATATCGCTTTCTGGTTTGGGGTATGACTTGGGGTCCTGACCCCAGGGCGCGCCCTCATTGAATTAACTGGTCGGATTGATACCAAGAACATCCGTCATGGAATAGAGGCCTGGTTTCTGGTCGTATGCCCACAGTGCCGCCTTGATGGCGCCCGTGGCGAAGATGTCGCGCGACTCTGCCTTGTGCGACAATTCAATGCGCTCCGACTGACCGGCAAACATCACCGTGTGATCGCCGACAACACTGCCGCCGCGCAGGGTTGCAAACCCGATGTCGCCGTCCTTGCGGGCACCGGTATGGCCGTCCCGGCTGCGCACGGAATGCTTTTCAAGATCAATATCGCGGCCGTCTGCCGCGGCATGTCCCAGAAGCAGGGCGGTGCCCGACGGTGCATCGACCTTGTGGCGATGGTGCATCTCCAGCACTTCGATATCAAAGCTCTCGTCAAGCGAGGCTGCAACCTGCCTGACGATCGCTGCCAGCAGGTTGACGCCGAGGCTCATATTGCCGGACTTGACGATGCGCGCGTGATGCGAGGCGGCTTTTATGGCGGCTTCGTCGGTCGGGCTGAACCCGGTTGTGCCGATGACATGGACAATACGCGCCTGGGCTGCAATGCCGGCCAGCGCGGTGCTGGCTGCGGGCACGGTGAAGTCGATGATCGCATCAGCCTTCACCAGCACCGACAGCGGATCGTCGGAAATCACTGTGCCGATTTCGCCGAGCCCGGCCACGGCACCCTGGTCCTTGCCGACAAGCGGCGAGCCCTTCGGCTCAAGGCCGCCGGCAACCTCACACGAAGCATGAGCGTGAATAAGCCGGGTCAGCGTCTGACCCATGCGCCCGCCGGCGCCTGCAACAACAAGCTTGAGCATTTTCAAAAAGGCCCGTTCATTGAAATTGGACTGTGCAGACTGTGATAACAGCGAACCGGCCGGGTGCCTAGGGTCAGATAGCTGGAAATACTGCCCACCCGTCAGCGCAGATTGAAATTTTCGAGCGGGGATATATCTTGCCCGATGGACAATGGGGCTGCCAACGGGCAGACTTGGGTCTTGTGATAGCTAGGGGAAATTGTTTGTTATGTTGAATATAGAGGAATCTGCTGTGTTGAATACCAGCGCTGGCGAGGTCTGGCAGGCCATTGGCGAGTTCGGAAACCTGGCCGACTGGCACCCGGCGGCAACAACCTCAACTCTTGAAACCCGCGGCGCGGACACGGTTCGCGTCGTCAACATAGCCGGCGGCGGCGTGTTGACTGAAATGCTGGAGGCCCAGGACGATGAGGCCATGTCGCAAACCTACACCATTGTTGACGGACCCTTGCCGGTGGCGGACTATCACTCGACCTTGAAGGTCACGGCACGTGATGAGGACACCTGCACGGTTGACTGGACGGGCAGTTTCAAGGCCAACGGCGCAGACGATGCCGCCGCCTCAAAGATCATTTCGGGTATTTATACTGCGGGCCTGTCAGCTCTCAGAAAGCGGTTTGGCGAGGTGTGATCACCGGGTACTGCTTTTGCCAGTAACCGGTATTTCTAGACACCTTCGACGATAACAATATCGGCTTCACCGGCGCCTATGCGCTTGGCGCGGGCGGCCTGGTATTCGTCGCTGTTGAAGCAGTCCACTGCATCCTGGTAGCTGTCGAATTCAATCACCACGTTGCGGGCCTTGCCGGTGCCTTCCATCTGGGCGTGCTGACCGCCACGGGCAAGCATGCGGGCCTTATACTTCGCAAAGGCCTCAGGCGCTGCATCTGCATAGTGCTTGTACTGGTCAGGGTCGCTGACGGTAACATGTGCAATCCAGTATCCCTTGGCCATTCAGGCGTCTCCTAAGCTGTTGTATGCATTGCAATGCGGCAGTTCTTCAACTGCCAAAACTGTCCCAGAATGAGCGCGCCTTGGTAAAAAAGCCCGCAGACTGCGGAGAGTTGTCCTTGGCCTGGCCTTCAAAATCACGCAGCAGTTCTTTCTGCTTGCGGGTCAGGTTGACCGGCGTTTCGACGCTGACCTGGATATACATGTCCCCGCGCTGGCTGGAGCGCAACACCGGCATGCCCTTGCCCTTGAGGCGGAATTGCTTGCCGCCCTGGGTGCCTTCGGGAACCGTGACGCGCGCCTTCTTGCCATCAATGGTCGGCACTTCGATTTCTCCGCCAAGCGCTGCGGATGTCATGGAAATCGGCACGCGCGAGAACAGGTCGGCACCATCGCGCTGGAAGAACTCATGCTGCTTGATCGCCAGGAAAATGTAGAGGTCGCCCGCAGGTCCGCCGCGCACACCGCTTTCGCCTTCATTGGCAAGGCGAATACGCGTGCCGTCTTCCACGCCGGCCGGAATGTTGACCGACAGCGTGCGTTCTTTCTGGACCCGGCCCTGGCCGGAACACTCGGTACATGGATCGGCTATCACGGTGCCGCGGCCCTGGCATGTCGGACAGGCGCGTTCAACCGTGAAGAAACCGGATGATGATCGTACCGCGCCCTGACCGTTACAGGTCGAACAGGTACTTGGACTGGTGCCGGGTTTTGCGCCGCTGCCGGAACAGGTCTCGCAGGAGACAGACGTTGGCACCCGTATCTGTGCCGACTTGCCCGCATAGGCATCGGTCAGCGTGATTTCCATGTCATAGCGCAGGTCCGAACCACGCGCAGCGCCGTTGCCGCGCCCGCCCGGGCGTCGGCCACCGCCGCCCATGAACTCGCCGAACAGGTCTTCGAAGATATCGGACATGGAGGATGAGAATTCAGGGCCGAAGCCTGCGCCCCCGCGACCATCCTCGAAAGCGGCGTGGCCGAAGCGGTCATAGGCCGCGCGTTTCTGCGGCTCCTTCAGAACCTCGTAGGCCTCGCTGATTTCCTTGAACTTGTGCTCTGCTGAGCTGTCATCCGGATTGGCGTCGGGATGATACTGCTTCGCCATTTTGCGAAAGGCGCTTTTCAGTTCCTTGTCATCGGCGGTTTTGCCGACGCCCAGTACCTCGTAGTAATCTCGTTTCGCCATTTTGTACTCAGCCTGCTTGCTGCTTGCCATGAAGACCAATGCGGATATGTGCTGGTAAGGTAACCACCGCTTGTCAGCTAAAAACACACTCTGGAGCCAAACCGGGCTCCAGAGTGCTTATCGGTGACAATGACGCCTCAAGACGCCTTTTTGTCGTCTTCGTCGTCCTGGACTTCTTCAAAGTCCGCATCGACGATGTCTTCTTCCGGCGAACCGCCTGCATCACTTTCAGCGTCACCTTCTGCAGCAGCCTCGCTTTGAGCCTGGTACATGGCTTCGCCAAGCTTCATGGCAGCTTGTGACAGCGTGTTGGTCTTGGTCTGGATCTCTTCGGCATTGTCGCCTTCCAGCGCTGTCTTGAGATCATCGATGGCTGCGGTCACGGCAGACTTGTCAGCGTCCGAGATCTTGTCGCCATGTTCTGACATGGATTTCTCGGTTGAGTGGATCAGGGCTTCGCCATGGTTCTTGGCTTCCACCATCTCCTTGTTCTTCTTGTCTTCTTCTGCGTGACTTTCGGCATCCTTGACCATCTGGTCGACTTCGTCGTCCGACAGACCACCAGATGCCTGAATGCGGATCTGCTGTTCCTTGCCGGTCGCCTTGTCCTTGGCCGACACATTGACGATACCGTTGGCATCGATGTCGAACGTGACCTCGATCTGCGGCACGCCGCGCGGTGCGGTTGGAATGCCCATCAGGTCGAAATTGCCCAGCATCTTGTTGTGCTGTGCCATTTCGCGTTCACCCTGGAACACCCGGATGGTCACCGCGGTCTGGTTGTCGTCGGCGGTCGAGAACACCTGGCTCTTCTTGGTCGGGATCGTCGTGTTGCGGTCGATCAGCCGGGTGAATACACCGCCCAGCGTTTCGATACCCAGCGACAGTGGCGTGACGTCGAGCAACAACACGTCCTTGACTTCGCCCTGCAGCACGCCTGCCTGGATGGCAGCACCGATGGCCACGACCTCATCCGGGTTAACACCCTTGTGCGGCTCCTTGCCGAAGAACGTCTTGACGGTCTCGATTACCTTCGGCATGCGGGTCATGCCGCCGACAAGCACTACTTCGTCAATATCGGATGCTTTGAGACCGGCATCCTTGAGGGCTGCCTTGCATGGTTCGACTGTCCGCTGGATGAGATCATCCACCAGTGATTCCAGCTTGGCGCGGGTCATCTTCAGGGCCAGGTGCTTCGGACCGGATGCATCTGCGGTGATGAACGGCAGGTTGACTTCGGTCTGGGTACCGGCCGAAAGCTCGATCTTGGCCTTTTCAGCAGCTTCCTTCAGGCGTTGCAGGGCAAGCTTGTCGGAACGCAGATCAATGCTGGTTTCCTTCTTGAACTCGTCGGCGAGGTAATCGACGATGCGCATGTCGAAGTCTTCACCGCCGAGGAACGTGTCACCATTGGTGGACTTCACCTCGAACACGCCATCACCGATTTCCAGGATGGATACGTCGAACGTACCACCGCCAAGGTCATACACGGCGATGATGCCGGCATCCTTCTTGTCCAGGCCATAGGCAAGGGCAGCAGCAGTTGGCTCGTTGATGATACGCAGAACTTCAAGGCCGGCAATCTTGCCTGCATCCTTGGTGGCCTGACGCTGGCTGTCATTGAAGTAGGCAGGAACCGTGATAACGGCCTGGGTCACCGTCTCGCCCAGATGGCGCTCTGCGGTTTCCTTCATTTTCTGAAGCGTCATGGCGGAAATCTGCGACGGCGCAAATTTCTTGCCCATGGATTCAACCCACGCATCGCCATTGTCAGCCTTGACGATATTGTAGGGAACCAGCTTCTTGTCCTTTTCGACCATCGGGTCATCCCAGCGCCGTCCGATCAGGCGCTTGATGGCGAAGAATGTGTTTTCAGGATTTGTAACACCCTGGCGCTTGGCCGGCTGGCCTACGAGCGTCTCGTCATCGCCCGTGAAGGCAACGATGGAAGGTGTGGTACGCGCACCTTCAGCATTCTCGACTACTTTCGGGCTTCCGCCCTCCATGACCGCTACGCACGAATTCGTAGTTCCAAGGTCAATTCCGATTACCTTACCCATTATGCCCTCCATTAGGCCGTCTGTAGCCATGCCCTTTATAAGTGGCGCATGGGTGTCCGATCTTGCCGGTAACAGACTCCAGTTGCTTCTGACTGTCCGGACGTCGCCAGCCTTGCGGCAATCACGGCGTTACGTTCGGTGTTCGACTCGCTATATAGGGAGGCTTGGCGCAGGCATCAAGACAGTGTTGTAACAAGATGCAAATTGACGGGTTTCAAATATATCCGGGTTATCTTGACCGGGAGGCGCAAGTGGCGCTGGTTTCGCTCCTGCGCGACCTGGTTGCCACGTGTCCGTTCTATACACCACGCATGCCGCGATCGGGAAAACCGATGTCGGTGCAGATGACAAACCTGGGAAAACTGGGCTGGGTTGCCGACAAGACCGGCTACCGCTATCAGGCGCGGCATCCTGAAACCGGTGCCCCCTGGCCGGCCATACCGCCACAACTGCTCGACTTGTGGCAAACGCTGGCGCACTACCCGCATCCGCCGGAGGCATGTCTGGTTAACCACTATACCGGAAAAGCCCGCATGGGATTGCACCAGGACGCGGACGAGATGGATTTCGATGCGCCGGTTGTATCGGTGTCGCTGGGCGACACGGCGGTGTTCAGGATCGGCGGCGCGACCCGAAACGACCCGACGCGGTCATTCAGGCTGCAATCGGGCGACGTGCTGGTGATGGGCGGGCCTGCCCGGATGAATTATCACGGTGTGGACAGGGTGTTGCCTGCCACGTCCACTCTCCTCAATGGCGGCGGCAGGCTCAACCTCACCCTCAGAAGAGTGAATTTGCCCCAGGATCAGTGAGTCCTGACCCTACTTTGCATCGTCGCTGCTTTCCTTGGCGGGCGCCGCCTGCTTGGCGATGCCGACAAGTGCCGGGCGCAGAATCCGTTCGCCAATCTTGAAACCGGTCTGGACCACTTGGACAACGGTGCCGTTGGGCTTGTCCGAACCGGGGACTTCAAACATTGCCTGGTGATAGTGCGGGTCAAACTTCTCATCCATCGGATTGACTTCGACAATGCCGTGTTTCTGGAAGGAATTCAGCAGTTCGCGACGGGTCAGTTCAATGCCTTCAATGAGGTTGCGTGTTGCCTCGTCGGCATTTTTACGTGCCTCGTCAGGCATCATTTCCAGCGCCTTGCCCATGCTGTCGCTGACCGACAGCAGATCACGCGCAAAATTTGTCGCGGCATAAAGTGTCGCTTCGGCCTTTTCGCGCTCGGCGCGTTTACGCAGATTCTCGGTGTCGGCCATGGCGCGCAGCAGACGGTCTTTCAGGTCGGCGTTCTCGGTCGCCAGCTCTTCATAGGTGTCCATCCCGAAGGCGTCTTCGCCTGCGTCACCGTCAAGCAACGCGTCAGCAGCAGCTTCGAGCTGCTCCTCGGTCAGCGCGTCTTCGGGCGTATTGTCGTTTTCAGGTACAGACTTGTTATCGGTCATGGCAATCGATCCGCAAATTCGTGAATGTTTTGATTTGTGCAACGCATATCAGCTTTCCGGCGCCAAGAATCAAGAGATGAGGCGACCGATTGCCTGCGCTGTATAGTCCACCATGGGAACAATCCGCGAATAATTCAGCCGGGTCGGTCCGACAACCCCCAGCACGCCAATGATATTGTCCTTGGCATCATGGTAGGGCGCGACCACCAGCGACGACCCTGACAGGGAAAACAGCTTGGTTTCCGAGCCGATGAAGATCCGCACGCCCTCACCACCTTCGGCAAGGCCCAGCAGGTTCATCACCTCTTTCTTGTTCTCAAGGTCGTCGAACAGTTTTCGGATACGGTCGATATCATCGACATGGGCAGCCTCGTCAATCAGGTGGGACCGGCCCCGCACGATCAGCGATCGTTTGCCGTTGCCGTCATCGTCCGACCAGACCGCGAGGCCTGCCTCGATGACCCGGGCCGCCAGCGTATCCAGTTCCTGCTCAACGACCTGCAACTGGCCTCCCAGTTGCTCCTTGAGTTCGCCGATCGACAGGCCCTGGCAGCGGCTGTTCAGATAATTGCTGACTTCCGTCAGCGTTGAGGCAGGCAGCCCGCGCGGTATTTCAATGGTGCGGTTTTCAACGCTGCCGTCTTCTGAAACAATGATGACCAGTGCCTTGGACGCGCTGATACTGACAAATTCGATATGCCTCATCCGGGTATTGGCCTTGGACGACAGCACCAGCCCGGCGCAAGATGACAGCCCCGACAGCAGGTTGGTGGCGTCGGCCAGAATGTCGTCGGTGGTCTTTTCCCGGTTGAGGCCTGCAATCTGCGCATCTATCTGTGCCCGCTCTGTAGACGTCAGCCGGCCCACTTCCATCAGGGCGTCGACAAAAAACCGCAAGCCGGTTTCCGTCGGCATGCGCCCGGCGCTGGTATGGGGAGAGTAGACCAGCCCTGCCTGTTCGAGGTCCGACATCACATTGCGGATGGACGCCGGCGACAGACCAACCGGCAGGTGACGCGAAATCGTACGTGATCCAACCGGCCCGCCGGTTTCAAGAAAGGTCTCGACAAGGCGCCGGAATATATCGCGCGAACGCGTGTCCAGCACGCTGAGTTCAGTCAAACGATCATCAATGGATTTCATGACTCTCCGGTTATTGGCTAACTGACTACAGATGGCAGATTCTGCTACTGGAACTTAGGTGCGACCTCAGGCAGCGTCAATCGGCACCGCTTGGCGTTGCGAAAATCTCTGCACGGGTCTACACCACGCCAATCAAAAAACAGACAATCAACAAAGTCAGGAAAATTACATGAGGCCATCAGGCAGAAAATCCGGCGAATTGCGCAAGGTTACCATGGAGCGCGGCTTTTCCATGCATGCAGAAGGTTCCTGCCTGATCAAGTTCGGTGATACCCACGTGCTGTGCACCGCCAGCCTAGAAGACCGGGTTCCGCCATGGCTTCGCGGCGGCGGCAAGGGTTGGGTGACAGCCGAATACGGTATGCTGCCACGCTCGACCGGCGGCCGCATGCGCCGCGAATCGACCGCCGGCAAGCAGTCCGGACGCACCCAGGAAATCCAGCGCCTGATCGGGCGTTCACTGCGCGCGGTGGTGGATATGGAAGCGCTCGGCGAACGCCAGATCACGGTTGACTGCGATGTCATTCAGGCTGATGGCGGCACCCGCACTGCTTCAATCACCGGCGCCTGGGTGGCGCTGCACGATTGCATGGCCCACATGATCAGGCAGGGCATGATCGAGACAACTGCCCTGACCGATCATGTCGCGGCCCTGTCGTGCGGGATCTATGGCGGCGAGCCGGTTGCTGATCTCGATTATGCAGAAGATTCAAATGCCGAAACCGATGCCAACTTCGTCATGACCGGCTCGGGCGGTATCGTTGAAGTGCAAGGTACCGCGGAAGGTGTGCCGTTCTCGCAGGCTGAACTGCTCAAGCTGCTTGATCTGGCCAATACCGGCATTGGCGAGCTCATTGCCCAGCAGAAAGCCACCGTGGCCTGATCATGCAACTGGAACTGCCGGACAACAAGCTGGTTGTGGCCAGCCACAACCAGGGCAAGGTGCGCGAAATCTCCGCTTTGCTGGAACCGCTTGGCGTGCAGGTTGTTTCCGCCGGCGAGCTCGGCTTGCCGGAGCCGGAAGAAACCGAGAAAACGTTTGAGGGCAATGCACGCCTGAAAGCCGAAGCTGCCATGGCCGCCTCCGGCCTGGCGGCCCTGTCGGATGATTCAGGTCTTTGTGTCGATGCGCTTGACGGGGCGCCGGGGATTTACTCGGCGCGCTGGGCCGGGCCGGGCAAGGATTTTGCCGTTGCCATGCGCAAGGTCGAAGATGAACTGAAGGCTGCCGGTGCAGCAACACCGGCAGCCCGTTCGGCACATTTTGTCTGTGCCTTGTGCCTGGCAGTACCGGGTGAGCCGACGCGGGTGTTTACCGGCAAGGTGCACGGCCATCTGGTCTGGCCGCCGCGGGGAGCGCATGGCTTCGGCTACGACCCGGTATTTCAACCCGATGGTCACGACATCACGTTCGGCGAAATGAATCCGCACGACAAGCACGCCATGTCGCATCGCGCGCACGCCTTTGCCCAGCTTGTCGAAGCGCTGTCATCGCCTGCAACCCCGGCACAACCGGAATGAAGCAACGCAATCTGGGCATCTATGTTCACTGGCCGTTTTGCAAGGCCAAGTGTCCGTATTGCGATTTCAACTCGCATGTCCGCCATCACGGCGTTGAGCCGGAAAAATTCGGTGACGCCCTGGCGACCGAGTTGACCTGGTTCGCCGGCCAGACACCGGATCGCACGGTCACCAGCGTGTTTTTCGGGGGCGGGACGCCATCCCTCATGCCGCCGTCTGTCGTGGGCATGGTGATCGACCGGATAGCCAGCCTGTGGCCGGTGGCCGGCGATGTGGAGATCACGCTTGAATCCAATCCGACCAGCGCGGAAGCGGCAAATTTTGCCGGTTACAGAAGTGCCGGCGTAAACCGCGTTTCAGTCGGCATCCAGGCACTGAACGAGGCTGACCTGAAATACCTGGGCAGGCAGCACACGGTGGCAGAGGGCCTGGCCGCCTTTCAGATGGCCGCGCGGACATTTCCACGCACCTCATTTGACCTGATCTATGCCCGCCCCGGCCAGACACCGGATCAGTGGGAGGGTGAGCTTGCACGGGCACTTGATGAGCAGGCGGGTCACATGTCGCTCTATCAACTGACCATTGAACCGGAGACGACGTTTTTCAGGCTGCATGAAACGGGCCAGCTCGTGACACCTCATGAAGATCATGCAGCGGCAATGTACGAGATTACCCAGCAGCTGACTTCGGCGGCAGGCCTGCCCGCCTATGAAGTGTCCAACCACGCGCGTGCCGGTCACGAGTGCCGCCACAACATGCTGTACTGGACCTATGGCGAGTATGCCGGTGTCGGGCCGGGGGCGCATTCAAGGCTGATTGAAGCCGATGGCTCAAGGCGGGCCTTGTCCATGGAGAAGCATCCCGAAACCTGGCTCAAACAGGTTGCCGCCACAACCAGCGGCGTGGTGGAAGACAGCGTCGTTGCCGGTGAGGATGCAGCCCATGAGTGCCTGTTGATGGGCATGCGCACCAACCGTGGCGTCAGCCTGCAGCGCCTGGAGCGCATGAGCGGGCGCAAGGTTGACCGGTCACAACTGGGCCATCTGGTTTCAGACGGTCTCGTTTGCCTGTCTGAAGATCAGGCCACCATCGTGGCCACCCAGGCAGGACGCCAGGTACTCAACTCGGTGATAGAGCATATCGCTCTTAAAAGCCTGCAGTGAACCTGTTCGGTGCCGGCGATACTTCACGCGGGCCTGTCGGCGTTACTTCCAGGATGGAAAGTCCTCGCTCTACCAGCCCGGTCGGGCGGAACCTGAACAGTCCGTTGACGCCCTTGAAGCCTTCCGGATTGGTAATGGCCTGGGCGGACACACGCCCACCGGGCGCCTTCCTTGTCACGATGACCGCCAGGCTGACCGCATCATAGGCCAGGCTGGCAAGTCTGGGAGGCGTGTTGCCGTAGGCCTGTTGATAGCGTTGCGAGAACCGCGCGATCAGGCTCGGCGAAACACCGGCATACCAGCCGCCGCTGACCAGCTGGACATTGGATGTGGAGCGCTCGTCCCACAGACCTGTTCCCAGCATGCGGACTTTTCCGGAGGACACGCCGGCGGCGCTTAACCCGTTGCCGGCATTGGCCAGCATGGCGCCGCCTTCCGGCAGGAACAGTCCCTGGATGTCATTGGTGGAATTGGCGATCTTGCCGGCAACCGCTTGACTGGTGCTTGCAACGCCGGCGGATGAACGCGGATACCTGTCGAGCGCCACGACGCGTGCGCCGTAGGCTGCAACGGCCTGGTTGAGGGCATTTTCTGCCGTGCTGCCATAGGCACTTTGCGGCACCATGGCGGCAATGTTGCGAATACCCTGTTTGGCTGCATACCGAACCAGGTTCGACACTTCCTCACCGGGCAGGAAGCTCATCAGGTAGACGCCGTTTCCTGCGACGCCGGCAACAGACGAAAACGCAATGACCGGTACGTTGCGTTGCCGCGCAATGGGAGATATCGCCTGCACTTCCGCTGACAGCAACGGACCCAGGATCAGTGTAGCACCTTCATTGAGCGCGGCATTGACGGCAGTGCGGGCACCGTCGGCATTGCCCTGGGTATCCTTGGTGATCAGCTGGATATTCTGGCTGCCGGAATCAAGCAAGGCAGCTTCTGCCGCATTCTTGAGAGCCTTGCCGATGACGGCGGTCTGTCCCGATGCAGACAGTGGCAGCAGAATGGCGACCTTGACGGGCCCGCCGGTGGCAGAGCCGAATGGCGCGGTTTGCTGGTCCTGCTGCTGGGCGTTACCGGCCTCCGGCTTGTCGTCGGAGAACAGGCTGCCGACACTGACCCCGCCGGTACTGCAGGCAGACACCAGCAGCAGCGTTATCAATGCGGCTGCCAGCGTGACAATCCGGTGTGCAATCAAGTTGCGTCGTGGCAGTACAGTGATCATGATGTCCCCACATCGACCGGGCAAACAGTCGAGGCAATATCGGCCCGAACGTCCGCGAAACAGTTTCTAG